>Ga0207057_1178_pt1 | contig 15107 bp, 11 predicted proteins | sample Alteio_BWMinCont_33_FD_153265 | JGI IMG/M metagenome (GOLD analysis project Ga0207057, IMG submission 153265) | Enriched cells from forest soil in Barre Woods Harvard Forest LTER site, Petersham, Massachusetts, United States -... | ecosystem: Environmental > Terrestrial > Soil > Temperate forest >... | reverse complement strand
GACAACATCATCATGATCTCAGACACTATGAAAGGGCGCGGTGATTTTTCAACGAAAGGAAATATTCAGTTGTCGATTGGATTGGATGATGAAGCCAAAACACATGAAATTTTTGATAAGCTTTCAGCAGGTGGCACAGTAACAATGCCACTTGCAAAACAATTTTGGGGAGCAATTTTTGGAATGTTCCAGGATAAATTTGGTGTGAACTGGATGTTGAATTGCGAAGTGAAAAATTAATTATTTTGGCATGACTTCTAAAGAAGTAATGAGTGAACTGAAAAAACTCGGCACCGAGCAAACCAGAAAAATCTGGAAAAGCCACGGTGTGAAAGGTGATTTTTTTGGTGTGAACATTGGCGCTATGAAAGTCATCCAGAAAAAAATAAAGCATGATCATGCTTTAGCACTGGAATTGTTCGATACAAAAAATGCAGATGCAATGTATTTTGCCGGATTGATCAGCGAGCCGGGAAAAATGAGCAAAGACGAATTGCAGCATTGGGCAGAAACAGGCGAATGGCAAATGCTGAGCGAATACATTGTTGCGTGGGCTGCATCTGAAAGCAAGTTTGGACATGAGCTGGCTTTAAAATGGATAAAATCAAAACAAGAACATGTTGTCGCTGCAGGATGGAGCACTTACAGTTGTTTGCTTGCTTTAAAAAAAGATGAGGAATTGGATCTGAAAGAAATTGAAGAGCTGTTAGAAAAAGTGAAGAAGACAATTCATTCGATGCCCGACAGAGTGAAAAAAACGATGAATGGTTTTGTGATTGCAGTCGGCAGTTATGTTAAACCGCTCAATAAATTGGCAAAAGCAACTGCAAAGGCAATCGGAGAAGTAACAGTGATTTCGGAAGGAACGGCTTGTAAAGTAGCTGATGCGATTACATATATCGATAAAACAGAGAGCAGAGGAAAGCTTGGGCAAAAAAAGAAAACGGTTTTTTGTTAACTAGCTCCGGTATTTATGCCGGAGAAAATAAAATCGTATGTACATTGCCGTTAGTGAAGCACTGAATAGAATTGTTGCGGTACAAGTGAGTGGCACAACGATGACGGAGAGAGAACAAATGTTGGAGCATAAAAAATTAATAATTGATAATTAGTAATTAATAATTAAGAGTGGCAAGAAAATTATTATTAGAAAAAGATAAAGTAGAAGGCATCAGATTTTATGATGTTTATCGTCGCGAAGACGGCTATCGCAGTGTGGAAAAGGCTTTGAAGACAATGACTCCTGATCAGGTTACAGATGAAGTGAAAAAAAGCGGATTGCGTGGTCGTGGTGGTGCAGGTTTTCCTACGGGAATGAAATGGAGTTTTATTGCAAAGCCGGAAGGCATTCCACGGCATTTGGTTTGCAATGCAGATGAGAGCGAGCCGGGCACTTTCAAAGACAGATACCTGATGGAATTTCTTCCGCATTTGCTGATTGAAGGATTGATTGTTTCATCGTATGCGCTTGGATCCAATACTACATATATATATATCCGTGGTGAATATGCGTGGATCGTTGATATTCTCGAACAGGCAATTGCTGAAGCAAAAAATAATGGATGGCTCGGAAAAAATATTTTAGGAAGCGGATTTGATTGTGAAATTTATGTTCATCGAGGTGCGGGCGCTTATATATGCGGAGAAGAAACTGCATTGATTGAATCATTAGAAGGCAAACGCGGTAATCCGCGAATCAAGCCACCATTTCCTGCGGTGAAAGGCGCATGGGATCGGCCGACAGTTGTTAATAATGTAGAAACCATCGCGGCAGTTGTTCCGATTATTAATATTACCGGTGAAGAGTATGCGAAGATTGGCATTGGAAAATCAACCGGAACAAAATTGATTTCTGCATGCGGCAATATTAACAAGCCCGGCGTGTATGAAATTGATATGACGATTTCCGTTGAAGATTTTATTTATAGCGATGAATATTGTGGTGGCATCCCGAATGGAAAAAAATTGAAAGCTTGCATTCCAGGCGGTTCATCAGTTCCGATTCTTCCTGCGAATTTATTATTGAAGACGGTGAAGGGCGACACGAGAATGATGAATTATGAAAGCCTTTCTGATGGCGGGTTTGCAAAAGGTTCCATGATGGGCAGCGGTGGTTTTATTGTGCTCGATGAAGACCAGTGCGTTGTCAGGCACACATACACTTTAGCAAGATTTTATCGTCATGAAAGTTGCGGTCAGTGTTCACCTTGCAGAGAAGGAACAGGATGGATGGAAAAAATTTTGAAGAATATTGAAAATGGAAAAGGAAAGATGAGTGATATAGATTTGTTGTGGGATATTCAAAGGAGGATTGAAGGGAATACGATTTGTCCGTTGGGTGATGCAGCGGCTTGGCCTGTTGCTGCAGCTATCAGGCATTTCAGAGATGAGTTTGAATGGCATGTGAATAATCCTGTTGAATGTTTGAAGAGAAATTATGGATTGGCGAACTATGCAGAGCCGCTGCAAGTGGCAACAGCATAATGTTTAACCGCAAAGACGCTAAGACGCAATGAAATCGCAAAGATATTTTTAGAACTTTGCGCCTTAGCCGTCAAGAAAAATAAATTATGGCTGACGCACCGAAATTATTTAAAGTAACAATCGACAACATCACCATCGAAGTGGAGCCGGGGACTTCTATTCTTCAGGCTGCGCGAAGGATTGGCGGCGATGTTGCTCCTCCGGCAATGTGTTATTACACCAAGCTGAAAGGCAGTGGTGGCAAGTGCCGCACGTGTTTGGTTGAAGTGGCTGCAGGTTCAACTGCTGATCCGCGGCCAATGCCAAAACTGATCGCGAGTTGTCGCACCAATGTGATGGATGGAATGGTAGTGAAAAATATCACCAGCGACAAAGTGATTGATGCAAGAAATGGCGTGGTGGAATTTTTATTGATCAATCATCCGCTGGATTGCCCCATTTGCGATCAGGCTGGTGAGTGCCACTTGCAGGATCTTAGTTATGATCACGGCAAGGAAGGCACACGTTACGAATTTGCAAGAAGGACTTTTGAGAAACATGATATCGGTCCTTACATTCAGTTGCACATGACACGCTGCATTATGTGTTTTCGTTGCGTGTATGTTGCAGATCAGGTAACAGAAAAAAGAGTTCACGGCATATTAGACAGAGGCGATCACGTTGAGATTGCGACTTATATTCACAAAGCACTTGATAATGATTTTATCGGCAACGTGATTGATGTTTGTCCGGTTGGCGCTTTGACTGATAAAACCTTTCGTTTCAAAAATCGTGTGTGGTTTTTAAAACCGGTTGATGCACACCGTGAGTGTTCCAATCCAAAATGCTGCGGCAAAACAACATTATGGTATCGTGGAGATGAAGTGTTCCGCGTTACTGCACGCAAAGATCAATGGGGCGAAGTGCAGGACTGGATTTGCAACGAATGTCGTTTCGAAAAAAAGAAAACTGCAGATTGGATAATTGAAGGACCGACAAAAATAAATCGTCATTCTGTGATCGCACAAGGACATTATGTTGGTGTGCAAAAACCACAGGAAGTTTTGTATGATGTGATGGATGGGCGCAAACCGAAATTATTAATGGACATTCATAATGTGAGCGAAGTGAATGAGAGAGGAAGGGATCTGTCGAAGATTGAAGGGCCGGCGCATTCAACAGACTTTATAGAAAAATGAAAAATGTGAAAATTCGAAAATATCTCAATTGAGTTATTGAGCCATTTTCAAATTGAGTGATTGAGATAACATCGTAAACCTTAAATATTAATGTTACTCGCTATCGATTGGGTTTTTATTTTAGAAAAATGTGTTTTGATTGCTGTCATCATCGGTTTATCATTGCTTGTTGCAATGTATGAAACTTGGGCTGAGCGCAAGGTTGCGGCAATTATGCAAGATAGGCGCGGGCCAAATCGTGCGGGGATTTTCGGCATTCTGCAACCGCTTGCAGATGGGCTGAAATTATTTATGAAAGAAGAAATCATCCCGAATTTATCCAACAGATTTCTATTTGTGCTTGGGCCCGGATTGGCGATGCTCACCGCGATGATGACGAGCGCCGTGGTTCCGTGGAGCAGCCACCTGGATATTAATGGAAGAATTGTGGAACTGCAAATTGCAGATATTAATATCGGCATACTTTACATTTTTGGCGTGGTTAGCATGGGCGTGTATGGCATCATGATCGGTGGTTGGGCATCGAACAATAAATTTTCTTTGCTGGCAGCGGTTCGTGGCGCATCACAAATTATTTCTTATGAACTGGCGATGGGATTATCATTCATTGCTTTGCTCATGTTGACAGGCTCATTAAGCTTGAAAACAATTGTAGAACAGCAACAAGATCATTGGTGGAATATCGTTTATCAGCCACTTGGTTTTTTTATTTTTTTGATTTGCGCTTTTGCTGAATGCAATCGCACACCATTCGATTTATCGGAAGCAGAGAGCGAACTGAATTTTGGTTATCATCAGGAATATTCTTCCATGAAACTGGGTTTTTATTTGTTCGCGGAATATGTGAATATGTTCATCAGCAGCGCCGTGATGGCAACATTGTTTTTTGGTGGTTATGATATTCCTTTTGTGAATGATATTTCTTTTGGGCAGGAACACGGACAAAATTTATTGGCGATTTTACAAGGCCTGAGTTTGTTCGTGAAAGTGGCATTCTTTATTTTCTTTTTTATGTGGGTGAGATGGACGATACCGCGTTTTCGTTACGATCAGTTGATGCGGCTTGGCTGGAAAATATTGATACCACTGGCTTTGCTGAATATGGTCGTAACAGGTTTTATTATTTTGTTGAAACAAAACGGATGGCATTTTTAATTGGCAGGTTGAACCGATAAAAATATTTTTGCAAACTGAGAAGCGAAAAGCTTGATTAATATGCAACCATTAACAAACAGGTCGAAAACAGTTGAGCGCAAGCCGATGACATTTTGGGAAAGGATGTACGTTCCTTCAATTGCAAAAGGCATGTCCATTACTTTTGGCCACATGTTCAAAAAAAGGCCAACAATAAATTACCCCGAAAAAGAAAGGCCATTCAGCCCGGTGTTTCGTGGCTTGCATGTTCTTAATCGGGATGAAGAAGGACGTGAACGCTGCACTGCATGCGGATTGTGCGCAGTTGCTTGTCCTGCAGAAGCGATCACTATGGAAGCAGCAGAGCGATTGCCAAATGAAGTAGATTTATATCGCGAAGAAAAATATGCAGCAAAATATGAGATCAATATGCTGCGGTGCATTTTTTGTGGCTTGTGCGAAGAGGCTTGCCCGAAAGATGCAATTTATTTATCAGAAACTTTTACGCCATCAAATTACAGCCGTGATAAATTTATTTACGGCAAAGAAGAATTATTAATACCAGACCCGAAAACACAGCCCGAAGAATTTGCGAAAGCAAGAGGGACACATAAATGAGAAAATTGGAAAATGACGCAATGTGAAAATGTTTCGCCAAAACAATTGCTCTTCTTCATTGAGCAATTGAGACATTTTCACATTGACTAATTAGAATAAAATGAGCACTACTCAAATCCTTTTTTGGTTTTTAAGCATCTTGGCAATATTCAGCGCCATCATGGTGGTGGCGAGCAAGAACCCCGTCCACAGCGTGCTTTGGCTTATTGCTGTTTTCTTTGCAATCTCTGGTCATTATATTTTATTGAACGCGCAATTTCTGGCTATCGTTAATTTAATAGTGTATGCAGGTGCCATTATGGTGCTGTTTTTATTTGTGATCATGTTAATGAATTTGAATGCTGATACAGAACCGCAAAAAAATAAATGGCTTAAGATTGCGGGCGTTATTGCCGGAGGTGCATTATTAATGGTTTTTGTAGCAGCATTAAAAAATGCCGATTTCAAAAGCCAGATTGCGCAAGTGAATAAAGGAGATATCGGATTGATCAGCAATCTTGGTTTTGCTTTATTTCATGATTATGTGATTCCTTTTGAAATAAGCAGCGTGCTTTTTTTAAGCGCGATGATCGGAGCAGTTGTGATTGGGAAGAAGGAGTAAGAACAAATTTTAAAATTGAGCAATGGCTCAATTGCGTAATTAAGAAATTTTCACATAGAGCAATTAAATTTTATGCCAATCAATTATTACATATTCTTATCTGTCGCGTTGTTCTGCATTGGTGTTGCAGGAGTGCTCACGCGCCGCAACGCGATTATTGTTTTTATGTGCATAGAACTGATGTTGAATGCAGTGAATTTATTATTGGTCGCATTTTCTAAAATGCATCATCTTGCATTAGCTGCGACGGATGCAAATGCAGGCATCAATGCGCAGATTTTTGTTTTCTTTATTATGGTGGTTGCAGCCGCAGAAGTAAGTGTTGGTCTCGCAATTATTGTGATGATGTACAGGAACACACATTCGGTTGATGTGAATTTTTTGAACAGGTTGAAACATTAAACTCTTAAGGCATCCAGGATGAGCAAATTAGTTTACTTAGTTCCGTTGTTTCCATTAGCAGGTTTTCTGATTAATGGTTTATTGCGGAAAAAATTATCAAAATCGGTTACAAGCATTGTTGGCTGCGGAACTGTGCTCGCTTCTTTTATCATCAGCCTGTTGATTTTTTTTGATGTAAAAAAAGAAGGCTTCGAAACAATAGTCGTAAATCTTTTTAGTTTTATTGATGTAGGTTCTTTAAAAATCCCATTTGCTTTTCAGGTCGATCAGCTTTCTGTTTTATTTCTTTTGATAATCACCGGCGTTGGTTTTCTCATTCATGTTTATTCCACTTCTTATATGCATGATGAAGAGAACGAGCACTTCGCGAGATATTTTTCTTACCTGAATTTATTTGTATTCTCGATGCTGATATTGGTACTGGGTGCTAATTATGTCATCATGTTTATTGGCTGGGAAGGTGTTGGTCTTTGTTCTTATTTATTGATTGGCTATTGGTTTAAAAATATTGATTACGGCAATGCAGCGAAGAAAGCATTCATAATGAACCGCATTGGTGACCTCGGTTTTTTGATCGCCGTGTTTTGGATGATAAGCAAATTTGGCTCAGTAAATTTTGCTGAAGTATTTTCTAAAACTCCTACCACATCAGTCGGTGTATTAACAGGCATCACATTATTATTATTTGTTGGTGCTACTGGTAAATCCGCACAAATCCCTTTATATACATGGCTTCCAGATGCAATGGCTGGCCCAACGCCCGTCTCTGCATTGATACATGCAGCAACAATGGTAACCGCTGGCATCTACATGATCGCGAGAAGCAATATCATGTACACGCTCTCGCCGGTAACACAAACTGTTGTTGCAATCGTTGGTTTAACAACAGCAATATTCGCAGCAACAATCGCCATCAAACAAAATGATATAAAGAAAGTGTTGGCTTATTCAACCGTGAGCCAATTGGGTTATATGTTTTTGGGGCTTGGTGTTGGAGCATACACTGGCGCTGTGTTTCATGTGATGACACATGCATTTTTCAAAGCATTATTATTTCTTGGCGCAGGCTCTGTTATTCATGCAATGCATGAACAGGACATTCGCAAAATGGGCGGCTTGAAAAAACTCATGCCAATTACTCATATCACATTTTTATTAGCATGTTTGGCAATCGCAGGAATACCACCGTTCTCAGGTTTCTTTTCAAAAGATGAAATACTTGCAGCGGCATATGAAAAAAGCCCGGTATATTTTATTGTTGGGGTATTCACCGCATTGTTGACTGCATTTTATATGTTCCGCCTGTATGCAACAACTTTTCTTGGAAAATTTCGCGGAACACATGATCAGGAACATCATTTGCACGAAAGCCCATCTGCTATTACCATTCCATTAATTGTTCTTGCAATACTTGCAGTGATTGGAGGCTTTGTGGGAATACCAGAAGTGTTCGCGAAAGATTCACATTGGCTGCATCATTTTTTATCTCCAATATTTGCAGGTTCAGAAAAAATTCAGGAGGCGCATGTTGCTGATAAAAGCATGGAACTAACGTTGATGGCTATCTCAGTTGCGGTTGCTTTGATCGGTGTTATTTATGGGTGGACAAAATTCAGCAAGAATCCTGAACTCGGCGAACCGCAGGGCTTCGGAAAAATATTGGCTAACAAATGGTATGTCGATGAATTGTATGATGCGATTATTGTTAAGCCTTTAAATGCATTTGCAAAATTCCTGAATAATGTGGTTGAAAAATCTGTGATCGACTGGATGGTGAATGGTGTGGGAAAAGCAGTGCAGTATAGCAGCAGACAAATAAGATTATTGCAAAGCGGTCAGGTTGGTGGTTATGTTTTGCTGATGGTGATCGGTATCGTGATTTTATTTTTGGTTGAAATTTTTATAAAGAAATAATTTTCGAAAGAACGAATTAGAATTATAAACATGATTCCTGTTTTACTGATTGCGATTCCTTTATTGAGCGGGCTTGCTGGTTTTTTTATAAAGAACGGCAATACTGCAAAAAATTGGTCGTTGTTCATGTCGCTTGTAACGCTTGCTGTATCTGTGTTTGGGCTCACTGTCAATAAAAGTGCCGCCTCATTGCATTTTCAGGCGGAATGGCTGCCTTCGCTCGGCAGCAAATTTTCTGTCGCATTAGATGGCATGTCTCAGATTCTAAGCTTGCTCACTGCAATTTCTTTCCCAATAATTTTTATTGCTACATATAATAATCAATATAAAAATGCAAGAAATTTTTACGCATTAATGTTGTTGTCGCAAGCTGGCTTAATGGGCGTTTTTGTTTCTGTTGATGCATTATTATTTTATTTTTTCTGGGAGCTTGCATTGGTGCCGGTTTATTTTCTCAGTTCATTATGGGGCGGCGAAAAAAGGATTCAGGCCACTTTCAAATTTTTCATATACACATTCGTCGGTTCATTGCTAATGCTTGTTGGCATTATCTATTTATATCTTCATACAAAACATCAATCATTTTCGCTCGCTGATTTTTATAATCTGAAAACAACAATACCTGCGCAAGATCAGGGCTGGCTGTTCTGGTTATTTTTTATTGCGTTCGCTATAAAGATGCCAATTTTTCCGTTTCACACATGGCAGCCCGATACGTATGAACAATCGCCAACTGCTGTAACAATGGTGCTCAGCGGCATTATGGTGAAGATGGGTTTGTTTGGTTTAATACGCTGGCTTGCGCCCATTTTGCCTGAAGGCACCTGGGTTTGGGGCGACACTGCATCGGCGCTTTGCATTATCGGAATGATATACGCATCGCTCATCGCAATGCAGCAAGATGATTTAAAAAGATTGGTTGCTTATTCTTCCATCGCGCATATCGGATTGATGTGCCTCGCAGTTTTTGCAACAACACAAATCGGATTGCAGGGAGTGATGATTCAAATGTTCAATCATGGCATTAATATTATCGCGCTTTGGATAGTTGTTGATTTGATAGAAAAACAATTGGGCACGCGAAAAATTTCTGAGCTTGGCGGCCTTGCTCAAAAAGCGCCAACGCTCGCCATTTTATTAGTAATTGTTTCTCTTGCAAACATTGCATTGCCACTTACCAATGCGTTTGTCGGCGAGTTTTTAATGTTCAGTGGAATCTATACTTCTGCCGCAACAAAATATAATGTTGTGTTCACAGTAACTGCAGGCATCAGCATTATTTTATCAGCAGTGTATATGCTGAACATGATACAAAAAGTTTTTTTTGGGAACACAAATGCGCTTACTGAAAAAGCAAAAGATATCCGGTGGAATGAAAAGATTATTCTTGCAGCAATTGTGATTATGATTGTCGTCGTTGGTGTTTATCCTCAGCCAATGTTCGAGCTAACGAAAACAACAGTAGAAAATATTCTTGCAAAAATGAGTTATAAATTTTAGAGAAAGATTTAAGAAGATATGAACGCAATTATTTTATCAGCAGTTTGGGGAGTTGTGATGATGTTCAGCGGAGCTTTTTCAAAAAGCAAAAACGCTGTGCGCTATCTCGCGATAGCTGGCGCAGTTTTATTGCTTGGAGGCAATATTCTCGACATGTATATGTCTTCACAAGGAATTCACATTTTTAATATTGACACCAGGCGGATGCTCGTTTTCGAAACGTTCGGGCTGCTGTTCAATTCCATTGCTTTTGCAAGCACATTATTATATTTTCTTTTATCGTCAAAAGATATTGAGAATGTCGGAGCGAATAGTGGTGAATATTTTGCGCTCATTTTTTTCGTGTTGTGTGGAGTGAGCCTGATCACTTCTTATAATAATCTGCTGATGCTTTTCATCGGGATTGAGATTTTATCGATCCCGCTTTACATACTAACGGGAAGCAGTAAGCGCAATTTAAAAAGCAATGAAGCTTCATTAAAATATTTTTTGATGGGCGCATTCTCTACAGGCATTATGTTGTTGGGTATTGCTTTTTTATATGGAGCAAGTAGGACGGGTTCATTTTTTATTGATGATATTGGCATTGGAAGAATGCCTGCTACACCTTTATTTATTGTTGGATTATTATTATTGATCGTATCGCTTTCTTTTAAAGTATCTGCAGCGCCATTTCATTTCTGGACGCCAGATGTGTATGACGGCGCACCTACCGTGTTCACTTCGTTTATGGCAACGGTGGTAAAAGGTGCAGCCTTTATTGCTTTTATACGTTTGTTCGCGGATTCTTTTATTGATGCGCAGCCGCAATGGCAACTGATCATCGCAATTATTACTGCTGCAACTTTATTCATCGGCAACATCACGGCGGTTTTTCAGCAAAGCGTGAAACGAATGCTTGCTTACTCAAGCATTGCACAAGTTGGTTTTATGCTTTTTGCGATTTTAAGTTTGAAACAAATGGCACAGGAAGGGATCATTTTATATACTGCTGCATACAGCCTCGCAACGATTGGCATTTTTGCGATCCTTATAAAAATGAAAGACCCTACTTTTGAGGGCTTTAACGGGCTTGCGAAACACCAACCTGTTTTAGCAGCAGTAAACACTATTTGTCTTTTATCTCTCGCAGGCATTCCTTTAACGGCAGGTTTCTTTGCAAAATATTATATGCTTGCTGCCGCATTGCAAACAGGAAAATTTTTGTGGCTTGTTATATTTGCTGTGCTTTGCGCTGCGGTAAGCGTTTATTATTACTTCCGTGTTATTCAGGCCATGTATTTTAAAGATGGCGAGCCACAGGAAATTGAAGCTTCTTCTTCATTTAAAATTGTGTTGATCATTGTTGCGATCCTGATTGTGCTCCTTGGTATTTTTCCGCAATGGCTGATTAATAAATTGGATATTTTGTACTTATAATAATATACATCTGCTGTTTCGGCCTTCCATTTATACAAAATGTTGTTCTGCTTAAAAAAGGAATGTTTAATTTCAGCTTCGAGTGTGGAAATATTTAAAGAAATAAAACACGAAGACTAGGGAAAGCTCGTAATACAGGCTGTAAACTGAAAATGCATTCTGTAGCACAGAAACCCAGAGCTCAATAGAAATTCTAGAGTACAAGAGTGCGACGCAAGAATGATGCTATGAAAACTGAAGCTGGTATCAAAAATATTATTTCGATAAAAATATAATTGAGATTCATCATGAAAATCATTGATATACTTTCTCTCGCATTCAACACGGTGCGAAGCAATAAATTACGGACAGGCATTACTGTTGCAATCATCGCGTTTGGTATTATGGCGCTCGTGGGCATTAACACTGCGATTGATGCGATGAAACAAAAATTTACGGAAAGTTTTTCTGCAATGGGAGCGAGTGGTTTTATTATTCATTTTAAAGAATATCAGGTGCATATGGGCGGCGGTGGCCGCGATAATGTTGGCGAGGAAAAAAAAGGGCGCAAGCAAAAGAAATCGAATGTTGGCAAACCGATTACAAAAGAACAGGCGGAAGAATTTAAACAGCGTTTTCATTACCCTGCAAAAATAAGCTTGAGCTTTCCGGGCGCAGGCGATGCAGTTGTTTCGCTCGGCGATAAAAAAACAACGCCTACTGTAAGGATTTATGGTGGTGATGAAAATTATCCTGAACTGAATGGTTACACTATTGCAGCGGGCAGAGATCTGAGCGGCATTGATGTGAAATCAGGAAGGAATGTTTGCATAATCGGCAGCGATATTGCTAATAAATTTTTTGGTAGCAATCCTGAAAAACCGCTGGAGAAAATTATCAAGATAAATAATATCCCATATAGAATTATCGGTGTGCTTGAATCGAAAGGAACAACGTTCGGAAGATCTTGGGATAATATGGTGCTGACTTCTTATAATAATGTGCGGCAGTTTTTTAATTCAAACACAAATGCTTCTTTCACTCTTGCAGTGAAAGTATCTGATGTGAAATTTGTTGATGCTGCCATTGGTGAATCGGAAGGGATATTTAGGCCGATAAGAAGATTGACAACTACTGAGGATAATAATTTTGTTATTGATAAGAGCGACAGCATTGTGGAAATACTTTTGCGCAACCTGAGCTTTATTACCGTCAGCGCTGGAGTAATTGGTGGGATCACTTTATTAGGTGCGGCGATTGGACTCATGAATATTATGCTTGTTTCGGTGACCGAACGGACAAAAGAAATCGGTCTGGTGAAAGCGATTGGTGGGCGTAATGAAAATATCCGAAGACAATTTCTTTACGAAGCTATTATTATCAGCCTAATGGGTGCTGTGTTTGGGATTATACTCGGGATTATTGTGGGCAATGGGTTCTCTCTTGTTTTGAACACAGGTTTTGTAATGCCGTATGTTTGGCTCTTTCGCGGTATCCTCATTTGTTTTATTACTGGTCTTTTAGCGGGATTGTATCCGGCGTTCAAAGCATCGAAGCTTAACCCGATTGAAGCGTTGCGGTATGAATAACGGTGATGGGTATCTGATTTTGGAAATAAGGAATTAGAAATTATAAATAAGAAATGAGAAAGTAGGAAACTTGCATTTTCAGACTTTCTCATTTCTTATTTTTCGTTTTACATTTCTAATTTCCTTAATTCCCCTTCGGCTTCAATATCAAATCAATTCTGTCAAGCACATCCTGCAAATGATATTTAGTCATGCGGTCTTGCACAGATGGAAGCGCTGCAGTGATATCACTTTTCAAAGTTCTTAATGTTCCTTTAGCAACAGAGATGATATCAGATACTTTCACATTCACGTTTGTAATTCCATAATAACTGGATACTCGTCTCGAAGCACCGATGAACGAGAAACCAAATTGCTGCCCAGTAATAATTGTTCCTAAATTTTCTACAAATGCTTTTTGCAAATTGCGGCGATAGATGTCGATTGGTTTGTGCGCAGATACTTCGCTCCAGATTCCTTTGCGCAAATCGTCGAGCAAATCATCTGTGCCGTATGCTTCTTTGCCGAGCTGTGCCGTTGCTTCTGAAATTCTTTCCAGACGTCCCGGATCAAGCACTGCGGTAAGTGTGCTTTGCTGGAAAGCGCGGATCTCTTCAACCACCTGATCTTGATCGAATTCTTTTAATTGTTTCCAATCAAGCAACCATTGCGGCGTTTCAAAAGCGTTCTTATTTAAAAATGCAACTGCATCCTTCTGTAAATTTTTTGGAACTGGTGTAAACACTTCACCTTGCTGATCATAAGTTTTTGGGTCTTCATAAATGCCACCAATATTAGCAGTAACGTGGCCCATATATCTTCTCAATTGTGTTATCACCTGTCCATATATTTCATCCAAATTGTCAAAAGGCTCACCAGGCTGAAAAGTCCATTGAGATAAATTCGGAAGAATGCGTTTAAGATTTTTAATCCCATATTCACTTGCTTTCATGGCATTATCACCGAGGTCTTCCGTTTGCGCACGCGGATCAGTAGGAGTAAAACGCTGGCGAAGAAAACGGTAACGCGGATCCGATGCATGAGCCTTCGCCCAATCATTCAAAATTTCTTTTTCTTCTTTCTCATCTTTATCAGGAATAATTTTATAGCCCCATTCGATTGCCCACTTATCATACTCGCCAATGCGTGGATATAAACCAGCAGGGCCGATGTTATCTTCGGGTTGGGCAACATAATTGAAACGCGCATAATCCATAATCGAAGCAGTATGCCCATTAGCTTCAACCCAGGCTTTATCGCGCAATTTTTCTACCGGCGTTCCTGATGAAGATCCCATATTATGCGGCAGGCCAAGCGTGTGCCCAACTTCATGCGATGAAACAAAACGAACGAGCGTGCCCATTAATGTATCATCGAATTTTACTTTGCGTGCACGCGGATCAACGGCTGCAGTTTGTATCAGATACCAATCGTGCAAAAGATTCATCACATTATGATACCAGCCGATATGGCTTTCTAAAATCTCACCGCTGCGCGGATCATGCACTTCCGGGCCATAAGCATTTTCAATATCAGATGCGAAATATCTTATCACAGAAAAACGTGCATCTTCAAGGCTCATCGTGCTGTCGTTCTCTGGCCAGTCTTTTGCAATGATCGCATTTTTGAAACCTGCTCTCTCAAAAGCCTTCTGCCAGTCTTCAATTCCCATCTTCAAATATTTTCTCCATTTAACAGGCGTTGCAGGATCAATATAATATACAATCGGTTTTTGTGGTTCAACCAATTCGCCGCGTTTCATTTTTTCAATGTCTTCAGGTTTCGGTTCAAGCCTCCACCTGGTAATAAATCTTTCTGATTGTGATTTCTGAACATCTAAACCATAATTGGTATATCCATCAGAAAAGTAAGAGACGCGCTCATCGTAAAACCTGCGCCGATAGGGAGTTTTAGGCAGTAGCACCATAGAAGTATTTAGTTCAAGCGTTACTGCGCCTGCTTCCGTAGCGGCTTTTAAACTTGCAGAAGGGAATGGGCTTAAAGAAAATCCTGCTGGTGCAGAGGAAGCAGAATATGTGCGCGTAACGTGCACTTCGGTATTGATCGGAAATGTTTTGATATAATTGATATATGTTCTGTCAGACGACGGAGCGCTCAGATTATACGCTCTTTTTTGACCAGCAGAAAGCGATACAACCTGATTATCGCCTTTAAAAAAATCTGTTACATCAATCACTGCGCCGGTGCTGTCTTTTCCAAAAGCTTTCAGATCAAATGCAGCGGCTATCGGTTCAACGTTAGAATTTTTTACAGCCTGATAAATCGGTAAAGTATCTGAAGCAACGTTCA
>Ga0207057_1177_pt1 | contig 15266 bp, 14 predicted proteins | sample Alteio_BWMinCont_33_FD_153265 | JGI IMG/M metagenome (GOLD analysis project Ga0207057, IMG submission 153265) | Enriched cells from forest soil in Barre Woods Harvard Forest LTER site, Petersham, Massachusetts, United States -... | ecosystem: Environmental > Terrestrial > Soil > Temperate forest >... | reverse complement strand
CCGTTAACGCCCTTGGCCCGAAGGTGGACCTCAACCCGGGATCTGTCAGCGTAGCAGTGGATCGGCTGTACAAGAAGGGGTTGGTCAGTCGTGTGGAGAGCGAGAGCGATCGCCGCGTTCGCACTGTTTCGCTTACGGAAAAGGGACGCCAAATATTCGCTCCGATCTTCCGCCAACACGCCGCTCTCATCAAACGCGCATTTCAGGATGTCTCGCCCGAAGAGCAGCGCCAGATGAAAGAAGTGCTCGAGAGAATCGCGAGCCGCGCCGAAGAATTGGCCGAAGAGGGCCACCGTTAGGATCGGGTCTTTCACATATTCAGGTGCTCTCTGGAAGCCAGGTGATTTTAGATTGGCGCCAAATCGCTAATGCGCTCACCGAGCACTGACACCTCCAATATAGAGCTGATGCTTTAAGATCAGCCATGTGGCTCGTTGCCTGCAAAGTTGGCATTAAATATTGCTGACTGTGTCGGCTTATTCAATGGCCGATCCAAAATCTGCGGAGCGGTTTATTTCCATGGCATCGAAGACGTCAGAATTAGAGCCCAGGAGATTCGCGACGCATGGGATCCCGTGAAGCAGAAGATGCGGGAACTTGAGGAGCAGCAGCAAGCTCAGTTCGCCGAGGAAGTCTCGATCGAGGTGGCTGTTGAGCGGTGGCTCAAGTCGATCTGCGCAGAAATCGAAAACAAGCACACTCAGAAAAAGTACGGGACGACTGCTCGTAAAATTCTCTCGTGGGCCATAGCGAAGAAATTCGTTGTGCTTTCTCAAGTAAGAACGGACGCACTTGACGAATGGAAGACGCAATGGAGTCTAAACGCCAAGCGCCCAGATGATTGCATGGGGAAAAACGGCTTCGTTGCGAAGTTTGAGTGAACAGAGATCTAGAGCGGGATGGAGCTGGATGGAAAAGAAAGTTCTAGGCAGCGATGCCGAACAGCTTCGCTACGAAGCGCGTTTGAGCGCTGACATCGTCTTTGGCTATCCACCTCACCCGTCCCTTCCGGATCATGTTCACTGTTCAATGCCTTCAAGTGTTCGCCACGCGCTCTGAAACGAACCGTAGCCCTTGGCTAACCACGTACGTTTTTTACCGACCGGTGATCCTGCTCGACGATGTTGTTGAGGTATTTGCATTGCCGCAGCCGCACTCGACGCGACAGTATGCCTTCGCGTTTCAGCGCCCTCATCGCGGCTGGATAGGCTGGGTTCTTATCGACATTGATGACTCGCGGTATCGGATTACAAGAGGAGCGAAATACCCTCGAAAGAACCGCTTCGCAGCAGCCGCATCGCGTTTGGCTGTGAGCAGGAAATCGATGGTCTGCCCGGTGGAGTCTACAGCTCGATAGAGATACTTCTCCTGGCCCTTCACCTTGATATAAGTTTCATCTACGCGGTAACTCTTGCGGATATCGCAAATACCAACGCACCGCTGTCAGTATCACTTCCCCTGAATACTGGCGTCCCTTGAACGGCTTAGCAGCCCTAATCGGCACGCCCTTACCCTACCAAATCCGCTCACTCAAACTTCGCAATGGAACCGGGGATAGTGCATATATTTAGGGCACGGTCTATCGATTCCACTCTCTTGGACGTCCATTCACATAGAGAATGCACATGAACAGAAGAGGTGGATCTTGGACCATAATCTTTGCTGCACTTTTTGCAATCGAAGCGCGTGCACAGGTCCTGAAGTCTTCGCGTCCGGCTGCAAACGTTCCTGCTGACAATGCAGCTGTCCAACGTATGGTTGCTTTGACGGTGCCCAAAGGAACGCCACTCCAGATCGCGCTCGACAGCGAGGTCCGCGTGAAAAAGGAGGGGCAGCCCCTTCAGGGACACCTGATGCAGCCGGTCTATGCCTTTGACCGGCTCGTTCTTCCGCTGGGTACTCGAGTTCAGGGTCACATCTCGAAGATCGGCAGGCCCAGCGGAAAGCAGCTCACTTGGTCAATCCTGAATGCAGACTTCTCGCCGCCACGACCGATTGAGGTGTCGTTTGACCAAATGGTGCTTGCGGATGGGAGGCAATTGCCTCTGCACACCGTCGTCGTCCCCGGTTCGGGCCAGGTGATCAGGCTGGTTGACTCCGGACCCCCAAAGAATGGTGGTACGAAGAATGCTCTGTCAGCAAAGATGGACGAGGCGAAGCAGGAGTGGCAACAGGCAATGCAGCAAATAAAACAACCTGATAAGGCACATCGTGCGTTTCGACTTGGAGTTGCGCAACTGCCCGTTCACCCGCAATACATCGACGCAGGAACTCTGTACAACGCCGAATTACAGGAACCGTTAAATTTTGGGAGCGAGGCGGTCAAAGAGCAGACGCTTCAGTCGATCGGCACGCCACCACCGCCGGGAAGCCTGGTGCGTGCTTCGCTGCTCACGCCGCTTGATTCAGGCACGGCGAAGCGTGGGGAGACCGTTCAGGCTGTTACATCCAGGCCGCTCTTTGACGAAGATCGTTTGATTCTGCCGCAGGGAACACTGCTGAATGGATCAGTTTTACAGGCGCGCCCTGCGCGGCGTTTGAAGCATAACGGTCAACTTCGCATTGCCTTTCATGAGTTGGTGTTGCCGAGCGGGTCGACATTCAGAGTGGACACGACGCTCGCGGGTATTCAGGCCGGACAGACTGACAATCTCGATCCAGAGGGCGCAGCGAAAGCAACAAACCCAAAGTCACGCTACGTTACTACAGGTATTGCCGTGAGCCTGGCCTGGCTGGGCAGCGGCAGCAAGAACGATGTGGGCACGGCTGGTCCGGTTGCGGGAGGAGCAGTTGCCTTTCGGCTAGTGGGCATCATCACAGGCTTGGCTGTTCGCTCGCACACAACGGCCATCCTGATGAGCGCCTACGGCGGCACCAGGTCGATTTACATGAACTTTTTCGGTCGTGGCCACGACATCTCTTTTCCGCGAGACACCGCGATGGATATTGGCTTCGGCAGCCGAACGGAAGCCCCAATGCCAACCAGTCCGTGATCGAATCAGAAATGATTCGCATTTCATTTTCAGCATGGCTGAATCCTTCCTGATCGATGACCCCTCTCAGTCCCTTAAAAGCTGATCTCTACCAACACCGTGTGTGAATTGTGCTCCGTTGTACGGCAGAAGCTTCGCGCAGAAATCGGTGCGCTATTGCGCTTGCTGAGATAGTGCGCAGCGGACCCTCCATGATGCCCCTTCTTTTTCATGAGTTACTTAGAGATTTGGCGTGCATTGAGGAACCAAGACCGCTGAGCACGCGAGTTAACGGACACACGCGGCTTTGTCCAGTGATTCGTCCGGCCGTCCCCGGTGTATTTCCATCGCGCTGCCTCAACGCGTATTACTCTCAACGTGTGAGTACGGGTCCGCGGGCAATGTTTTGTATTTGTATCGTCCTCATTCGCTTCAAAGGGAAGGCGGGCCCGATCGGCCGCAGGCTCGACAAATCGGGCGAAGCTCTCCATCGCAAAATATGGATTACTTGTCTTCCTGCGCACTGTTATCGGCGGACGTGAAGAACCCAAACAGACCGTGCGCCTCGTCTCCTACCCCGGCGGTGAAGAACAACCAGTTACTCGGCCCGGCCGCATTACCATTGCCGAACTGAAGTGCCCACAACCGGTCGTTTTGCAGTGCATGCCCGTTTGCATCGCGCAGGAGCCCATCGAAGCGGCCGCTGGCAACGTCGTACACAGCGATCTGACCGCTGCCGGCATTCCCTATGAGGATATGGTTGCTATAGAACCCGAAGTTCGCTGGCGCCAAAGCAACACCCCAGGGCGCATTCAACCAAGGTCCGCTCTCAAGCCGTTGCAGGAGTTTGCCCGATGGCGAGAACTTGTCGACAAGTCCGAACCCCGGAAAGTCCAGATCATCATGCTTGGCCGCGTTCTGTCGCGCATAGGTAACGTAAAGATCCCCGTTGATCGCCTGGACATTAAATGGGGCGAAACCCCTAGGAATCTCCCGATCGACCAGTGCACGATGACCATCGATGTCATGAAGCTGCACTGGATTGAATTTAGTGTCATAGACCTCAATGCGGCCTGAACGAATATTTGTCACATACAAATAAGAGGGGCCGTCTTTCGTCATCTGCGCAATGGTTGCCCCTTTGTACACCGCTCCGGTGGCAGCGGTCGGATTATTGGAATTATCCACGACGACGAATGCGTCGTTAGCAAGATCGTTAGGATTGATTCCGGGAGCCCAGGCGACAATGGTTCCGTCTTCGGTCACAAATGTGAAAGCTGCTGCCGCAGTCTTACCATCCGTCTGGATGGAAAAGCCTGTGGCCCCCGTGAACACAACGCCTGTCGGCGTGCCGGCTACTCCACTCACCGGCGAAGGAATATTCACAACAAGCCCTTGCTTGACGCCTTGGCCGTTGTAGAGTGTGGCTACTCCCCCATTGTTGTCGGACACCCACCAAGGGCTCGTAGGACTTGCAACAAGTCCCCACGGATTGAGAAGTTGCGTGTCTGGCTGCCCGTTGGGCGGGTTCTGAGCGAATCCCTGAATGTCAGAAACAAGATTCGTTTGTTGGTAGACCTGCGCTATAGCCGGCTTGCCTCCCATGCACACGACAATTGCGGCGGCGATCAGCACGCGCAGGTTGCCAATTGCTTTGAAGTCCATTTTTCTCTCCTCAGTCTGGCATCGTGGTTGATGCACTGTATGTAACTGCTGCAGAGGAGGAATATTCCCGAGAAGCGAAAAATTTGGTGGCCAAGGTCAACAACTCGCCATCACGTCGGGTAGTGATTCTCTGATGCGTACGAAGGGCGCATGCTGAATGCGATGAAACAGAAATGTTTTCTTCGCCGGGAATATTTCCCGCTCAAGCCAGTTCACTAGGGTAGCCGGATCACACGGCAATTCTCAGAGATGGATTGGAGCTAGTGCATGGACGACGAAAGGCTTTCTTCAGAATCAACAATGGAGATCAATTCACAGCCAGCATCTTCAACAAGCGACGACATTCATCGTCGTTGGCAGGGCGTCGTCAAGCGACGTTCGTTCTTGAGCGGACTCGGCATAACCGCGGCAGCACTCTCTGCTGGTGCGTTGCTGCCCACCGAAAGCAGAGCTCAGGCAAGGTCGAGCAGCGGCAGGCTCGCTCACGGCGATGTTGCCCTGCTGCAGTTCGCGCTGTGGGCGGAACTTGTTGAAAGCGATTTATGGACGCAATATGCGGAGCTCGGCGGAGTCGGACCTTCAGGCGGAGGTCAGGCCCAGGCGGACGAGGAGTTTCAGGGGTTCATCGGGGGAAACCCCGCATACAACCTGGCACTCCAGAACCTTGACGGAGACATGCCGCAGTACATCACTGACAACACGGACGATGAACTCAGTCATGCAGCCTTTCTAACGGCCTTTTTACGCTCCAAGGGGGAAGTACCGCTTGATCTGACGCCCTTTCAGAGGCTGCCCAGCAGCGAGGCGACCGGTGCGAGACAGATCAAGCGAATCACCAACTTGATGAACCTCAGCGTGGACCTCAGTTGGTATACCCGTTATCGCAGCGGACAGAATCCGGACCTAGGTGCCGTATTCAAGGGACCGTTCGTCATCAAGAATCAGCCGGCGATCCCGCTCAACGACACAGATACGCCGCCGTCGACCAATCCAAGCATTCCGATCACGGGACGCGACGCCCAACGCATTCAGGCGATCGCCAACACCGCGGGATTCCACTTCGCATTCATTGAACAGGGCGGCGCGAGCCTCTATCCGACGCTCGCATTCAAGGCGACCGATCCAACCGTGTTGCGGATCCTGGTAAGCATCGGTGGTGTTGAAATTGACCACTTCGGGCTATGGCACGATAAAGGCGGAAACGCAGTATCGCAGCCTCTGGCCGGAGTCGTTGATCCCGTCACTGGACTGACCTTCCCGGATCTGAACAATCCTGCGACCGAGCTTACCCAGACTAACAAGATCCTTCCCGAGCCGTGCAATTTCATCAACAAGAGCCTACCGCGGTGCTCGGTCATCCGGCCCACCTCGACGCAGCTCGGTGGGGCGGTGGCGACAGTCGAAGCCTTCTTCGCGGATGGAATGTTTATCGGTCAGCCAGATGAATTCCTCGAACTTTCGATGAATCTCGCCGTTGCCGCCGACTCGGTTGTGCGCGGGTTCTAATTGCCAAGGTTGTCTCTGCCCGCGCATTGGCGGACGCTTAGCTTGTTCGTGTTCAAAGCGTCCGCAGTGCGTGACTCCAATTCATGCGAGACCCGTAATCATTGAGGGAATATCGATGTTTGAGAGGATATTTTCAACCGACGCATCTGATTATTATTTTAGGAGTCGCTTCACCCGTCCTTGGGCCTGGGAAGACTCCCGAACTTGCCAGAGGAATCGGCGAGGGAATCCGCGGATTCAAAGTATGCGCTGACAGCTGATGAAACATTGCCAAGGGCTGGGCGAAGGCTTCGGACACGTAGCTTACGGCCTGTTAGCTTAGATCGCGGCTCGGATCATTGGCCAAGTTCTCGTCAGATACTGCCTTATGATGTCGCGGCTATCGTTCGGGAAGGAATGCTTCGGACGCACCGGTCACAGGCGCTCGTATCCAAAGAGCCTCGGAGCAGTGAAGCGCCTGCAGTCCACCCCTATCAGAGATATGGGCGAATTCTCGCAACGCAAACACACTATCGGATCGGTACGCAATGCGCGACGCGCCGGGACATAGCAGGCTGCCCGAGTATCGAATCCCGGATTTACCCGCCAGAGCTGCCGGATGCTCCGTAACAACATCCCCGCGCCTGCCAATAGCATAAGCGTCAGGGCGAACTGCAACACAACAAACTGGTGGAGAAGACGGTGATCGCTAGCGGTGGCGCCGCGCGAATTCTGCCCAAGCGCGGCCTGCACATTCGCGCGCGCACTCCGTAATGCCGGAACTATACCAAACAGAACGCCGACCGCAACGGCAGTGAAGAAGGTAAATGCAGCAACAAGCCAGTTCAGGCCGATGTTACTACTCCGCGGCAGCGAATTAGGGATGGCCGCAAGCAACAGATGTACGGCCACCACGGCAACGATAATTCCCAGCAAGCCGCCCAGCACTGACAGCAGTATGCTTTCCGTGAGTACCTGGCGAATCATACGACCTCGGCTCGCGCCCAGAGCGGCTCTTACGCCGAATTCACGCTCGCGCATGTTCGCGCGGGCCAGCATCAGGTTGGCCACATTCGCGCACGCAATCAGTAACACCGGCGTTACAGCCCCGAACAGCAAGAGCAGCGTGCCTTGTACATCGCCGATCAGCATCTTCTTGATCGGCCAGATCGCTATGCTCATGTTGCGGTTGGCATCCGGATATTGGCGGCCAAGCTCCTGTTGAACACCCTTCAACTCGGTTTCGGCCTGCCGTAGGTCCACACCCGGACTGAGGCGCGCAACCACCGCGAGGGCATGAACCGCCTCCCCGTTTTCAATTCCTCACTGACGCCGACGTAATCACTCCGCTCCGGCCTCAGATGGCAGAACGCCGAAAATGGTGAGAGTTTGCCCGTCAAGAACCAAGGTGCGCCCGATTGCCTGCGGGTCTCCGCTGAATCGCTCCTTCCATAGCCGGTAACTCATCAAGGCTACTGGAGGTCCATTGGGCCGATCGTCGTCAGACGTTAAATCGTGACCAAGTACAGGCATCACCTTCAGAGTGGCAAGAAACGTCGATGAAACGCGCATTCCGAGAAGGTGCTCGGCTGCTCCGGGATAAGAGAGAGTGAAATTGTTGAATTCAAGCGCGCTCATCTGCTCGAACGAGCGCGAATTTCGCTGCCAATCTTCGAAATTAGGCTCAGAAACATCGATCTCGGGTAGACCCGGCCGGGATTGCCACAAGAACACAAGTCGATTGGATTCCGGAAACGGTAGAGGGGAGAGAACGACTCCCTGCAGCACACTGAACATGGCGCTGTTCGCTCCGATGCCGAGCGCGAGCACAATGTTCGTACAATCCCGACTTTCGCCAGGTTCTCTTCGCTCATCAAAAGATCTCTAATAGAATTTGCCTGACCATCGCTGAATATATCCAATGTGTGCCGATGGCGAATGCCATTTGCAGAGGACCTGATAGGGCCTTTTCTCAAACTCCAGGTTGTCCCTTTCGACGCGAAGGAATCAAACTTGGACGACAACCCGTTGCAAGCATTTTGCTGTCGTCGAACCTCTATTCGTATCGCAAAGACATCAGCGGATCTTCCCTCATGGCACGGCGCGCAGGAACGAAGCATGCGGCAGCTGCAATAACCAATAACAATACGCAGACGCTCAGGTAAGGGAGAGGATCGGTCGCGGCAACTCCGTAGAGCAGGCCACCGAGCGTGCGGCTGCAGCCGACAGCGAGAACCGCTCCCCCAGCCAGTCCCAGTGCAACTGGCGTGAGGCCTTGGCGCAAAACCATCCCAAGCACGTCGCCTCGCCGCGCGCCTAGCGCCATGCGGATTCCAATCTCACGCGTCCGCTGACCCACCGAGTACGAAACCACAGCATAGATGCCGACGGCTGCGAGAGCCAAGGCCAGAAGGCAAACAGCCAGGTTTGAAAGCGCCGCTGCGTCCGCATATCCCACAATTGTTGCTCCAGTGTGGAGGGTTCGATGCGAGGGATGGTTCTGTCGATCTGATGTATCTGGTTTGCGACCGCCGCTTCGAGCGTCGCCGGGTCGGAGTTGACGCGAACCATCATCACCTGCGGGTCCCAGACTTTCTGCCGAACCGGATAGTAGATCACCGGATCTGGCTGAGTTTCGGGGCCATCTCGTGCCGTGTCGCCGGTAACGCCTACAACAGTAAGCCAGTCCTTGGCCGCATACCCCGGCACATCGTATTTGAATCTCTTTCCGACGGGATCTTCTCCTGGCCAGAGTTTGCGCGCCATCGACTGACTGACGATCACCACCGAAGGCGAATTCGGTCGATCCGCAGCGGTAAAGCTTCTTCCGCGCAGAAGAGGGACACTCATCGTTTTGAAGAAATCCTCGCTGACATAGGTCCACGTTGCCGGCACATCATCAAAGACCCGGGTTTGGTCCTCTCCGCCCTTCAATCTCGAGTCGGGAGTTTGGCAGCCGCCCAAGGAACACGGCTCCGATGGCTGCGGACTGAACACCGGGAAGAGCGTCCACTCTGCGGATCGCCTCATCGACGAACAAGCGGATCTGAGCATCGTCATCGAACTTCCCGCCGTGCAGGATCAGATTGACCGACACCAGATGGTCGGTGCGGAAACCGAGACTTTGATGCTGCAGACGAATCGCGCTGCGCAGAAGCAGCGATCGTAAAGAGCAGAACGTACCCGTTCACATTCAACGGCTCCAGCCCCGGAAGGTTGGACGGCGCAATGATCAGCAAAGCTTTAACCCCTAGCGCCGCCAGTGGCACCCCGACTGCGCCCGCCGCCAAAGCCGCCACCATCGCCTCAGCCAGCACACGGCCCAAAATGTGTGCGGGGCGAGCTCCCAATGCCGATTGAATGGCCAGTGCTTTGCGCCGGCCGAATGTGCTGGAACTTTGGCCATCGAGAATCGGATTGAATGGGCAACCAGACCTGCGTCTCCCTGGCCGGCGACCACGATTGTGACTCCTTTGCCGGGAATGCAAACTGCTGCGGCATGACTCCGATGACTTGAAAAGGCGTGTCGTCGATACGTAGCGTCTTTCCGATTACACTGGGATTCGAAGCGAACCGCTGCCTCCAGAACTCGTAATTCAACACGGCCAGGCGTGCGCCATTGCCGGTGTCCGCGGGTTGGAAAGTGCGGCCCAGGCTGATCACAGACCTAAAACAAAAGGTCCTTGAGCCCCTGATTTTGAAATGGAAATTTGTTTTTCCTTAAGCTTTAAGCAGAACGAGTGCATTGCGCTGCTTGCGGAGAATCGGTCTACGGGCGCTCGACGTGGGCGGGCTTTTGGGTCTTCTTCGAGATAGAAATCAATCCCTATGCTTTGTGGCTAAGCGGACCAGGGAGGCTGGAACTGCAGGAGTACAACTTGCTACGACTCGGTCAAAAATCTCATAAGAGCAGGCGGAGCTTGTTCAGTTCCTTGTGGATCCGGGCGCTTCAGGCATCGAGCTTCACTAAACCCTGTGCGTGGCCCACACACGTCAACACAAAACCTTGTGCTTTGGAATCCGGATCGAGCCCCTCTTCCGCATCCATTCTTACGTTTCCCTCCAGAAGCTTTGTCTTGCAGGTTCCACACTGTCCCTGCCGGCAGGAGAAAGGTATGCCGACTCCCTGCTCTTCGGCTGCCTCCAACAAGTTCTGACCACTGCGAATCAAGCATGTTTTGCCCGATCGGACGAACTCAACTTTCAAGCGCGGTTGAGTCACCGCCGAATCCGGCTGCGGACTCTTCGGAACGGCGCTGCCGAAGCTCTCCTCCTTGATTCGATCGGGCTTCACCCCAATGCCAGTCAGGATGCCGCGGCTGGCATCCATAAATGCTGGCGGCCCACAAAGAAAGAAGTCCTGCACCTCGTGATGCTTGACTTTCTCCTTGACGAATTCACGGCTGACATGGCCTCGCGGGCCAGTCCACTCTGCCTCGGGTTGTGAAAGCAGAAGATGATACTGAAAGTTCTTCAGCCGAATATTCAATTCTTCCAACTCGCTATGGAAGATGATGTCGTTACGGGTCCGAACGCAATACAAGAGGGTGACGGTAGTCTCGAGACATAGGTCGTCGATATAGCGAAGGATCGCGATCATTGGGGTAATGCCGCTTCCGGCCGCTAGTAGAACCACATTCCGATGCTTGCTTCCGTCGAAATAGAACTGGCCAAAAGGGCCATTCGCTTCGACCGTCATGCCGACAGGCGCGCGATCGTTCAAGAAGACCGATACGCAACCCTGGCTGACACGCTTTGGCGTAATCTCGACGTAACCTGACCTCGCCGTAGAAGAACAGATCGAATACGATCTCGTGACTCTCTTCCCATCAAAAAGAAGAGAAAATGTAAGAAACTGACCGGGACGCGCGCTGAATTTCTGATCGTCGGCAACGATAAAGCGCAGGGTCTTTGCATCGTGCGTCTGTTGCGTGATGCTCGCCAGCCTCAAAATCAGTGGCTTGCTTGAGGATGAAGGCGTTGCGCGAATAGCTTCTACCCGATCTTGCAATGAGGTTACTGCTTGCTTTGGCTTCGTGTTTGTAACTAGGGATCTGCCAGGCCGGCGGAGTATAAGGGTCAGCGCGCCCAGGGTAACAAAGGAAAGAAAGCCTATCATCTTGCCGTCATGGCGACTAACTTTCACGGCTGTCGTCACGGCTGCGCCCCTTTGAGGTATCAGGTTTTGGCTCACGGATGAATTAGCAAGCGCTTGAGACTTCCGCCGCTCGACGGCATCCGGTGTTTGAGTCGTCGAGAGATACCTTATGATCTGTTGGTCTTCGCCGGGCTGGAACGCGTTGCTACTATCTGCGGCGTATCTAACCATGCGAGCAACTGTCTCGCTCCACTCCTTCGGCGTTTCTGCAGTTTTATAAACTCGATCCAGACTATGACAACGACCGCACCGTTGATCGACAACGGCCCTGTCAACCTCAAGACTCACTGTCGCCGCTGACCCTTGCGGTTTCATCTGAAAGGCAAGGTATGAAACGATGACTTGGGCATCCTGCTCCGAGATCCCCGAGTCGGGTAGCGACTGCATACGCCGCACGGTCGCTAACCACCCGGGAGTATCCTTACGCGCTGCAAGGACACGGTCCAGGTTGTGACACTTCGAGCAACGCTTCTGCATCGTTTCGGCTGCGAGGTTCATATCGATAACGGCTGGTGGCAGATCGATGGCATCGAGCGAGACAGTTTGCATCCGAACCTGATGGGCCAGATATGGACCTGCGGTAATACCGATTAGCACGAATGACAGAACGAATATCGTAAGTCCAATTGGCATCAAGAAGCTGTAATAGCTCTTGTAATATCGAGCGACTAGCACCTTAACAAATAGGAGAGGGCTCAGCACCATAGCCAAAGTCAGGTGAATCATGACTCCGGGCGAAGTGCTGCTTCCAACTTCCCCAAGCCGGGCGACCATGAAGTATGCCATCACCAGGAACAGGCCGATGAACAGATAGCCGCCAGCCCGATGAGCGGCGATTAGTCGGGAACTGGCTTTTGCATCTCTTACTCTGGCAGATGACTGGAGAATGAGCCAGACGTTGACGGCACCAACCAGGAGGAAGATGATGCTTAGCCATATACTTATTGACGTCGTGAGCAAAGTTGATTCAACTCCCGCGAAGTTACGAACAGCCTCAGAAAGAAATTGACGGTACACCGGCGGCCATAGACGTCAATCCGAGCAAGGCGATCCTCGGAGTTCTAGCACACTGCTAGATCGGAGCCCAGAGGCATAACCCCGACAAACAACAACGCCCTCATAGGGCAGCCCCACATTCGGTGCGGCCAGGGATGGTTTGGGCGTTTCCATCGAAATACGCATAAGCCAACCTAGGCTTGGGATTGGGTTTAAGTCTGCGGGAGGTGATGACTGAACCTCCTTTACCCAAGTGGCAAGCCGCACAATATGAGAACTAAGTTGGCAAGCGTTTATTCCAAACATTCGGGCAAAACCAACTTTTCGCCGATGAGTTGCATAATTATTTCCAATTGATCGCGGAGGCGGAAGGCGAGTGCGGGAATATGAAGCGGGGTAGACAAGCCCAACAGCAGTCGGAGTCCTTGCTGGCTTGAGGTTGACAAAGCAATGACGAACTCAGAACAACTGCTTGTTTTCTGCGTGGCCGTTATCTATTAAGGTCGACTCAACCGAAGCGAGCTGACGGATGACGGGGTCTCACCCAGCCGGGACTCTTCACGCCGCTCGCATCCGAGCGCCAGAGCGACTCCCCCCTAACAGGGCGAATTGAAGAATTTCCAGATTGATGTCTTTGCAAGGTGGAATAAACGAGGCAGCCGCCGAGTTTTCTTCCTTGTGGAACGAACTCGGTGCGGCCGCGGTTGTCCCCCTCGGGAAGTCATCTGCACGACTTAGGGGACAAATTGCATAAGGAGTTGTAAATGGTCAATAATGTCGGGTTTTTGTGGTGCCGAACTGACCGTGCGACAACTGCCTGGACCCAGGTTGGCGGCTTCCGCTCCGCAATTCGTCACTCCCTCCTGTATCTGCAGGGAGCTACCTCAATAATTCGGACAGCCACCGAAGCGTCTACTAACTTCAGGTCGCCTCAATGAACGATATCCACTACGCACTGCGCGTCATGCACAAGTCTCCACTGTTCACATGTACCGTCGTGCTGACGGTGGCTTTGGCCATCGGCGCTAACATTAGCGTGTTCGGCGTAGTCAATGCAGTGTTGCTGCGCCCATTTCCGTTCTCCGATCCCGGCCGCGTCGTACAGGTGGCCGAGAAGAGCGACAAGTTGCACCTTTCGAGCTTCGGTTCGTCGGTCCTGAACTTCGTTTCCTGGAGGGAGCATTCCCGGTCTTTCCAAGATCTGGCTGCGGTCGGCTCCGCCGCCTACACACTGACCGGATCAGGCGATCCCGAGCAGATTTCGGGAAACCCCATTAGTCCGGCGCTGATGCGTGTCCTCGGGGTAACGCCAATTGCGGGCAGAACCTTTTCAGATGACGAGGAGAACCCAGGGACAGGGCCGGTGGTCATGGTGGGTGAAGGGCTATGGAAACGGCAGTTCGGCGCCGACCCGGGCTTGGTGGGCCGGACCATCACCCTGAACGGCGTTGCCACAACCGTGGTGGGGATCGCTCCAGCTAGCCTGAATCTGATTTCCGGCGGCGAGATATATACACCGCTCATCATTGACCGCCGGAAAGAGATCCGTCTCGATCACGAGGTGGTCACCTTTGGCCGCCTAAGACCAGGCGCGTCGTTTCAGGAGGCCCAGGCCGAGATGAATGCCGTTTCGGCGCGGATGGGGCTTCAGTATCCCGAGATTCGCGATTGGGGCATTCGGCTGCTCTCCTTGACGGACACTTTCGTGAGCCCGCAGCTAGGAATGGAGTGCTGGTACTTCTCGTGGCAGTGTTCTTCGTGCTGCTCATTGCCTGCGCCAATATTGCCAATGTCCTGCTGGCCCTCGCGTTGGCCACCCGATTGCTGATAGGGGCAGGCCTGTTGATTCGCAGTCTCTCCAACCTTCAGCAAGTAAAGCTGGGCTTCACTTCGCATGGTCTTATCACATTTCAACTCAGTTCACCGGTGTCGAAGTATCCCAACATCGGAAAAGCTCCGCAACTGTACCGGATCTTGCTTGAGTCGCTCCAATCCATTCCCGGCGTGAGCGGCGCATCTGCATCCAGCGGTATTCCTTTTGGCGCTGAACCTTCCGAGCTTGCCGTTGTGGGACGGCTGCAACCGCGTGTGTCGCTTCCGCAGGCACTGATCGTCTGTTTCAATGTTGCCGGACTTCTGTTAGCTCGCTCACTCGCACGTCAGCGTGAATTTACAGTACGAGCCGCGCTCGGCGCTGGGCCTTTGCGCGTCCTTAGGCAGTTACTTACCGAGAGTCTGCTCATGGCATTTTACGGCGGCTCGGTGGGAATGGGTGTGGCCGCAGCCGCTGTCAAGCTCGTGAAGGTCGTAGGTCCCAAGACTTCCTCGACTGCACGAGGCTGGGGTCAACTTCCATGTCTTCGGTTTCGCCCTCGCGATTACGGTCGCGACCGGCTTTCTCTTCGGACTGGCGCCTTCACTTGGAACTGGTCGCACAAACCTGGCCGAGTCGCTCAAAGAGAGTGGACAAAAATCGCAGGCGGGCACGAAGAATCCGCGCCTGCGCAGCGCGCTTGTAGTCTCGCAAATTGCCTTGGCGGTCATGCTGGACATTGCTTCGGGGCTGCTCATTCGCACGTTTTATCATTTGCTGGCATCGGATGCCGGGCTTCCGTTCCGAGCACGTACTGGCGTTCGAACTATCGTTGCCAAGTACACAATATCCTTACCGTGAGGCAATCGCCCGCTTCTACCAGCAAGCATTACCTCGCCTGCGTTCCATCGCCGGTGTGGAATCGGTCGGCGTCACTGAAACGATTCCGATGGGAGGAGCTACGGAGTCCACGGCGATCCGCATTGTTGGCCGTCCTGTTCGGAAAGGCGATCAACCCCCGATCGTCAATTACACCGTAATCTCGCCCGGTCTCTTTTCTGCTTTGTGTCCAGGAACGTCGCGCAGCGAGGAGTGCTTAATGTCGGCAACAACACCCACGATAGCGGCCGGAACCCAGACGAAACTCGGTGATGTGTTTAGCTAGTCCGATTTGCTG
>Ga0207057_1174_pt1 | contig 15385 bp, 14 predicted proteins | sample Alteio_BWMinCont_33_FD_153265 | JGI IMG/M metagenome (GOLD analysis project Ga0207057, IMG submission 153265) | Enriched cells from forest soil in Barre Woods Harvard Forest LTER site, Petersham, Massachusetts, United States -... | ecosystem: Environmental > Terrestrial > Soil > Temperate forest >... | reverse complement strand
TCTACGTCGGGAAGCAGAATTTGATGTAATTAGTTTGTCCGTAAAAACTGGTGAAGGGTTAGCTATTCTTAACGAGTATCTTAAAACGAGTGTTGGATATGAGCATGGATCAGAAGGTAATTTTATTGCTCGGCGTAGACACCTGCAGGCATTGGAAGAAGCCGAAACGGCACTTACTAATGGCTTATTGAAATTGGCGAGCAATCAATTTCCAGAACTATTAGCAGAGGATCTGGCTATTGCACAAAAATTTCTGAATATGATTACTGGTCAATTTACCACAGAAGACCTTTTAGAAAAGATTTTTTCTAGTTTTTGTATTGGAAAATGAAATTTTTGAAAAAAATTGCTTATACTTGATTGGTTTCAGTTGAGAGCAAAAATTCGTCGTTGATTCACAAATTTTAGTCAATTATCATTCGCTTGAGCGATCCAATAATAGAAGAAGCCACGAGGTATTTGGAAGTGCTTGTTGTAGAATGTGTTTTAGAAGCGGATTGTTTGCATTTTCGTGGTGAACGAGATGATTTTTTAATCAATGGAGTTACTGCAGATGAATCTGCTAAGCCTGGCTTGGCTTGTGCTTCCCTGCGTTGATTGTAACCGGCAATGACTTCGCTACGTTGTTGTTGAGTGAGTTGATCCCATTGCTTGCGTTGATTATAGGCAGCAATGACATCGTTGCGTTGCTCTGTAGTTAGCTGATCCCACTGTTGTGGAGGTACGCCAAATATTAGAAACGGGCTACAGGCACTCAGTAGTAAAGTAGATAGAAATAAAAAAAGTAACCTTTTCATATCAGAAATCTCCATACTTGAGAGATATGGAGATAGTATAGTAGAGGGTTGCTCTTTTTTAAAAAGCAGATGTTTCCGCATTAAAACTAGCTTTGCTCAAAATGAAAGCGTTCATCGTCTATAGCTTCTAAAGACGGCGTCAATGCCCTTCTGGCGTCAAAAACAAAACACAGCCCCGTATAATGGTCACCACCACATTTTGCGAAATAGTTTAGTATTCCTCCATCCAGCTGATAAACTTGCTTGAAGCCACTTTGTAGCAACAATGCAGATGCTTTTTCACAGCGAATTCCTCCTGTGCAAAACGTAACAATAGGCACATTTTCGATTATATTATGTAATTTTTGTACTGATTTTGGAAAATCTCTAAAGTGTCGAAGGCCTAAATGTAGGGAATTTTTAAAGCTTCCTAGTTTAACTTCAAAACTATTTCGTGCATCAAGCAGTACAATACGAGAATTTTTTTCTAGCCATTTTTTTAGTGTTTCTGGTGAAATAGTGGGAGCAGCAGGGCTTTTATATTGCATAAGATCTACGCCAAAAGGAATGATTTCTTTTTTTATTTTAACGAGCATCCTTTTAAATGGCTGAAGGTTTGAAAAGCTTTCTCTAAATACAAGACTTTTAAAATAAGAAAAACTATTTAATAGTCCTTGAAATTCAGTGATATCTGCTCTGCGTCCTGCGAGAAACAAATTGATTCCTTCCATGCTCAATAAAATAGTACCCTTGATGTTTAGTCGTAAGCATTCTGCCTTGAATAAGATTTGTAAACTCATCAAGGATTTATCTTGCAGCTGGACAAACCGATAGGCTGCGATATTGACAACAGATAACATAGTTAACTCTAAATATACCCATTGTACTTGAAGTTTTGAATGCGCAACTTCAAGTACTTTCTTTTATTTTGATGTTCAAAAGGATATTTTTACTCATGTGAGTGGAAGTACAACGCCTCTCTGACCTTGGTATTTTCCTTGTCGATCACTGTAAGAAACCCGACAGACTTCGTCAGATTCCAAGAATAACATCTGTGCAACACCCTCATTTGCATAAATTTTAGCAGGTAAGGGGGTGGTATTAGAAAATTCCAGTGTCACTTGTCCTTCCCATTCTGGTTCTAAAGGGGTTACGTTCACAATGATACCGCAGCGTGCGTAGGTTGACTTACCTACACAGATAGTCAAAATATTCCTAGGAATCCGGAAATGTTCTATTGTATAGGCCAGTGCGAAGGAATTCGGTGGGATAACACACACATCTCCTTTAACGTCGACAAAACTTGCCTCTGAAAAACATTTTGGATCCACGATTGCTGAATTGATGTTGGTGAATACCCGAAATTCATTGGCTGCACGTACATCATAACCGTAGCTGGATACGCCATAGGAAATAATTCGGCCTGATTTATTGTGACGAACCTGTTGAGGCTCAAAGGGTTCAATCATTTTAAATTCTTTTGCCATACGACAGATCCATGAATCCGATTTTATAGTCATAATAATTTTTCCTCCAGACTAGAGAGCACTGTTTATTTGGTCTAGGTCAATTACTGAAAAAGAGGTTTAGGGCACCTCTATAAATGGCTATTTTACTTCAATACATCGTTGTGATGTAGTCTGCGCGGCTCATTTATTCTATTGTAAACTCCGCTGCTCGCCGTCATCACGCCTTGTTTTGAAGCAAAATTTCTAATTTTTAGAGGTGCCCTTTACTTTTTTTCAATAATAATTTTTGGAAATTGAAAAGCTTTTTTTCCTTTGCTAGCTAATTGGTCCACCACTTTATCAGCAATACTTCGGTAAATTTTAGCATGTGGACCCTGAGCATCGATCAAGAAAATGGGTTTACCCAAATCGGCCTGCTTACAAATTTGACTATGCAAGGGTACCGATCCAAGTAAGCTAATTCCACATTCTTTGGCAATTTGCTTACCACCCCCTTCACCAAAAATGGGTTCTTCGTGTCCACATTGCCTACACACGTGGGCGGACATATTTTCCACTACACCTAACAACGGGACCTTTACTTTACTAAACATGGCAATTGCTTTGCGTACATCTAATAGAGCAATGTCCTGTGGAGTGGTTACGATAATTACTCCTGCCAGAGGAATCTTTTGCGTTAAGGTTAGCTGAATATCACCAGTACCGGGTGGCAGATCGACGATTAAGTAATCCAAATTATCCCAATGAGTATCATTTAGCAATTGTTGTAAGGCCCCTGTCGCCATAGGTCCCCGCCAGATCATAGGGGTATTAATATCGATAAGATAACCAATGGACATGGATTGAATGCCATAGGCATACACAGGCTCTAAGGTTTTTCCATCCTTACTCGTCGGTTTTTCACTAACGCCAAGCATTTGTGGTTGATTAGGGCCATAAATATCTGCATCTAACAATCCTACACGTATTCCTTCTTTGGCGGCGAGTGCTAATGCTAAATTAACAGCAATCGTAGACTTACCTACTCCCCCTTTGCCAGAGGCAACGGCAATAATATATTTAACTCTATCTGTGATTTTCAACATGTTAGCTTAGCACTGCAGCTTGACGGTAGTCATAATAAAAGGGCACACTTTGCTTGTAATAATACGCAAAAGCTAAACATGCAGCAAACTCAGCGAAAATTACTAATTACTTCTGCTTTGCCCTATGCAAATGGTTCCATTCATTTGGGTCATTTATTGGAGCACATTCAAGCCGACATCTGGACGCGTTTTCAAAAAATGCAAGGTCACCATTGTATTTTTTTATCAGGAGAGGATGCTCATGGTACGCCGGTGATGTTGGCCGCTAAGCAGTATAACGTCGAACCTGAAGAACTGGTTCAAGAGATAGCTAAAGAACATAGCAGAGATCTTAAAGGATTTTATATAGATTTTGACGATTACTACACCACTCATTCTCCTGAAAATGAAGAGCTCATCACGTTATTTTATACACGTATGCAAGCAAAAGGTGATATTCACGTTAAAGTGATCGCCCAAGCTTATGACACTGAAGCCAGTATGTTTCTTCCTGATCGTTACGTGAAAGGGAGTTGTCCCTGCTGTAAAACACCTGACCAGTATGGAGACAATTGTGAGGTTTGTGGATCAACCTATACACCACTGGATCTTATTGATCCTCGGTCTATTCTTTCTGGCACGATACCTATAGCCAAAGAATCTGAGCACTACTTCTTTCAGCTGTCACGCTATACCGATTTTTTACATGAGTGGATCACAGCGAATAACCATCTTACTGAAGAGGTCAGGAATAAACTCTTAGAATGGTTTAAGGAAGGTTTGCATGATCTCGATATTTCTCGGGATACACCTTATTTTGGATTTAAAATTCCGGGAACTAAGAATAAGTATTTTTATGTCTGGGTAGATGCGCCTATCGGGTATATGGCAGTTTTTAAGCATCTTGCTGCGCGTCGACCAGCGCTAGATTTTGACAGTTATTGGGTAAATACTAAAAAAGTGGAACTTTATCATTTTGTTGGTAAGGACATTGTTAATTTTCACGCTATTTTTTGGCCAGCTATGCTTAAAAGCGCTGATTTTCGAACGCCATCCGCAATTTTTGTCCACGGTTATTTGACAATCAATGGGCAAAAAATGTCGAAATCACGAGGTACTTTTATTACGGCACGTCATTATCTTCAGCATTTCGATCCAGAGTATTTACGTTATTACTTTGCAGCGAAACTTAATAAAAATGCTGAGGACATTGACTTAAATTTTAATGATTTTTTCCAGCGAATTAATTCTGATCTTGTTGGAAAATTAGTAAACATAGCCAGCCGCTGTGCCAGTTTTATTAACAAAAAATTTGCGAATAAACTATCTAAAACCTGTTATTCTCCAGAATTAATCCAGCAGTTCATTGAAAAAGGTGATGAAATTGCTCATGCATACGAACATCGTGAATTTAGCCGGGCCATACGGATCAATATGGAATTAGCTGATTCTGCTAATCAGATGATAAATGCTGAAAAACCGTGGGAATTAATAAAGGTTGATGAACAAGTAGAGCGAGCGCACGCTGTTTGTAGTTTAGGATTAAACCTTTTTCGTATTTTGATGACTTATTTAAAGCCAGTGTTACCAGTAACCGCCGAAAAAGTGGAAATTTTTCTTAACATGGGTGCGATGACTTGGGAAAATCGGCGAAATTTGCTTTCTAATCACACTATTTTATCCTTTTCTCCATTATTGCAACGCGTGCAAAAAGAGGCTATTCACGCTATGCAAATGAGCAATGTTGTCACTAGCAGGTAAATTGTAAAATGAATCGTGTTGATGAGATCGATGCTTTACTACCGCAAACACAATGTGGTCAATGTGGTTATGCAGGTTGCTTGCCTTATGCTAGCGCTATAGCTGAAAAAAATGAAATGATTAATCGTTGTCCACCTGGTGGAACGGACACATTGAAGGCATTAGCGAAACTTTTGAAAAAGGATGCTGGACCATTTTTGGCAGATATGGTGAAGAAAGAAAAGCCACCGACAACAGCTTATATACGCGAAGCCGAATGTATTGGCTGTACTAAATGTATCCAAGCATGTCCAGTTGACGCTATTTTAGGCGCTGCAAAGCAGAGTCACACGGTGTTACTACAAGAATGCACCGGTTGTGGTCTTTGCGTTGAACCGTGTCCAGTCGACTGCATCGATATGCTGATGTTGAAAGCTCCCTTTTATCAAGCACAAAAGGCTCGTCAACGTTTCTACACAAAAATGGAAAGGCTGGAAAATAAGAAATTAAAGAAAAAACAAAATGAAAAAAAGGAGACGTTGAGTGCTCAGCGCTGCTATATTGAAGCAGCTGTTGTTCGTGCGAAAGCAAAAAAGATGAACAAAACAATTAATTTTATTAGTAAATAAATTAGCTGCTTTGCCTTTAAAAAATATTTCTCAGCTATGCTAACACAAGTGCAGCAGACTTATTTTGTGGTGTAAATTCGTTCTACACATCTAGTGCTTGATACACATCATACAGATCAGAATATGTAAAAATTTGGCCCTTTTTGATATCAAAAAACCATCGATGAATGATCAGTGTTTTTTCCAATACCTTTTTTTCGATCCAAGGAAATGTTAGGCAATTTTTGTAAGAGGATGTTAATCCTAATTTTGCATACTCATCTTGATCTATGTCGTTGATGGCGTTGTCAGGTACTTTGATCAATGAAACCCATTTTTTTATAAAATCAGTTTTTAATGCATTTTGACGATTTAACAAAGCATCGATTCCAGCGCACTGGCTGTGACCTAATAGAATAAGATGTTTGACACTTAAGAAGCATATACCAAACTCTAATGCAGCACTTGTCCCGTGAAGTGCTGCATCTTTTTCGTAAGGAGGGATAATATTTGCTACATTACGCGTAATAAATAAATCACCGGGATCACATTGTAGTATCAAAGCGGGATCAACACGCGAATCACAACAGGCAACTAACATAATCTGTGGTTTTTGGCCATGCACAGATAAATGTTGCATAATCGAATTATCACCCATGGTATATTTTTCTCGAAATAAGCGATAACCTTTGAGAATTTCTTTAAATGTTTTTTCCATATTAATTCTTCCGATAATTATGTAGTTTTATTATTTTCTATAAATATACCGCTCGTACGTGAAGATGCGAATTCGCAACTTCACGTACAATGGCTATATGCTGCGCTGTTAGCATATCGTCTAAATTAATCAAAATAAAGAAATTAAATGTTATTTTTATATCAAAAATTCATTTTTTGTTGATAATTATTGACTTTTTTAGGTAGGGAAATTCTTGATAAAAGATCATTAAAACGCGCGACAAATGTTTTTTACTTTTGACAACCACTAACACAGTATCGTCACCTGCGATAGTTCCTAGTATTTCTGAGATTTTAGGATTTTTTGGATGGTGAGTTACATATTTTTGATCGATAAAATAAGCTAAGCTGTTTGCATTACCAGGGTTTGTATGCAAAATAATTAAACCGAAGTCTGAAATTTGCAAATTTAGAATAAGGGGCAAATGGGGCTGCTTAAAATCGATTATTTTATATATTCCCAAGATTTTGGCGATACCTAATTTTTTAAGACGTCTTGACAGGGTTGCTTGAGGAACGTTATATCCCCTTTCCGTGAGTCTGTGTTGTATATCGCTTTGTTCACAGACATCTTGATGTTGAATGATATTAATAATGTGTCCATCTAATTCGATACCTTCAGCCATACAAACCTTTCAAGCCATTCTTAAATAGAATATAAAACCAATTTTTTGGAATTATATTCATTTTATGTTGACATCGCAAATAAAATCACTAATTATACTAAATAAGCAGTAATGTATACATAAAATTTGTATGGCCCTCTAGAAATTCAATGTATTATATCCATAATTTGAATATTTAGAATAACTTAACCGCCCATAAAAACGGAGCACTGCTTCATGGGCTTACATGAGAAAAAAATTATGCCGCAAAAAATTAAAAAAATCGCCTTAGCTTATTCTGGTGGATTAGATACCTCTGTCATGATCCCATGGCTTAAAGAAAATTATGATCAACTTGAGGTTGTGGCTGTGATTGTTGATCTAGGACAAGCAGAAGATATAGAAGCAATTAAAGAAAAAGCACTACGACATGCTGCTTCCAAGGCTTATATTATCGATGCTAAGGAAGAATTTGTTACTCGGTATCTGTGGCCACTCGTTAAATCAGGGGCGCTGTATGAAGAACAATACGTTCTGGGCACAATCTCAAGACCTTTGATTGCTCAAAAATTGGTAGAAGTTGCACGGCAAGAACGGGCGGATGCCGTTGCTCATGGTGCAACGGGTAAGGGTAATGATCAGGTGCGTTTTGAATATACGATAAAGGCTTTGGCACCTGAACTGCGCATCGTCGCGCCTTGGCGGATCTGGAAAATCAAATCTAGGCAAGATGCGATAACCTATGCAAAAACCCACGGAATTGATATAGCTGTAACTCCTAAAGCACCTTATTCGCGAGATCATAATATCTGGTATATCTCTCATGAGGGTGGTGTTTTAGAAGACCCGGCACTTGCTCAACCAGAAGGGTTATTACTGATGACCACCCCTTTGGCACAGACCCCCAACGAACCGGAAACAATCAGTATTGATTTTGAGTCCGGTGTCCCAATAGCATTGAACAAGAAAAAAATGAATCCGGTTGCATTACTAAAAGAACTTAACCAACTCGCTGGAAAACATGGAATAGGGGTAGCTGATCTGGTTGAAAATAGATTAATTGGTATGAAAATTCGGGGTATTTACGAAGCACCTGCAGCTGCTGTTATTTATAAAGCGCACTGTATGTTGGAAAGCTTGTGTCTTGACAGAAATATCTTGCACCTTAAGCAATCCCTACAACAAGCCTATGCGAATATCGCTTATGAAGGGCGCTGGTTTTCCCAAAGCAGGGAAGCACTTGATGCCTTTATTACGGTTACCCAAAAGCATGTTACTGGTTCAGTTAAACTAAAATTGTTCAAGGGGAACATTATTCCCAGTGGTATGACCTCACCTTTCAGTTTGTACCATCCTGATTTTGCCACGTTCGAAGCAGATGAGGTGTACAACCACGCAGATGCAGAAGGATTTATCAATTTGTTCTCTTTGTCTGCCAAAATCTATGGCTTAACCCATCAGGAGAATAACAATGAAAAATAAAGCTTGGGGCGGTCGATTCAAGGAATCTCTAGATCCGAGAGCAATTGAATTTGGTGCCTCTTTACCGTTTGATCGAATTCTGTATGAATGCGATATTTTGGGCAGTAAAGCACATGCTCGAATGCTTGCAAAGCAAGCATTAATCACTTCAGATGAAGTAGATATTATTTGTGCAGCATTGGAAGCAATACGACTGGAATTAAAACAAGGCTTACACCCACTTGATATCGCATGTGAGGATATTCACATGTTTATCGAACAGCTGCTTATTGAAAAAATCGGAGATATAGGAAAAAAATTACACACAGGGCGTAGTCGTAATGATCAGGTTGCATTAGATTTGAGGTTGTATACACGTGATGAAAGTACACGAATAGAGGGTTTATTATATGAGCTAACGTCGACTTTACAGGATCTTTCTGAAAAACATGCATTGCATCAGATGCCTGGTTACACACACTTACAGCAGGCGCAAGTGATCTATTTAGGTCAATATTTTAAAGCTTATCTTGCCATGTTTAAGCGGGACATCGATAGATTTCAAGATTGGCGTAAGCGTATGAATTTTTCCCCGTTGGGGGCAGGGGCATTGGCTGGAAGCATACTGCCGTTAGACAGACATAGCGTTGCCGTGGAACTTGCTTTCGACGGTGTGATTGATAATACCATTGATGCGGTCAGCGACAGGGATTATCTTATCGAATTTCACAGCATTTCATCCATCATTATGGTTCACCTATCCCGCCTTAGTGAGGATATTATTCTCTGGGCTACACAGGAATTTAACTTTGTGACGTTGAGTGATGCTTTTTCTACGGGTTCATCGTTGATGCCAAATAAAAAAAATCCCGATATTTTAGAACTTATTCGTGGAAAAAGTGGGCGAATATTTGGACATTTGATGGGCATATTAACTGTTATGAAGGGCCTTCCATTGGCCTACAATAAAGATCTACAAGAAGACAAGGAATCGCTCTTTGATGCAGTCAATACACTGATCGGGTGTTTAGAAATTATTACTCCCTTTCTCAATAACTTACAGTTTAATATCGACGTAATGTCGGAAAAAGCAACTGGTGGGTATTTGCACGCCACACAAATGGTGGAATCGCTCGTATTAAAAGGCGTCCCATTTCGGGATGCACATCACCAGGTAGGGCAATGGATTGCAACAGCTATGGAGGAAAAAGATAGTAAGAAAATAAAACCGCTAGCCAAATCCCGTCATCTTTTAACAGGTATGGAGTTGACATCTGCTGACATTAAAAAACTATTACGTATTGCTGCTTGCATAAAGAAGGATCCAAAAAAATTTAGTTATAAACTGGTAGGTAAAAATTTAGTCATGCTTTTTGATACACCATCTTTTCGTACTCGTCTTAGTTTTGCGTTAGCAATGCAAGGTTTAGGGGGACATTCCGTTGAAAGTGCAGAGAACACGCGCAAAACAGAAGAGCCTTGCGATGTAATACGGGTACTTAATGGCTATTGTGACTTTGTTATGGTTCGCACACACGATGATAGAGTGCTCACGCAAATGGCAGAATATGCGAAAATTCCAATTATTAACGGACTTTCAGCCTTACATCATCCCTGTCAGATCCTGGCAGATTTGCTAACTCTTCAAGAACATTTTGGAAATTTGGAAAATCTAACACTTACCTATGTCGGTGATGGAAATAATATTTTGCATAGTTTGGTATTGTTATTACCGTTACTTGGTATTCGCGTTAGATATTGCTGTCCTGCAGAGAATCAACCTAAGCGAGAAGTGATGCAACATTGCAACAATGCACTTGTGACAAAATATGCTGTACTAAAAGAAGCCATTTGCGGAACGCAGGCTGTTTATACGGATGTGTGGACGAGCATGGGATTTGAAAATAAAACAGAAGAAGCGAACTTTTCTGGTTTTCAAGTGAATGAAACACTGATGGAGCTTGCACAAACAGGAGCAATTTTTATGCATTGTATGCCGATGAAGCGAGGTAAGGAAGTTTCTAATTCACTGCCAGACAGTAAGGCCTCTGTTATTTTTCAACAAAGTGAAAACAGAGTACATATGCAAAAGGCAATATTATTATTTTTACAGGGTATCGATATTTAGCTAGGGAAGAAGACACAGGCAGAGTAATTATACTAGAGAGATGCGCGGGGGGCCCCCCCGGGCCGGTATTATCTTTTTATGGCGTCCCCAAGGGGAGTCGAACCCCTGTTACCGCCGTGAAAGGGCGGTGTCCTAGGCCACTAGACGATGGGGACTCGAGTGGTGGGTCAAGGCCCGCTATTCTGGCTGCGCTGAATTCGAATGTCAATGTCTAAAACATGTACATAAATTTATAAAATCAAAATCTGTACACCATAGATATCGGGCAGGCCATTCTTCGTGTATCGCACTAAATTTAGGCGACCTCGGCTACATTAATCGTACGTTGACCGGGCTGCCAGTTGCAGGGACAAAGACCCCCTTCTTGCAGAGCACGTAATATCCGTAGTACTTCAGTGGGGTTACGACCTATGCTTAAATCAGTTACCATGATAAAACGGATGATCCCTTTGGGATCGATGATAAATGTAGCACGTTGTGCAACACCTGCTTCATCATCTAGGATACCTAAGCTGCAGCACAATTCATGCTTAATATCACTCAACATAGGAAAAGAAAGATTATTCAGCTCCTTATTGTGTTGACGCCAGGCACGGTGCACAAATTCACTGTCTGTGCTACCGCCGAGTAACACCGCGTTATTCTTTATGAATTGCTCATTTAAATCATTGAATGCAACGATTTCAGTAGGGCACACGAACGTAAAATCTTTAGGCCAAAAAAACAGTATCAACCATTTTCCTGGAAATGAAGCTTGAGTAATCTCTGTAAATGCTCTGCTGATGTGTGTATCAACCGTAGCTTGTAGTCTAAAATCCGGCAGTTTGTCCCCAACTTTCAACATTGACATGGTTATTTTCCTCGCCTTAAATAAATCTTTTCCAGTCTACCTAATAACTTTGAGAAAAACCAAGCATTTTATATGTAAAAACAGGAATTTTCCCTATAAACACTTCATAGATCACAAGCAAAGTTTTTTATGGGAGGGATATACCGCTTGTACTTGAAGTACGAATTCGCCACTTCAAGTACAATGGGTAAGTTATAAGCATAACTGTGGAAATAGGTGTATCAGAAATTGTTCTGGTAAAGGAGGTAGTAAGGTCCGCAATTTTTCAAAAGAATCCAATAGGTGGCCTTTGGATTTGGCCTTTGCCTCTGCCAAGTCTTGAAAATTGGCTTGATTGTCACAGATATCGTCATAAAGCTGGTAGCTTTGGCCTAATGCATAGCCAAGGCGGCTCAAGGAGTTCATGATCTGTGGCGAAACATTAGCGATGAGCCCAACAAATTCTAGAGCGGCACAAAATAGGGAACCTGTTTTCAAGAGGTTAATAGTTTCTTTAGCTGAAAAATCTATGGGTACAGCCGGTCTAGCAAATTCCATAGCCTGCCCGTCAAGCATATTGCCTACAGCCTTTGTTAATACACCTAACATTGTCAAAATTTGTAAGGGACTTAACGGTGCCTTGAGTATGGTTGCAAAGGCAAGGGCTTGTAGCGCATTACCAGCTAATAATGCAATAGCTTCTCCAAATCTTTTATGGCAGCTGGGATTCCCTCGTCGCCAGTCATCATTGTCCATTATTGGTAGATCGTCGTGGATCAGGGAATAGGCGTGAACTAGTTCTACCGAACAAGCCGCATGATCAAGCTTTTCTGGCGGAAGTTCTAAGATATCACCCATGGTATAGATGAGAAGTGGCCGAAAACGCTTTCCTCCTGTTAAAACAGAATAGCGCATGGCTGCCTGTAATGGCTGATACACATCGGAATTAGACAGAACGATCTCTAAAAACTGATCAATTCGTCGTGAATATTGCGTAGCATCAGTCCCAATAATAGTCACTAGCTAAGCTCTTCATGTATTTCAAAAGGCTCAAGTGTATTTTTTTTGGCATGATTCAGTAAAATCTGGACACGCTGCTCGGCTCCTTTTAGTTTCATTTGACATTGCTGTACTAAATAAGTTGCCTGAGAGAACTGCGCAAGAGAATCCTCCAGCGTAAAACTCTCTTGTTCCATTTTTTCCATTTCTTCAACGATTTTTTCTAACTCAGCTAGCCCTTTTTCGAAGTCAAACGCTAGACTTTTTTTCATTTTCGGCATAAAACAACACCTAATTCAGTCATTTCTGAAATTATGCAGACCCAACAAGGTGGTGTCAAACGATATAGATAATGCTTATTATGCATGTAGGCATGCCACACAAGCGGTTTAAACCGTGATTTTGAATAGGAAATTTAGTCGAATGCAGTTTAAAAAATTCATTATTTGTTTAGGTTTATTGCTTTTTTTTCATGTAAGCCAGGCCAGTGATGTCCACGAATATCACTTAAAAAATGGATTTACTGTGCTTGTTAAGGAAGATCACCGTGCACCTGTTGTTATATCAGAAATTTGGTACAAGGTAGGCAGTAGCTATGAACCCAATGGAATAACAGGAATTTCACATGCTTTGGAACATATGATGTTTCGTGGAACGAAAAAATATGGACCTAACGTACTGGAGCAAATGATAGCAGCGAATGGTGGGCTGCAAAACGCATTTACCGCTAATGATTTTACCGCTTATTATCAGCAATTTTCATTTGATAAATTAGCTATTAGTTTTGAATTAGAATCCGATAGGATGCGTAATTTATTATTACGATCAGAAGATTTTGCAAAGGAAATCCAAGTTGTCATGGAGGAGCGGCGCATGAGAGTGGATGATGATTCACGAGAAACGTTGCTAGAACGGCTTAATGCAACTGCTTTTGTAGAAAGTCCTTATCATCATCCTGTCATTGGTTGGAAAAATGATTTAGAAAACATGACGATTTCCGATCTCAAAAACTGGTATAAGGCATGGTACGCACCTAATAACGCGATACTTGTAGTTGTAGGTGATGTTGAGGCAAATGCGGTGTACCGCTTGGCACAGAGGTATTTCGGTCCCATAGAGCCGTCGCCACTGCCTGTGTTGAAACCATTTAGTGAAATTAAAGCATTGGGGCAACGTCGCCTCGATCTCCATATACCTGCGCGATTACCTTGGCTTGTGATGGCTTATTCTGTTCCAGTCATTCGATCCGATGTTAAAAGCACCGATCCCTATGTGTTAGATATCATTGCTACGCTGTTATCTGGCGGCGACAGCGCTCGTTTTACTAAAAACTTAGTGCGTGGCAGACAAATAGCTGCTGATATAAACATTTTCTACAATCCATTTACTCGTTTTAATAATTTATTTCTATTGGATGCAACGCCCTCGCCAGGACATACTCTCGCTGAATTAGAAACAGCTCTATGGGATCAGATCAAACGATTACAAACCTGCCGTGTAGATACTGCAGAGTTAACACTTGCTAAAACACAAATTTCAGCAAGCAAAATTTATCAAGAGGATTCTATTGCCAAACAAGCTAATGAACTTGGAAGTCTAGCTGCTATCGATTTACCTTGGACGATACAAAAGAATTATTTAACAAAGATCAACGCGGTGACACCACGTCAAATACAAGAGGTGGCACAACGGTATCTGCTGCCACGATATTCAATAGTTGCCTACTTACACCCATTACCACTGTATTCGTTCCAGCCTGCTACCAGAGGAGGTTGGCATGCGCGTTAGATATTTTTTTTCTTTCCTTTTTTTGCTTGTGAGTACAATCGTTGGCGGTGCAAAAGCAGCTGAGTTGAAATCCATGCCGCCTATTTACCATTGGTTGACTAAAAATGGCATACCTGTCTATTTTGTAGCGAGATCACAAATTCCTGTGATCGATATGAGTATTATCTTTCGTGCTGGATCGGCCTACGATGGTACTTTGCCAGGCATCGCCCAATTTACTGCGCAAATGCTGAATCAAGGTACACGCAATTTGAATGCAGATCAGATCGCGAATCGCTTTGAGTCAGTTGGTGCACATTACAGTGCAATGATTCATCAAGACGGAGTTACACTTCGATTACGATCATTGAGTGAATCAAAATTTTTTAATTCAGCTTTTAGCATGTTTGTGGAACTAGTAGGTCATGCTAATTTTCCACAGACCGCAGTGAATCGTACAAGAAAGCAAATTGAAATTGCATTGCAAGAAGAGGAACAGACACCGAGCTTAGTTGCGCGCAATGCATTTTATAAAATGTTATATGGCCAGCATCCTTATGCCTCTCCGTTATTAGGAACTATGCAGAGTGTGCAAGAAATCACAAGAGAAAAATTGATCGATTTTTATCAACACTATTACGTTAATAAGAACGCCGTGATTGTTATGGTCGGCGACATGACGAAAGATAGAGCGGTTGCACTCGCTGAGCAATTCGCGTCGGCTCTTACAGAAGGAAAACAGGCTGTTCTTCCGTCTTTACCAGTTAAACAACCGGTGGCTCACTTGTATAAAATCCACTATCCCTCACAGCAAACCACTATTCTTTTAGGACAAATTGGTATCACACTAAAGGATCCAGATTATTTTTCCATCTTATTAGGAAATCAAATTTTAGGAGGTGGCATATTAACTTCACGGCTTTTTTCGGAAATAAGAAACAAGCGTGGGTTGTGTTATGGTATCAGCAGTTACTTCGACGCGCTTCAAACAGAAGGTCCATTTGTCATCAATTTAAAAACACGTGCAGATCAAGCGTTTACCGCACTATCACTTACGCAAAGTACGCTGAAAAATTTTGTCGTTCATGGTCCTACTGAAGCAGAATTATTAGCCGCTAAACAGACGCTTATAGGGAATTTTCCGCTAACAATTGCAAGTAACGCATCCATCTTGGCTCACCTAGAGAAAATTGGTTTTTAT
>Ga0207057_1173_pt1 | contig 15492 bp, 13 predicted proteins | sample Alteio_BWMinCont_33_FD_153265 | JGI IMG/M metagenome (GOLD analysis project Ga0207057, IMG submission 153265) | Enriched cells from forest soil in Barre Woods Harvard Forest LTER site, Petersham, Massachusetts, United States -... | ecosystem: Environmental > Terrestrial > Soil > Temperate forest >... | reverse complement strand
CAGCGCATCCGCTTCCTGTAACTTGCGGACAATCTGCTCCGGTGAATGCCGTTTCCCTTTCATCGAGAGCCTCCTTCGGCCCAAAGGGCCCGCTAGACTCTCATAACCTATGGATCAGTTTTCGGGGGGCAGACCATTCCAGCAGCGAAAGTAGCCAAAGTTCTGTTTCCTCAATCAGTAGTATTTCCTCTGGGTCTTCTGTTTCATCCGTTTCCTCTGGGTCTTCAATCCCTTCTGGGTCTTCTGTTTCATCCGTTTCCTCTGGGTCTTCAATCCCTTCTGGGTCTTCTACCAGTAGCCAAAGTGTAACGCCATGTTATAACCCAGTAATAAAGGTCGTGCTTACTACAGAGGGCAGTAATATCGTTTTGTACTCGACATATTGTGATGGGACATGGGACAAGCAATCTGTACCTGTTCCTTGCTGTAGTTCGTCCAGTTCTTCCAGCGAAAGTTCTGTTTCTTCGATTTCCAGCACCAGTAGTGTTTCCTCCCAATCGCTCAGCAGCACCAGCAGCACCAGCAGCGTTTTTGATTGCTGTGAGGGAACTTGTTTTAGGGTAGTTGTATCTGGTGTAACTGGTGCTGGTGGTTGCCCCGATTTCAACGGCGTGTACATGATGAATCAGGTTGCTGATTGTGATTGGACTGGTACGGTAGGCGGAAGTGGTGTACCTACAGCAACACTCACACAATCTGGCAACACAGCCATTCTTCTCTTCACAGGCCCTGGTAGTGCAACATATACGGCAAGTCCCTGGGTTTGCTCTGGTGGCGTTGTAAACTTTATGATTTCTGGAATGTGCGGAACATGGCCAGCAACATTAACCGTGACCGCTTGCTAATATATATTATGATTTGCGTACTTGACGAAAACGATTATTGCACCAGGCACAAGCACCATCATAAAGGACGCAGTAAAGAACTCGCTTTAGACCCTGGTGCTAAAGGCGAAGAATTCCGCCTTGCGTGGGATAGGATGGTAAGCCAATCGGCACGCCCTTTTCCCCGTCGCCAGTGCGGTTGCAGAAAATCCAATTAATAAACAAGTTGTGTCCTGGTGATATTCTTGTGATGGAGTGTGCAATACATTCCATCTGCGAGCAGTACCCCAATCAATATCAATTCTCCGTCCAATCTTGCTGTAGTGATATTTTTCACTTCCATCCTAACGTCACACGGTTAATGCAAAAACCAGACAGAATTATAGAAATGCACTATCCAACAATCCACAAATGTAGCCAATGGGACGTTAGGTATCTTTCTGGCTACGTCGAGTATTTGGGCGAACAATTAAACCTCAAGTTGAGGACAAGTTGCAATAGGCCGCATATCTACTTTAGCCAGGATGAATTGAGCAGAGCAAAACAAGTAACAGGCGAGTACGCTGTTATATGCTCAAGTTTTAAAGACGATTACCAAACCAAAAATTGGGGTTTTGATAATTGGCAAGCGGTAGTCGATTGGGTCATAAAGGAAAAAGGTATCAAGGTGGTACAGGTAGGAGAGCAGCACCATAATTGTAAACTCCTGAAAGGTGCGGTTAATTTGATAGGACGAACGAATATCAGACAGTTATTCTTATTGGCGAAATACGCCAAGTTTGGTTTAGGTCATGAGAGTTTTCTACATCATGTCTTTGCGGCTGTAAACGATGGGACGCCTTTTGTGTGTGTCAGTTCAGGATGGAATCCAAGTAAATGGGCCTCTTATCCAGGCCCTGAAACCTACATTACAAAGCAAGGGTCTTTGACTTGTTGCAAGGCGAAGGGATGTTTTAAGGCCCGATTCGCACCACGAAACAAAGATGATAAGTCAGTTTGTGAACGTCCTACAAAGGTAGGATTGGAAACTGTTGGCGAGTGTATGAAAATGGTGAGCGTGGATGAAGTGACCAGGGCTATACAAGATTTTTACACTGGTGGCGTATGCACATAAAGACAAAGTTTTGCCATGGTCTTGGCGATTGCTCACAGTATTTGCGTCTACTGGAGTTGTACCGTAAAAGAGGACACACGATTGAGGTAGAGACAGACGAAAATAAAAAACAGTTATTCACGATGGCGGATTATCCATTGGGAGTTAATTGTACCAAACATAGTTGGATTTACTGGGATAATTTTAATGGACAGATTTGCCATGATGATTTTGTTTGCAACAAGACAGCCCGCAATATAAACAAAGCACCATTGCCGAATATCGGCAACGACAGAGAACTTTGGGACGAGTTATGCAGTACGCAGGTCATATTAAAAGTACCACAAGACGCAATAGACCTGGCTTGTAAGTGGGTTGAGGACTTGCCAAGACCTATAATCTTGTACCACCAGGTTGGCACTAATTGGAAACAGAGAAAGAGTATTCCAAACAATGTTACAAACGATTTCTATAAACTCGCCTTGAGGGAAGGGTATAGTTTAGTCTTGCTTGATTGGGACAGACGAATAGCCCCGATAAATCATGGAGCGGTAAGGACACTTGACAGGGACTTTGGACGTATAGACCTCTATAAGACAGCAGGTTTATTCTCCGTCGCTGACCTTATGATAGGTGTCGATAGCGGGCCTTACCACTTTGCAGACTTCTTTCCCATGCCTCAATTATATTTGGGTCATGACCTGCGAGCGGACGCAGTTTGTTTACCACGTAAACAAAGTGCAATGCTCGCCATGGGCAACGGTCAAGATACAGACGTAACAATCAGCAGGCGTAAAAGGTGGAGTTTGATTGAGTACACAGGCAATATGCCAAGTGGCGAAGTTATTTTCAAACACGCCAAAAGATTACTCCATCCACGCTATCCCGTTGCAGCAGGAAGGGATTGCCTCTTGCAGCACTTGATTTTCGACAAAGCGAACATTCAAAAAACTGGCTTGAGTGATGTAGCAAACAGAGGAATTGTCTTCGATTTTCTTTGTTCCAAAATTACACCAGTACCAGGAGCGAGAATTGTAAGTAGTGGGTGTGTGAGGAGCAGGGAAGATTATGGTGCTGGAAATTCTGACATGATTTTTGGACTTCTGGCCGATGGTTGCCAAGCGAAGTTTACCAGCGTGGACAATAACCAGGGCCATATTAACTTTGCCAAAAACTACACCAAATGTCTACCGATTGAGTTTGCTAATTCTGACAGCGTGGCTTACCTCAACAATCTCAAGGATGAAGTAAATTTATTTTACCTTGATAGTTGGGACAGCGACACACCAGGACACGAGCAGCACGGTTTACGAGAGGCACAGGCCGCATTGCCACACCTTGCACAAGATGGCTTGATTGCTTTTGACGATACAATTTTTTGTGATGGTGCTTGGAAGGGCAAAGGTGCTTTGGCTGTTCCATGGCTCAAGAGGCAGGGTCTTAAAGTATGGATGGCTGGATATGGTGTAGTGCTGCATAGATAGTTAATGGGATCGTTTTATTATTCGCAATTCTTTTATGACCGCTATTTAGACGGTTTTAGTATTAGTTCCGCAAGCGGAAGTGATACGCTTACAATTAGTGCTGGTGTTTGTGCCGACAGTACGAATACAGTAATGATGAGGGGCGGAGCACTCGTCAAAACTCTTTCAAGTCCATGGACGGCAGGTAATAATAACGCTGGTGGTTTTGTAAGCAGTAGTGCGAGTACATGGTATCATATCTTCGCAATCCTCAAGACCGCAGACCAAACGGTTGATTATGGTTTTGATAGTTCGCTGACAGCCGCTAATATTGTAAGCGGTTATCAATACTACCGTAGAATTGGAAGTTTCCTTACCAATGGCTCAAATATTATCACTCCGTATTTTGGTTATGGCGATTTATTTTTGTGGTACAATCCGATTATAGACGTGAACGGTGTGACCAATTTTGGGACGAGTGCGGTAACTCGCACGTTAAGTGTGCCGACAGGCGTTAGAGTTCAGGCCATATACACAGGCCGCATACGCAATCCTACAAGCGGCGACGTATGCTATGTGTCAAGTATGGACCAGGATGACCTTGCCGCTAATTACTCAGTGCTTGCAATGGGCGGTATAGCAGCTGGTGCTGCTTTGGCTGGAAACGTCGGGCCTTATACGGTGCTGACAAATACAAGCCAGCAGATAAGAACTAGGTGTACGCAGGGCGACATAAATACAAACCTCTATATTCAGACAAATGGATGGTACGATTTCAGAGGAAAAGATAATCAATAAAAAAACCTGGCTGACACCATCACAGGTATCAACCAGGGTCAATACAGCAAACACAGTCTATATAGAGTTAGTTAGAGGATTTTATTACAAGCCAATCCTGGTTATAACGATTATCCTTTTTGGGTCAGCAATAGTCCACGTATGTTTCATGGTCTTCCCTTTTACCAAATCGGCTGTTGTGAAATAACCCCCCGCCATTCGCTTGCCATCCTTCATTGAGGCCCATTGAATGTTTGCAGGCCCTTCCTTCCATTGGATGGAAACGGTTAGTTTCTTTTCTTCAAGTTTCCAATCCGAGAAAGTAACGCCATCGGAAACGGATTTTTGTACCATGATTTTCAATCCGTCGAGTGTGGCGACCTCTTTCAATTCGATTGCCTTTAGGTATTCCTTGTTATCCGTTCCACCAGGCAGCGAACGAAGAATAGTAGCGGCCTCATCTTTTTGACGTTGTTTTTCCGTTTTGGTTTGGCCTTGCACGATGCCGCACACCAGGAGCAGACAGGACAGAGATAGGATTTTCATTGTCTTCCCTCAAGTTGTTTTGGTTCTCCCAATCATTCTACCACGATTTGGGCAAATGTAAAAAAAAGGAAAATCCCCTTGTGTCGGCATATCGCAAGCCCTATAACCATCGGACCGTGGCGCCGTACCAGCGCTTCGAGGGCCGCTTGATCACGGCGGCTGACGAAGCGCTCCAGCAACTGCCCATCGGTCATCCCTGCGCCATCTTCCAGAAGCACCGCTCTGCGAAGATGCCGGATGACCTCGCTTACCTGGCCGATCGGCATCCGTTCCCCTGCTGTTTGGGTTTTCCGCCCTCTACCGTTCTATTACCCGCTCATTCCGATTTGATCCATGATTTTTGTTGTGGGGGACATTCCGGTCACTTCGAGCGCGGATCGTGAACCCGGCCCATGAAGAGTATGCTGCCGGTGGCATTGTGGCGGACCAGGAACAGGAACGGATGGTCGGCCTTGAACGAAATGGGGGGTGGCGGGGCCGCTCCCCCGAGACTTATAATCACGGCGGTCGCGGCGGCGGCTTCGGTCCCGTTCTCGTGAATGTCCACAAACGCCTTGTGGATCACCTTGGAGATGAATAGCGATTTCTCCCGGCTCACCTTGGCCTCCATGCCGCTGAAGTCAGCAACACCAGCGATGAACGCCTCTTTCATGCCCAGGGCGGTTAGGTCGTCGCCCAGGCTGAATTCTTCCGTCATCTTGAACTTGGGCAAGCTGACGTGCACATTCGTCGGTTTGGCCCGGGCGAGAGCCTGCTGAAGCATCTTGGACGAAAGCTTCTTTTCGACCGCCGCCAGGCCATCCTTCTTGTTCGGCAGAATGATCACCATCGAGACCTCGTCGTCCTTGTACGCAAGCTGCGCCAGCTGGAATTCATCGTTGCCCAGGTGATTGACGAAGCAGGTATGGTTCATGGTCGGCACCTTGACCGCGGGTGAGCCGGGGATGGTGAATGTTTCGAGCCTGGTCTGTCTCTCGGAGAACGGATTGAGCCAGGAAGCCTTGAAGTAGATGGCATTGACCAGGACCAACCGTGTGTTTTTCTGGATGTCATCGGGTTGCAGCAGGTCCTTGATCTTGTTGTTGGTTTTGTCCTCGACCCAGCCATTGATCTTCTTGCGCGCCCCTGCGGCATCGTTGCTGCAATCCATCAGATAAAAACCTGCTTGATAATCGGTTTGGGTGATGCGCAGGAAATTGGCGCCAAGGCCGAAGCCCGTGTTGCCCCAGAGGCTATTCGCCGTGGTGAGCTGGAAATCCCGCTTCTTGCTTGGCCCCTGGATCTGGCGGATCAGTGCGCCAAATGCGGGGTGCAAATGCTCGTTTTCAAGAGCGAAGTGCAGCGTGCCGGCCATTTCCTGGGCCGTCTGTCCCTTGGCCCCCGCGTAGGTCATGCCGAGCGCGGTGGAAATGCTGTAGGGGGAAAAGAACTTGTTCCCCGGCTTTTGGCCGAGTTGCTGGTAAAGATCGACGGCAAATTGGTTATTGCCCTCGACTAACCTGACAAGATCCTTGTTTTGGGCCTGGACCTGGGCAGCCATGCCGCCCAGCCAAAGAACGGCAAGCATCGCTGCCGGCCAACGTGCGCATCGAGCATTGTGGATCATGGGCCAAACCTCGAAAAAAACCATTCCAGGCGGGATAGTACCACACGTCGCACCCGTAGGGAAAGCAGCTTCGGGGTTGAAATGGTCGTTTCCCCCATTGACATCCTCCAGCCAGCGCGGTGTGATGCGTTCGCGCCGTGGGGACACGTTTCCAACGTGTCCGGCCCTTTTTCCCGGCCAGGGCGGTGTGAAGCGTTCGCGCCAGCCGGACATCTAAAGTTTTTTGCGAGGAGGAAAGCATGTGGGACTGCACAATCGTGTATGTTGCCCTGCCGCTTATCCTCGCGGGCGTGGCCGCGAATCTAACAGAGGATTCCGAGGCCGAGGCTGCCAACGCCAAGATCGACCGCCTGATCGAACAGCTCGGCGACGACCACTTCGCCATGCGGGAGGCGGCGAGTAGGAAGCTGGACGCCCTCGGCAAACCGGCCCTCCCCGCCCTGCGCAAGGCCGCAGCGTCCAGCGCTGACCTCGAAATCCGGCGGCGCGCCACGCAGGTGGTCCGGGCGATCAACGCCCGCCTGGGTAAGAAGGAGTTGCCGAAGTGGCAGGGCACCTGGATGACCGAGAACGGCGTGTACATCAAATTCAGCGGCGACCAATTTTCGTCGGGAACACCCACCTTTGGCCCGGCCTCAGGGACGATCACGATCGTCGAAGTCGGCGACAAGCTGACATTCGCTGACCTCCTCAACGAGGATGGTCCATTGAAAGGCGGACAGGCCCTGGCCATATTCCGTCGTGACGGCGACACACTGCATGCCTGCTGGACCTACACCACGAGTCGCCCAACCGAATTCAAGTACGGAGGGAATAACTACTGCTTCACATTCAGGCGGGTGAAGAAGTAGGCGTCCGGCGGCGAGGGAATCCGCAAAACGAGGTAAGCAATGATGAGCGACTCACAAACCTCCAGCCCGGCACCAGGAACTGCCAACGCCGGCCGTGGATTCGTCGGCATCATCACTGTCCTAATTCTTGTGAGCCCGATTGCCGCTCTGGCAGCGGGAGTCGGTGCGTTTGTCGGCATGAGCGTCGGCGTCGCCGCCTGGGGCCAGGAAACCCTCGGCGGCGGTGCGGCAATCGGAGCCGGCGTCGGCGTCTTCCTGGTTGGCGCTTGGGCAGTCGTCTTCGTTGGTCGCGCCCGGGCAGCCAAGGAAGAGTCGCAGATCCATGCCGAGAAGCTCGCGGGCTACTTCCAAGACATGAACAGCCGAGGGATGCGCGCGGATGACCCGGTTTTCCGCTTGCTTTGGCTGCTGGGCCTCAAGGTTCCGCCGCCGTTGTTTCTCGGCGCCTGGGGCAGCTTCCTCTACCCGTTCGGCGTTTTCGCACCAATGGTGTTGACGGCCGGCGCAATACTTTGGTGGCAACGGCCGAATAGCACCCCGTGGACCATGTGGCTCACGGCATCGATTTTCCTCCTCGCGGCAATCGGGGCGGGCGTCTATAACGTCAAGGCAACGCGCTCCATGGCGCTGAAACTTCAACTTCCCTCATGGGACCAATATGTGCCAGGGGCAGCGACCGGCGGATGCGCCTAACTCTGGGAACCGGTCAGCGATCGATCTGCCGGCTTGACACCGAGTGACGTCGCGCGCTGGGAAAGGGACTGTGGAGTTTGCCTTCCGGCAATCCGAGCCGCGCCCGTCAGGAAGCGGCGGACCAGTCGTTGGCGGTTACCCGCTTCCTGACGGGCGCGGCTCGGCTGCGGGTGCGGTTGAGAAAGAGGTAACGGCATGTACCACGAACCGGCGGCGTATCTTGTGGCGAATTCGAGATCCCGCACCTGGTCAATCCCGCGCCGCCATAAAATTCGTTTCCGGGGGTGTGGGAGGGTTAAACGAAACGAATACGAATAGTCCGAAACCGCTCCGACGGTGCCAACATCCAGACCGGTGTGGCTCTGTCGGTGTGTGTAAAACCGGCAGGTGCAACGCAACGCATTATCACGCGATTCTGCAACGACTTGCGTAAATGGCTGGACTGCCCTATCTCGGCGCGCAACGAATGCGCTGCGCATCTGGTCTCGGAAAACTCACGGTTGGCCTCGAGTTGGATCGGCTGCGGACCAATTCCATCTGGGACGACGTCATAGCGCGGCCTGGGGCCGCAACCAAAATCTGCGCGGCGTCACCCTGAACAGGAGCAAACAGAGGCAACGGAGAACACTGCGAGACGCATTGGCTCTCTCGGTTGCGACGTACCAGACCATTTGGTCAACCAGGGGGTACCTTTGTGACTTTTGACCAAATGCCCCTATTTTCTGGGCGTAACCTATTGTCAATTCTGACAATGTGGCTGTCACACCATTTGGTCAACCCGCATTTTTGGGCGCGTTAGCGCTGCCTAACAAATCTGCGCGGCGTGCAAAGAACTTCATCAATAGTAATCCAGATACGCGCGCCGACGTCCATCCATCTGGAACGTCGTTCCAGATGGGTTTGAGGACGTCCCTCCCACTGGGACGACGTCCCAGCGCGGCCCGCGGCCATTACCAAAAGTGCAAAGTGTCATCATCAAAGGGGGGGTGTATATCCGACATGAAATTCTGGGTAAACCCCCTCCGGGTCGTTGCAAGTTTTTCTGCTGCCAGTGGTTGCGAGCGGGAGGGGGTTTACCCAAGTGTGTTTCTTGGGTAAACCCCCCCGGGCTTCTTTGCCGGTGGTGGGCCAGCCCAAAATGGTCGCGGCAGAAGAAATCAACCGCCCTTGTCGAGCACTTTGAGGGCTTGGGTTGCCGCCTCGCCTATTTTTGCGTTGGGATTGAAGCGCAATTCGCGCAGGGCGGGGACCGCGGCCGCGGCCTGGGGGCCCATTTTTTCAAGCAGGGGGATGATGTATAGGCGCGCCCCGTCATCCTTGTCGCTCAGCCCTTTCACCAGGAAGGGCAGAACGAGCTTGGTCGTATTCGCATTGCCCGCGGCGGATGACGCCAGCGCTTTATAACTGAGCAGTCTCAGCCAGCCGAAGTCGGCATCGTTCGAAAACGACGCGACATTGCCCACGGCCCCGATCGTTCCTGGATCGTCCGGGGCCATGTCGGCCAGGGCGCCCAAGTGGTTCTTGATGGAATCGACCAGGGCCTTGTTCGGCACGGCCATATCGGCCACTTCCTTGGCGAGCATTTTGAGCGAGGCGGCAAGCTGGTTGAGAATAATGGGCGACGCGGCACGTGCCTTTTTGCCGAGCTGGCCCAGGCTGGCGCTGGCCGAGGCGTAGGACGCGTACGGCGGAGCGGCGTTGTCGGCTGGACGAGTAAGCACCTTGATATGGGGATAGAGGTCGGGCGTGAGTTTTTCCAGGACGTTGAGCGCTTCCGACTTCGCCTCGGCAACCGGATCGGTCGCCACCATGTCGCAAAGAGTCTTGACGGTGTCGCCGGGGAGCGGCGGGCGGTAAGCGGCAAACTTGGCCAAAGTCTTCGTCGCCTTGACGCGTTCGGCGGCCTCTTTGTTTTTCAAGTTGCCAACCACCCCGCCGACGGCCTCCTCAACCTTTTTCAATAACTCTTGCGTTTCCTTGTTCCGCTCGTCCGCTTTTTGGCGATCCTCCTCGATCTTGCTTTGCAAGTCGGCCACCTGCATGGTCTTGGCGGCGATTTGCTTGTGCAGGCGCTCGACGTTGACCTGGGCGTCCTCCGCCTTTTTGCGGTCCTCCGCCGCTTGTTTTTGCTTGGCGGCGATGTCCTTCTCGGCCGCTTCGTTCTTGGCCGCCAGCGCCACGGCTTTCTTTTCAGCTTCCTGGGCTATTTGTTGTGCTTCCTTCGCCTTGGCAAATAGCTCTTCCGCCTTCCGGGGAGCTTCTTCCGCCTTTTTCAACATCTCCGCCGCCTTGCGCGGGCCCTCTTCGACTTCCGCCCATTTTTTCTTCGCTTCCTCCAGGTCGGCTTTCGCTTGAGCCGCGGCCTTGTCGTTTTTCCCAACCAGCTCCTCATTTCGCTCCAGGCTGCTCTTCAGACCGAAGGAGTTGATTCCCAAGAGCACCGCCGCGACGCAGGCCGGGATCGCCACAAAGTGGCTTACCAGCCCCTTTTCCCCCTTGCGAATGGACAAGATCAAGCCCGCGACACTCCCCAGCGCGGCAAGCAATCCCAGAAGCAATCCCAGGACATGCTGCTTAAGGAAAATGAGCAGTACCAGAGAAAGGAGAGACACATAAATGGCACAGACCGGAATGAGCGCCACCGGCAGCCGTTGACCCAGGCCCTGCAAGCTCGGCCCCGAATTCGTTGGGGCAGCCGCCGGCTGCGCGGGGGAGGCCGGACTCGGAACATTTAGAATCACGGCGCAGGTTGGGCACTTCACCTTGGCGGGGGGCTTAAGCTCCGCTGCAATGGCGAATTTTGCTTGACACGCGGGGCACGTCAATACGGTTTGAGCCGGCATGATTCGCTGCTTCCTCTTGGCACCAAGCGTTATCTGTGTACCGCACACAGATAGACAAATCCGACCTACGCAAGGTATTTATCGGTCTGCGCTCAAGCGAACGCCGCTGAGCGCGTGCTGGATAACGGCTTCCCACGCCAGCTCTTGCAGCAGCCGGTTGAGCTTCTCCTCTTGGTCCCCGAGCTTTGCCTGCTTCAGGATATTTGGGACGGGCAATCCCACCGGACTGCGGCGATAGATGACGGCGTAATTGCAATAAGCGACCAGGGCTTGCAGCGGCGGTTTGCCGTGGCCGAGGGCATCGCTGAACAGGTCCTCCTGCGTTTTCAGCCCGGGCGCCTCGCCGGCGATGATTTTCTCGCGCAGGGCGATGACAGCCTGGGGGGCCGGGACAATGAAGAGGACCGTCTTGCCCTGCTTTTTGTTTAGCTCGCGGATGAATTCGTCCATATCCTTGAAATACACCGCATGGCGTTTCCGCAACTCCTCGCCGGTGATCGCGTTGTGATCCACCTTTGCGGGAATCTTGGTGGTCGGCTCGTAGATGTCCCAGCGCAGCCAAATCGGTTGGACGGCGATGCGGATGTCCTTGTTGTGCTCCAGGGCGAGCTTGGTAAAGTTCTCGATGCCCGCGTCGGGAAAAAAGATCGGCGACAGGGTCAGCACATCCACCTCGCCCGTCTTCAGCGCTTGCTTGGCCTCATTCTTTTCGTCGGCTTTGTTCCAGTGCTGAATCACTTTCGAGCCGCCGATCGACGACACGCCGATTTGCACGTGGCCCTGGATTTGTGCCTTCGTGGCGAAATCGGCCACGATGGCGGGAACCCAGACGTGAAAGCTGTGTCCGCACGTGAAGATGCGCTGGCCCTTGGTGATCGGCTCGGCCAACTTTTCGTTCTTCTTGTCCTCGGCGGCACTTCGGGCGACGGGCAGGAGGCTCGTCCCAAAGAGCGCCAGCGCCGAAACGATTGCTCCCCACCGGAAACCCGTTCGGTTGCGTGCAAACATCGAGAGGACTCCTTGCGGTGACACTTGGAAACGTCAGGGGCTCGCGCCCGTTGTCAGATAGGCTATGACGACCGGGCCAAACGGCTATTGGCAGTGCACAGGTCGCAATCAAAAGTGATTGAAGGGGCCCCTGGATCGGGGTAGACTTAGCATTTATGGGATTTGCGCCAACAGCCCAGCGCCGGCCCGAGGTCGAGAGTGATGAGTAACGACGCCGTCAATACCTTTCTTGCCAACCTCCGCAAGGCGCAGATTCTGGAGGAAGCGCAGCTCGCGGAGGTCGAGCTGCTGGGCCAGACCGCGGCGCGGCCCGCGGAGGTGGCGGCCGCCCTCATCAAGCGCGGCAGGCTCACGCCCTACCAGGCGAACCAGGTTGCACGCGGCCGGGGCGGGGAGCTGGTGCTCGGCTCCTATGTGATCCTGGAGCCGATCGGCAGCGGCGGCATGGGTCAGGTCGTCAAGGCGCGGCACCGCTACATGCAGCGTCAGGTCGCGCTCAAATTCATCCGCCGCGACCAGCGCGAAAGCGCCGACACCTCGAAGCGCTTTCAGCGCGAGGTGCAGCTCCTGGCCGAGCTGCGCCATCCGCATATCGTCCAGGCGTACGACGCCGGCATCATCGGCGACATCCGCTTCATGGCCATGGAGATGCTCGACGGCGTGGACCTGGACCGCCTGGTGCGCAAGTGCGGGCCGTTGCCGATCGGCCAGGCCTGTGCATGCATCCGGCAGGCGGCGCTGGGCCTGGGGCACGCTCACGAACGCAGCCTGGTGCACCGCGACATCAAGCCGAGCAACCTCTTCCTGACCGGCGAGGGGATCAAGCTTCTCGACCTCGGGCTGGCGCGGCCCCAGGCGGTCAGTGATGCGAGCCATGCCGGGGACTTGACGGGCGCCAACACCGTGATGGGCACGCCGGACTACCTGGCGCCGGAACAGGCCCTGGACCCGCGCCGGGCCGACGCCCGCAGCGACCTGTATTCCCTGGGGTGTACGCTCTTTTCGCTCTTGACCGGCCGGCCCCCATTTCCGGAGGGAACGCTGGCCCAGAAGCTGCTGTATCACCAGACCGTCGAGCCCCCCGCGGTGGAATCGCTGCGCCCGGATGTGCCGCCGCCGTTGGCTGACCTGGTGCGCCGACTACTGGCCAAGGTGCCTGCCCAGCGGCCGGCCAGCGCCGCCGAGGTGGCGGCGGCTCTAGCCCCGCTGGCCACGACAATAGCCGATGGCGTCGCCACCGCGCTGCTGGCCGCCGCCTCCAGCGGCGCCCCGCCGTCAGGCCCCTCGCTGGTCAACGGCAGGGCGGTCACGCCGGAGCGTGGTTTCACCCTCCCTGTCGAATCGCTGCCGCCAACGGCGACCGCCTCCCTGGTGAATGCCAAGGCCGCGACGCCGGAGCGTGGTTTTACCTTGGTGGCGGAGTCCATGCCGCCGACTGCGGCATATTCCTCCCTCGTGAACGCCAAGGCCGAGGCGCCGGAGCGCGGCTTTACCTTAACGGCGGAGTCTCTGCCGCCCGCGCCCATCCCCGCGTCCCAGGTGCAACCCGCTTCCGGGTCCTACGAGCGCGGCTGGACGCTGGCGGTGGAATCGCAGCCGCCCACCGTGCAGCCCCCTGTCCATCAGGAACAGCCGGTCGAGGGACAGCCGGTGGGGCCACCGCCGTTGCCGCGGCCGCCCTCGCGTTCACGTACGCCCAAGGTCCGTTCCATCCCGGATTCCAGCCAGGCTCCGCGCTTCTCACAGCGCCAAATTGTGGTCGGCTTGAGTGTAGGCGGGGGAGCTTTGGCGCTGATGCTACTCTTGATCGTAATCGGCCAGTTCAAGGGGTGCACCCCGGTGGTGCACAAGAAGCCGGGTCCCGAATTTGAGCAACCGAACAAGACGGACAAGGCGACCGATCCTGGGAAAGCGGTCGAGCAGGCACCCAAGGAAATTGTCGATCTTTGGCGTGACTTGCCGCCGGTGCAAATCCTGGAGCCGAATGGGCAGAATGAAAGCCCCGACATCGCCATGAAACCCTTCGCTGCCGACCCCGGACTGCTCAATCGGCTCCCCTTCACCAAGGTGTTCCTCTCCGACATGCAAGAGTTCGGTTTCACGGGTAATCCGTTGGGATGGAATTTTGGCAAAAATGGGCTCATGGGAGGACCGTTCGCCAGCAGGCCTCCGATCACGGTAAACGGTAAACCTTTCCCCAAGGCATTGCACACCCATCCACCACCCCGAAACTATACGCGGGTTTGTTACGTGCTCGGCAAGAAAGCCAAGTCGCTCCACGGCTCAGCAGCGCTCGCTGACGAAAGGAATCCCGGGGCGCCCAAGCCGACACGCTACGTCATCATCGCCGACGGCAAGGTGAGGTGGCGGTCGAAGGTTTTGAGCCAATACGGGGCCAAGGAAGATTTTCGACTGGATGTCAGCGCGGTCGATGTCCTTGAATTGCGCTGTTTTCTAGAAAACGGGGGTCCTGATATCCGGACAGATGCCGTTTGGTTGGACCCGTTTGTTGTCGTCGATCCGAATCCACCGGTAGCCGTCCGGCCCATAGAACCGGGCGAGGCGGGCAAGGCCAAGAACAAGCCGCCTTCCCTCGATGCCCTAGGCCCGAAGGAAACGGAGGACGTGAAGGTCATGGCGAATATTGCCGCGGATGCGCGCCTGGCCAATCTTAAGCCTGGCGAGTCCGTTTTCCTGAGCGACATGAATGAATTCGCTTTCAAGACCACTCCCACCAACTGGAAATTTGCCAAACAGGGGCGTGTTGGGGACCCCAGAGATCCAAACAGCATGATCCGAGTCAATGGCGCCGCCTATCCCAACGGACTGGGCATGCATCCGCCCAATACGGATTACATTCGTGTCTGCTACGCACTCGGCAACCGGGGCAAGTCCCTGCGCGGCGCCGTGGCCCTTGACGACGGCGACGACCCGCCCTGGCGCATCGAAAGGACTTACTTCGTCGTGATCGGCGACGGCAAGGTGCTATGGCGTTCGCAAGGGCACAAGGACCGGAGCGTCATCGAACCCTTCAACGTGGATGTTCGCGACGTGACGGTTTTGGAGCTACGCGTGTACACCGATTATGCGGGGGCCAACGGCTCCCGGGCCGTTTGGCTGGATCCGCAGTTGCTTGCGGCGGAGAACGATTGATGTTGCGCTCGGCACAACGAAATGCGCTGCGAGGCGGGCTATTGGCGGCCGCGCTCGCGTTGAATTTTCCCCTGGGGACCCCATTTCCGCAAGCGCGCGGCCAAGCGAAACCGCTGGAACCCAAGATCGACTTCGCACACGACATCCTGCCGCTGCTCAAGGCACGCTGCGCCGAATGTCACACCAACGGCAAATACAAGGCATCCCTGTCGCTGGACACCCGCGAGGATTTGCTCAAGGCCAAGGTTGTCGTGCCGGGCAAGAGCGCGACCGGCGAATTGCTGAAGCGGGTCACGTCCGGCGATCCCGAAGTGCGCATGCCGCCCAAGGGGGAGCCGCTGACGGCCAAGGAGGTCGCTCTCCTCAAGGCCTGGATCGACCAGGGCCTGGCCTGGGAACCGGGCTTTTCCTTCAAGACCAGCAATTACGCGGCTCCTCTGAAACCGCGCCGTCCTGACCTACCGGTTGCTAAAGCCGGCCGGGAACATCCCATCGATCGGCTCCTCGACGATTACTTCGCCAAGAACAAGAGCGCACCGCCGCCGGAGGCCGACGACGTCGCCTTTATTCGGCGGCTGTTTCTCGACGGCATCGGCCTCTTGCCGACTCCCGCGGAGGTTGACGCCTTTCGCGCC
>Ga0207057_1172_pt1 | contig 15571 bp, 11 predicted proteins | sample Alteio_BWMinCont_33_FD_153265 | JGI IMG/M metagenome (GOLD analysis project Ga0207057, IMG submission 153265) | Enriched cells from forest soil in Barre Woods Harvard Forest LTER site, Petersham, Massachusetts, United States -... | ecosystem: Environmental > Terrestrial > Soil > Temperate forest >... | reverse complement strand
AGAAGTATTGGTGGGCGTATCAAGCTCATAGACCCGAGCTATATGATCGTGTTCGGAGACTAGACCGAGTCTTGGCCAATTCTCAGGTGAGCGCCCATTTAGTGTTTGCGTTCCTGCCCACGAACTACATATATGCACACACTGTCAACGTTTTCGAGATTTCTAGTAACTCTGGATTCTGCGTCCTTCAGTCCCATCCCCACGAGGTATGGGCGCGATTCTTTGCATCCTCGCTGGAAGATCGTCTTCGCTATACGCCGTCAGACTGCTTTGAAACCTTTCCGTTTCCTGCGGGATTCGAAGGTGACCAACCGCTGGAGGCTGCTGGACGGACCTACTATGATTTCCGTGCTGATCTCATGATCCGCAACCAAGAGGGCCTGACGAAGACATACAATCGCTTCAACGATCCAAACGAGGAGTCTGCTGAGATTCAGAAGCTTCGTGAACTGCATGTGGCCATGAATCGAGCTGTACTCGACGCTTATGGGTGGCAGGATATCCGCCCACAATGCGAATTCTTTCCGGAATTTGACGATGAGGAAGATGAGGATGACGGCGGCCGTCCGAAAAAAAGGAAGTACCGTTATCGTTGGCCGGATGAAGTCCACGACGAGGTTCTCGCTCGTCTCCTCGACCTGAATCGCCAGCGTGCTTTGGAAGAAGCCCAGCTTCTGGCCACAGAGCAATCTTCGAGTGTCGCAAAGGAAGAATCGAAGACGAGGAGCGGTAGAAAGAGCCTCCGGAAGAACCTCGACGCAAACCCGATGGACAGCCTGTTTGCCACAGAAGAAGAGAAAGTATGAGCCATGCCTGAACAAATGACGTCTGCCGAGGTGAGAAGCAAGCTCGTCGAAGCACTCCGGCTCGATCTTGTCGGTCCCGGAGTGAATCTGGGCGATGCACAGGAAGTACTGCCGCAAGCGCCCTCTCGCTGGTACCTTACTGGATTCCTTGTTCCGTTGGGAGCAAAGGCAGAGCAAAGAGCGGATGAAGCCGCCGATGATGACTTCGACGATGCCGGTGAAGGTGTTGGCTCGGATGATGATCTGCCCTCCGATAAACCAGCGGCCCGGCCAAGGTATTTTCCGTCTTCAATTGGTGCCAGCGTCCTGGTACCAGCAGTATCTGGCAAGTTGAAAGTTTGCGTTCGATGGGGGGATTACCGCCGCCGGTCAGAGTCTCCAGAAGAATGGGAGCGACACCCTCGCCAAGAAGTGCTTTCGATTGACTTAAGCAAGGCAACGGATAATCCGCTCGAAGGCAATGTGCCTAACAGCAGCGGACTGATGATCGCGTACCTGTCACGCCCTGTAGGAATGCTGGCCTCCGGATCTGATGTACCAGCGGGCGCACGCACAGTCTCCATTTTCGTGGTGAATCGGCGGGCTGAAGCCCCGGACGAGATCCGCGACGAGGCATTCGCCTTCCAGGTTCATCTGGAAATTTCCGGTGAAACCGAGTTTTTTCGGCGGCCAGACCTGCGTGGCCTCGCCAGCGATGATTGGGATGAGCGTGTCGCCGATCTCCAGTATCGCGACGCCGGTGAATACTCAGTTGGACACAACGTCGCTACGGAAGCGATCCGCGAAGATGGTAAGTGCTGCAAGCTAGTTCGCACCTGCTGGATTCCAGATGCCGAGGTGGAGAAGGTGGAAGCGGCCACCATTCCTGGTGTCGAAATTTCCATGGATGCGCTGGCGACCCTGAAAGATGGCGCGGATGCCAAGGACAAGCTCGGCCCGCTCGTTGCTGAGTATCGAAAGTGGATCAAAGCAGAGGCTGACCAGATACCCAAGACCCCGGCAAAACGATATGAAACTGGCCAGGAACTGGTGAACAGAGCCAACGTTGCCGCGAGCCGCATCGAGAGCGGGATTGAGTTGCTGGCGACACCAGATTGTCTGGAAGCATTTCGGATCGCTAACAAGTGCATGGCGGAAGCAGGTCGCCGTCGCCTTGGGGTGATGCAGGGCAAATCGCCAGGGGAGGTCAACCCGAAGTGGCGTCCCTTCCAGTTGGCATTCCTGCTGATGAACCTGAAATCGATCGCCGAGCCAGAGTCTGATGACAGAGACGTGGTCGATCTACTGTTCTTCCCGACAGGCGGGGGTAAGACGGAGGCGTATCTCGGGCTCGCGGCTTTCACACTTGTGCTCAGAAGATTACGAAATCCCGGAATTGCCTCAGCGGGTCTCGGTGTGCTGATGCGCTATACCTTGCGACTGTTAACCTTCGAACAACTGAGCCGCGCCGCCACGCTGATCTGCGCACTCGAATTGGAGCGGCAGAATGATGCGGTCAAGCTGGGCGATTGGCCGCTTGAGATTGGGTTGTGGGTGGGCCGTGCCGCCACACCGAACCGCATGGGTAAAAAGGGGGACAATGATCAGAACTCTGCTCGGGCCCGGACCATCCGATTCCTTAATGATGACCGCAAACCCTCGCCCATTCCGCTCGAAGAATGCCCCTGGTGTGGAACAAAATTCAGCAAGCTGTCGTTTAGATTGATTCCCAACAGTGACAACCCGCAGGACCTGCGCGTCTCCTGCGTCAATCGTGAGTGTAAGTTTGGACGAGGGATATCCTTGCCCATTCTCGCTGTGGACGAGCCGATTTATCGGCGGCTGCCGTGCTTTCTCATCGCAACCGTGGACAAGTTCGCTGCCCTTCCGTGGACCGGGCAGGTGGGTGCCTTTTTCGGGCGTGTTGAACGTGGAGACAAGGACGGCTTCTATGGTCCCTGTGACCCGATGAAGGGAAATAAACTGCCAGTGCCGCGTTTGCTGCCACCTGATCTGATCATCCAGGATGAATTGCATTTGATCTCCGGACCGCTCGGAACGATGGTGGGCTTATACGAGTCGGCTCTGGATGAACTCTGCGTGTTTGAAAAGAACGGTAAATCAGTGCGGCCGAAGATCGTGGCCTCCACCGCCACCGTTCGGCGAGCCGAAACCCAGATCAGAGCCTTGTTCAATCGCAGTTGTGCCGATATTTTCCCGCCGCCGGGGCCCAATCGGCGGGACTCGTTCTTTGCAGAGACTCTGCCATCTTCTGAGCGAAACGCTCGACTTTATGTGGGGGTCGCCGCACAGGGTCGCAGTCCTAAAGTGGCCATGCTCCGCGTTTATCTCGCACTCCTGGGAGCGGGACAGAAGTGGCATAACAAGATTCGAAAACGGGGTGAACCCACGAGTGCGGCTGATCCTTATCTCACGCTGCTGGGATACTTCAACAGCTTGCGCGAACTTGGGGGTGCGCGGCGACTAGTCGAGGATGAGGTTCGGAACCGGTTAGCAGGATACGGAGCCAGAAAGCGCGTCGGCGAAGAGTCAGGATTATTTGACAACAGAAAGATCGGATATGAGCCGGTTGAGCTGACCAGCCGTGTTGATACTGCCAGAGTCTCGGAGTCAAAACGGCGGCTTGCCTTACCCTTCGGTGACGATAAGCGTGTAGATGTCGCCATTGCCACGAACATGATCTCAGTGGGTCTGGATATCACACGACTCGGGTTGATGGTGGTGTTCGGCCAGCCTAAGGCCAGTGCCGAATACATTCAGGCAACCAGCCGCGTTGGGCGTGATGCCGATCGACCAGGTCTTGTTGTCACGATATTCAATGTGCACAAACCTCGGGACCGTTCGCACTATGAACGCTTTGCCGCCTATCACGAAACGTTCTATCGAAGCGTAGAAGCAACGAGTGTTACGCCTTTCTCGCCACGAGCATTGGACAAAGGTCTGGCGGCCACGTTGGTTGGACTGGTCAGGCACGCCCATCGTCCGATGACACCGCCGCTGGGAGCGATGGAAGTGCTTAAAGAACGTACTAAGTTGGATTTTGCTGTGAAAGCACTGTCGGAAAGAGCGCAAGGGCATTCAAAAGACATGCCGGGCGATGATTTGGAAAGGCTGCGTTCTCGCGTCCGAGAAAGATGTCAGGACTTGCTGGATTCCTGGGCGAAGGAAGCGCAAGACTATCAGCAGAGTGGTGTCGGGCTACAGTACAACCCCCAGGAGGCGGGTGCGGCCAAACAGCTTTTGTATGACTTTCTCAGTCCCGAGCTAAAGAGCCTGCCTCCGACAAACCGGAAAATGAAATTTCGCGCGAATCGGTCTTTGCGTGACGTGGAGGCTGCAGTGAACGTCTGGGTCAAGACTCTCGACAACGTGGACGTAGAGGATGAAGCCGTATGAGCCAAAGAGTGAAGCCCTCCGGGGAGATTCGGCAAAGTCAGCTAGTAACTACGTTCGGGCCGGGTTCGATGGTGGATTTGCCGAACTATTCCGTCCTGGTCGCTGGACTAGACGCTTGGACGGCGGGAGGGGAACCAATCTCGGAGCCCCGTCTTAGTCGCAAACTAGCGAATGTTCTGGGAGTGCCCTCGGTGGACTTAAGAACACCGCCACCGGCTGACGACGATCCGACGGCTCCTCCGAGAGGAATTACGGCTTTCCAATTCCCGGAGTGGTTCATTACTCAGGATCTCGAAGAACAGGATGGCGCAAGGTCCCGCACTCGCCTGCTGGTACACAGGAAATCCTTGACCAGAGGAAAGTTCATTGATCGTGACAAGAAGAAGCGTTCCGTCGTTCCAGTTCGTTTCGTCCGCGCTTGCCGTGCGGGCCACATCGGGGACATCGATTGGTACGCCTTCACTCATAACGGCCCGTCGGACTGCGCCAAGCAGGGACGGCAGCTCTTTATCGACGAGCGAGGCACAAGCGGGGACCTAACGGAGGTGTGGGTTCGCTGCGAATGCGGCAAGGCAGAACGCAGTATGGCGCAGGCGGCCATCCTAGCGAACCGTGCACTTGGATCGTGTGACGGGGCTCGCCCCTGGCTTGGGGCCTTCACTAAGGAGACATGTGGTGAGCCCAGCAGGCTGCTCATCCGTTCTGCATCGAATGCCTATTTCCCTCAACTCATGAGCGTGATCTCATTGCCAGACCGCGATCAGACGATCAAGCAGACTGTCGATCGAGTCTGGAACTATCTGGAGGCCGTGGAGGAGATCGAGCAACTTCGATACGAAAGACGCAAAGCCGTGGTGAAGGAGGCTCTTGATGGGCTCTCTGATGACGAAGTCTTTGCTGAGATTCAGTCGCGGGCTCTTGGCGGAGTGAAGAGTGAGAAGTCCGTGAAGGTGGCCGAGCTTGAGACTCTGATCGTGGCGAAGGACGAAATCGGCGAGGATCGCCCAGACGGCGTTTTCTATGCCCGCTCTTTGCCCCGGAAAGTCTGGGATCAACCCTGGATGGCTCCCATTGAACGTGTTGTGCTGGTTCACCGGCTCCGGGAGGTTGTCGCCCAAGTAGGCTTCACGCGGTTTGAATCCGCTGCACCCGACACTGAAGGCGAGTTGGATATCGGAGTAAAGAGGGCAGCATTGGCACGAGAGATTACATGGTTGCCCGGTTTTGAAAACAAGGGCGAGGGAATCTTCATTCAGTTCAAGAAAGCATCCATCCAAAACTGGATGAAGAGCGCATCTGTGCAGCAGCGGGCATTGGAACTGGCAGGTGGATTTGAAGCTTGGCGCAAGGAACGTTCCGGAACTAATCGCGGATTCCCGAGCCTGGCTTACCTGATGATGCATTCCTTCTCGCACCTCCTGCTTACTGCAATGGCGCTGAGATGCGGTTACCCGGCGAGTTCCATACGAGAGCGCATCTACGCCATTCCAGAGATTGGATACGGAGTGCTTTTGTATACCGGCTCATCGGATGCGGAAGGGACTTTGGGAGGCTTGGTACAGCTTGGCAGGCAGATACATGAAGTGGTTCAGAGCGCTCTCGAAGCCGGAATGCTCTGTTCAAACGATCCCGTATGTGCCCAGCACGATCCCTCGAATGCACACGAGCGGCGCTTTCTGCATGGAGCGGCATGCCACGGCTGCCTGCTAATTTCCGAAACGAGCTGCGAACAACAGAACGATTTTCTTGATCGCTCTCTTGTCGTTCCAACCGTAGAGAGTATCGGTGCAGAATTGTTCTCGGAGGCGGTTAAGTATGCAGGAAGCCCTGCTGTTGCTGCCACCTTCTGATCTGAAAACACTCGCTGCCAGCATACGAACGGGTAGGCTCAGTCCTCCCTATCTAGCATCTAGCCTGAGCCGTTTCCTGGATAGCTCGATTGCATCTGCGGTCGCCGAAAGCTTGAAGAAGCTGACTGATTCCGGGACACCCCCAGCGGGCATCGCAGAGTCTCTTGATTTGCTGGCCCTAGCATTGACCGAGCGTCCATCTATTGGCGATCTCCTGGACTTGGTTGTGACTGGTCCCTCGACAAGCGGCGCTGCCAATCGTGATACGAGTGTGGTTGTCGATGACTTGTTTCGAAACGCTGAAGCCACAGTGCTGCTCGCGGGCTATGCGGTGTATGGGGGACGTAGAGTCTTTCAGGCTCTGGGTGAGCGGATGCTTGCCGTCCCAAACCTGAAGGTTCGGATGTTTCTCGATATCCAGAGGAGGCCGGGCGACACATCCGCCTCAACTGAGGTGGTGAGGCGGTTTATCCACAATTTCGAAACAGTTGAATGGCCTGAACAGGTAGCTCTTCCAGAAATCTACTATGACCCGAGGTCCTTGTCCCTCGAACGGGGGACCCGCGCGGTACTTCATGCCAAATGCGTTGTCGTAGATGGACAAAAGGCATTTATCTCGTCGGCGAATTTCACGGAAGCAGCGTTTGAACGAAATGTTGAAGTTGGCCTGCTACTTCATTCTGCTTCAATCGCAATGCAACTGTCCCAGTTCTTCGACTCCCTCCTCAATGCTGCACATTTCTCAAGGGCTCTGTGACTCGGTGATGTAGCTCCGATCGGTAAGCTACGACTGTTACCGATTGACATTACATAAGTGATCTTCTGTTTGTCGCCGTTCGGTGCGAAGGTGATAATTTGTGAAGAATCCGCCAAGCGTCGAAACGATGGCTTCGAATGACAGCCCCATTTCTTTTGCACGGACTGAACCTTGAACAATCCAGCAGCACAATTTGGAACATGCTGTTCAGCCCCTCACTGCGGAAGAGAGTCGGCACAGAATGGTCTCGAAGATGGTGCGAAGAGTTGATCGGCTGCTTTGCTGAGGGCGACCATGCTGCATTTGCCGAGCAGTACCGGGACTTGGCATTGCGCTTCAGGCGCGAACGCGACTCAGAACCGAGGTTGTCCAGGGAGAACCCACCGTGGGCAATGATGAGTCCCGATATGAAGGTCGGCATGATTCCGTGGGTAAGTCCCTTGTTTGAGCGGGCCCTACTCATGCTCATGCAGGAAGGTGCGGCTCCCGAAAAGCACTTTGGCGAGGTGGTGCCTATCGCATTCATCTGCTCGGGAGGTCCGGGAGACAGCCCGGACTCGGCGTTCCGGATATGTGCGCCATGCGCAGCGGTGAGAGCGTCCGCAGAACACTGGTTGATGCGAGCCTTCCTGCTACGGCGAAGCCAGGGGCTCCACGCAACTTTAAGCCACAGTGGTTCAGGGCGGCAGTTCAGCCTTCATCGATACAAGGACGGCGAAGGCGAGGAAAAGCAGGTCTTCTTCGAGAGTACCGAGTCCTTCGGTCGTGAAGACGAGGACTTCGCCGAATTCCTGCTTTCGCAGCAACGAGTGAGTCCGCAGTTAATGTAAACATGAATACAACAAAGGAACTTGTTTGAGAGGAAAGTTTTGCTTATGTCTTCGCCGTCTTTTGCCGTTGGCACTCTCGTAGAGCACGTGTCATGTCCCGAATGGGGCCCAGGAAAGATACTTGACCTATACGCGGCAACCGTGACCGTTTACTTCCGCGACTATCCGGAGCACAAACCTGGAGACGCGGTAAAGAAAATTCAGCAGAATTTCTTACGCCTCGCCGAAACGCAGTCGGACCCTTGGTTGGATAATCTTCCACCTCTTAAGAACGGCTCTCTTGGTTTCGCCAGAGCGCGAATGACATTGGACCAAGCCGTGGTGTTCTTTCAGCGCAAGTTCCCGTTGGGGTTCAACGATCACGAATACTTTGGGGATACGAAGGACGGCGAGCGCCACTACAAGTTACGCCATCACGATTTGTATCTCCAACTATTTGGAAAGGAGGTGGGCCAAGAGATTCTGCGCAAGAATGACATCGACGAGATTGTGCGTCGGGCTCTTCGTCTTTTTTCAATTAATTTGCTACATCCACAGGAGCAAATCAAGGTTCGGGAGGCCCTTCAGAACAAGACTGCGACGGGGGAGTTCTTCCGCTGCTTGTTCGCGCTTATATCGAAGCAAGGCGTTGATCGATATCTTTTTGAGGATTACCTAGTGTCAGCCGCGAACCTCCAGGTGATCAAGGGTAAGCGTGTGGCAACCTGGCCAGTGGTGACACTCCTCCCGTTCCTGGCTGATCCGACACGGTTCATGTTCCTTAAGCCGGAGCCGACACTGCAGGCAGCAGAACTGCTTGCGTTTGATCTGCAGTATATACCGACGCCGAATTGGGAAACATACAATCGCCTGCTGCACATGAGCAAACTATTAATGGAAAAACTTCAGCCTCTGGGTGCCAGAGACTGGATCGATGTGCAGTCATTTATCTGGGTCGTTAGCGAGAATTACTACTGACGCGGTGCGGGATCAACGCGCTGCAACTTCGTCGAGCTTGATTCAGATGCTGTGATCTCTATCCTTAGCGACCGACCCCATTTTCCCGACCACATGAACTAATGCGTGTTCCAGGCCATCTCATGCTCAGACCATACCAAGCGGAAGCGCTTATCGCCAGCAAATGCAAATATCAGGCAAATGTTACGAGGCAACTGATTTCCTTGCCAACCGGCACCGGTAAGACGGTCATCTTTGCGAATCTTAAAACTCACCACGATATCACCAAACGTATGCTCGTTTTGGTGCATACCGAAGAGTTGGCCAGGCAAGCTTTGCTGAAGCTAAGGAAGTACAATCCCGGAGTTCGTATAGGAATTGAAAAAGCGGACATACAGGCCAGTCTCAGTGACGAGATCATCATTGGAAGCGTACCGACACTTGGACGGGCCAATACGAATCGATTGAGTATGTTAGATCCGACCACGTTCGGAGCAATTGTCTGCGATGAAGCTCATCACGCCACGGCCAATTCCTATCGACGTATTTTTGAGCACTTTGGATTACATCAACCTTCAAATGGGATTCTCTTGCTGGGTGTTACTGCAACACCTTACCGTCGGAGTGGTCACCTTTTGCACGGCGTGTTTCAAGAAACAGTGTTTCAAATGCCCATCGATCGTGCCATAGACGAAGGTTGGCTGGTCGATCTTCGCGGCTATCGAGTTCGGAGCGGCACTTCTTTGGACCAAATAGGGGAGTCCAACGGGGATTTCAATTTGCAGCAATTGGAATCCGAGGTGAATACACGAACTAGGAACGAGTTGATCGTCCGAAGTTGGTACGAACTTGCCGAACGTCGCCAAACAATAGTGTTCTGTGTCGATATTGAGCATGCAAAGGACTTGGCTCAGGCATTCCGGGATGAAAAAGTAGCCGCCAGTGCCGTATGGGGAACAGATGGGCACCGAGAAGATAAGATCGATCGGCATAAACGGGGAGAACTCGCAGTATTGACGAATTGCGGAGTGCTGATAGAGGGATATGACGACCCAAGTGTAGGGTGCATTATTCTGGCCCGACCCACGCTTAGCCAACCCCTGTTCGTGCAAATGATTGGCCGTGGAACAAGGTTAGAAAATGGAATCCAAAATCTTCAGTCAGCAAAACGTGAAGGGCGCGTAATTTCGAAGCCAGACTGCATCGTCATTGACGTGGTCGATAATACCCGAGTCCATCGCATTATGAGCCTGCCAGTCGCATTCGGACTCGACCCTGAAATCCGATTGGAGGGTCGGCGTTTCTCTTCCGTTCTAACGACATGCAGCCGGGAAGAGAAAGCAATCGGACCTGCGGCCAGCTTACTGGATAGGGCGAACTCGATCAGCGTCGCGAACGAATACATAGACCTTTTTGCTCCTATGTGGGAAGGCGACGTCCTAAGTCAAGCAATATCGCGCTGGTATCGGCAGAAAGATGCGTTTATCCGGCCACTGCCAGATGACGGTTTTATTCGCATCTCGCGAGTAGATGGTCATTGGTCGGTAACAGGACGAATTGAAGGAAACGACCTTTCGCCATTCAAGAGTTCATCATTTGCTGAGGCAAGTGGTCACGCTGAGAAAATGTTTAGCTCCTTTGCGCGGAATTTAGTTCATCGCGTTCGAACTGAACTACGCGAGTCCCGTGGAATGGCGACGCCTACGCAACTCCAGATGTTGAATGAGATGGGCTTCTCTACACGGTTTCTCAATTTGAACTGGGAAGAAGCCAATCATCATCTAGTGATGGCTTCAGAAAAGGCTCTTGAGGCTAAATGCATCGTAACTGCAATCTCTGACAAGTCCAGCCTGGCGTCTCGGTCAAATAGCCCTTCCGAATCTAGGTCTGAGGACGTCGTTGACTTGAACACTCAGGAGATGCGCTGGACGGATCCGATGCTTCAACGATCCTCGCTGCAGTGGTATCGCACAGATGGAATCGGATTTGAGTGCCCTCTTCCACACTCTAGAGCGCTAAACGTTCGTAAGGTAAAGAACTCTTGGATGGCTTCCTGGCCCGCTCCAGATGGAGATTATCAAGAGCGAACCTGTGATTCGTTGAACGAAGCCGCCAGGCTCTTGGAAAATGACGTTTTGTCGCTCAATCGGGAATTGCAGGCAGCACTTCATCTAGAGGCGGCGAGTGATTCCTACGGAGTCACATTGCTTCAATTAGAGCTTTTGAAAAATCTTCGAGGACGATGTGAGACTGATGCGGACCTCAGTCGCGATGCGGCGTCAAAGATAATCAGGGGATTTTACAGCGCAGAGTTACGACTTCCGGCGGCTATCGGCGCTGGGGATCTGACAGACTATGAAGTCCGAGTCCCACGGAACCCTATGACTGAAAATGATGGAGAAGTCTGGTGAGTGCCCTTGAGCGCTAGAGATGCCACACTCGGCCCCTACGTGCTCAGGCTGGTTTGAAACCTACACCTTTTCGTCCAGCATTCTCGTGATTAAATATTTACTGAAAACAAAGGGCTTTTGAGCTTTGGCATAGATAGGCCTTTCGGAGCAAGCATCGGCCTTCGGCAATTGTTGCTTATTGAGTCTGCTTGTATTCTGGGTGTCCCACTATCCAACGTCAGGTGCTAATCGCATTTAAGAAAGCTGGGTGCGGCCTCTGGATTGATTGGAATCGACAATTTGAGCCACGCACATGCTGCGGCTGGATCTTCAGGATCGCCCTTGCTTTGTTTATAGAGGTCAGCCATGAGACTGCATGCCTGCAGTGATCCATGCTTCACAGCATATTGTGACCAGATGGCAGCCTGCTTGTCGCTTCGACCGGTTAGAAAATCGTGAGCCAGCGCAAGCCTTACTTCGCCACCGCGTCATCCCAATCTGTTTGTTCCGAGATTCTTATAGTTCTTCCACGAGATCACGAACTCTCACATCCAATGCACGGGCGATGTCGGATAGTTTGACGATTGTCACGTTCCGGAGACCTCGCTCAATTCCTGAAACATAGGTCCAATGCAGGTCGGCCTTTTCCGCAAGCTCCTCTTGCGTGAGCCCCAACTCCTCTCGGCGCTTACGAATCGTTCTTCCCAGAAGCTTACGCGGATCAGCCACATGAGAAGGTTTTCTGTTTTACGCCGATGAGTACATAGACTATAGTCTATGTCTGAAAACCCAATCTACTTCTCTGATTTTGCTTCTCATTCGAGTGAAGGGATTCCCGAGGATATTCGCCGATTGGGGCTATAACTGGCCAGAGTATTTACTGGGAGAGTGTGGATTTTGAACTACGACGCAAATCCGGATCTCGCGCGGATGGAAAGGGAGAACATCGAGGCCACCCACCTCCTGATGACCCCTATCCGTATGATCGCGGGGTTTTTCAAGGTATGCGCGTTCATCCTGGGATTGTTCTATCTGCTTTTCCTCAACCAAGTGGGCTGGATCACTGATCTCGGCCCACGGAGCGAACGCGCCCGCATGGCCGCGATCGAAGATATCCACCTCGACGACGGGTATCCGTTTGCCGACATCGACATCGACTTCCGCAATCGCGCGTCCTTGTACGAAGCCGAACATTTAGGCGACATTCCCTGGGAAGCGAGAGACCACTTCTGGGTAAAGACCCGTCGTGTCTATATCACACAGGACGAGGAGGACCGCGTTCACACCATAACCTCTTTCGCGATCGTCATGGACGCAGGCCGGGGAACACCAGACCGTGGCATTCCGTTCTGCCACATGGGCCTGCCTGGCATTTTTGATACCTCGCTCGGTTCGTGGGGGGATCGTGGCGAGCCCGAGCTTATGCTCGATCGCAAGTCCGCACGCATGCGCCGGGACTACGAGACCGCCGCGATCATGGTGTCGGCCCTGCGAGGCACATTGGCGCACTTGAAGCTGCATCAAACCACTGCGGGGATGTACGGGCCTGACGCCACGGACAAACCCTTGGCGAACAGCTTCTGCAATGCCGAAGGCGCGGACCCGGAGGTTTATACCCCGGGCGAGATCGCAGCCTTCAAGTCGGCGACGTATACGATCCATCTCGATCACGCGCCGATTGTGCGCTTTCGCTATGTAGGCTTCCCAGTTTATTTCCCCAGTGATCCTGACGATCCGGTCGTAGCCAAGAGTCAGCGCCGCGAGGAAGGCTTCATGAAGCTGACCGGCATGTGCGACCTGGGTGACGACACCAGTCTGGTGAACGTTTGCAGCGGGCCGGACGATGCGCTGATGTACTCGACGAGCTATGTGGCCGACATCTTTGCGCAGAATCCGCCCCTGAACGAGCGCCAGATGCATGCCGAGGAAGCTATCCTGAAGACCGCGACGGTTCAGTTCTGGGAGGATGCAGCCCGGCAGAATGGCGTTACAAATCTACACGCTGTGGATCAAGCGCATGACCGGGCGGAAAAGGCTCTGGCTGCGGTTCTTGGCGACAAATGAACTATGGCTTCCATGCAACCTGGTTCCGGATAGCATGAGATTTTCAAATCACAATATATCGTTAGCATTCACGACTCTCGCCTTGGTCACCTGCTGCCCATTTCCGAAGCTCTTCTTCTGCCTCAAGGTATCGTCGCGGAGCACGCTTGCCAGATTGAGTCTGCAAGTAATCTTCCCGTTCGTCCTTTTGTACCGGGGCAACCCATGTGCTCGAATGTCAGCAGTCCTGATCAGCTTCATTGCGGCTCCGTTTCCCTAAGATTCGAAATCACTAGGGTGGGTCTCGGGGAAACGCTGGATCGGAAATTCACCGGCATCGACACCAAGCGGATGGTTATCCACTTCCGCGGTGGCAAGGGTAGTTTCCGCGCTGGTGATACTGTCGCCGAAGCTGCTGGAGAACCTGTTCTTCCGGTGGACGTGATCGATACCCCATCGAAGTCTGAAGGCGAAAGGGCTAAGTATCACAGCCGCCACATTTTCCGAGACGCCCTACAAGTTAACCACTTACAATGATGTGGCCCTATGCCTCTGCCGCAAGATATTGCAAATCTGCTCGCCATTGCCATCAGAGACGTCATCTGGTTCAAGGATCGCGTTTATGATTTCTTCAAATCCAACGGCGTTCCTGCCGTGATCCTCAAAGAAGTGAGGGGCATGCTACAGGAGAAGGTCCCCACGATTAAAATCGTCCATCACGTCTTGGGTGAGCTAGAGAAGTTTGGCGATCCAGGTTGGGTGACCACGAAAAAGCTACTCACCTCAATGCGTTATTGGAAGGATCTTCAATCCATTGAGCCCGATCGAAAGCTCAAAGCGGAGAAGTCTCTCGCTGCACTGGCGCGGGCTTGCGATGAGTACCTTCAGGAGCAAGCCTTTCGGGAGCGCCAAGAGCGAGAGCGGCGCGAGAAAGAGATGCATCAGTCGCGCATGAAGAGGTCTGCAATTAGTGCGCTAGACCACAATCTGCTTCAGTCACTTCGCGACGAATTCGATGAAATCTATCCAATGACGGACACGCAGAAGCGGGGTAATCGCTTCGAGCAGCTACTGAATAAGATTTTCAGTTATTACAGCGAGCGGTCTGAAGGATCGTTTAACCGGGTAGGGGAACAACTTGATGGACTGTTCTATTTTGACAAACACTGCTACTACGTTGAGGCCAGATGGAAGAAACAGAAAACTAACGCGGGTGACATATCAAGGCTTCGCGACAGAGCCGTTAGCGGTTTCGGGGGCGATACTAAGGCGCTATTCATTTCATTCGAAGGATACACGAAGGACTGTCTCGACAGTCTGATGGGACGGACTGACGAAAGGGTTCTCCTGATGGATGGGGGCGACGTCCGGCTCGTGCTCGACTGCCAGATCGCGTTCGATGTTTTGCTGGCGGAAAAGCAGATGGATATTGTTCGAAACAGGCGACCCTTTGTGAGCGGCTTCGAGATTTTGGCCAAGCTAAAAAGCTCAGAGGAAAGCTGATCTCATACTAACGGGCACGGATGCTGGTCTTCAAACAAATCGGAATTCATATCCTCGCTGCGGCAATCGGCTTCGCAGCCGCCCTCGCGATCGGACAGGAGGCATCTAAGAAACCGGCCTGGTGCGAGAAGTTGCCCCGGCCTGGATACTCGGAACTTCGTCGCGTCCCTGTTGCGGACACCTGGTTCGAGGTCTATAAAGTCGCGCCGGAGGTCTTCGCGATCTACGAGCCGCACCAATCTGAAGAGACGATCAGCTATCTAATCTTGGGACGAGAACGGACTCTGCTCTTCGATACCGGCATGGGCATCGGCGATCTGAAGGCGCTCACGTCAAAGCTCAGTAGCTTGCCCGTGACCGTGCTCAATAGCCATACGCACGACGACCACGTTGGGGATAATTGGCAATTCGATACGGTGTACGGCATGGACGCCGACTTTACTCGGCAGAACGCAAAAGGCTCGAAGGCAGACGCACAGGCAGAGATTGCTCCGGGAGAGCTATGCGGTGCGCTTCCAGCAGGCTTTAATCCCTCTACATATGCAACACGGCCTTGGCACGTGACGAAGTGGCTGCATGACGGTGACCGCATCGACCTGGGCGGAAGGACGCTGGAGGTTATCGCTACACCTGGTCATACTCCCGATTCCATCTGCCTGTTCGATCGCGCCAATGGGCTGCTCTTTTCCGGGGATACATACTATCCCGGCCCCATTTGGCTTTTCCGTCCGGAAACGGATTTGGTGGCCTATGGCAAGTCAGTGCGGAGGCTGGCTGCATTGCAGCCGCAGGTGAGATTGGTTCTCGGCGCTCACAATGTTCCTGTCGCGCCGCCGGAAGTCCTCGGCGAGCTTGCGGCGGCGTTTGAGAAAGTACAGGCGGGCCAGGTGCAATATAAATCTGCTGGTGAGGGCAAGATCACATATCAGGTCGGTAGCATCGAGTTTCTAGTGAAGCCGCCCACTAGCGCCCGATAGCAATGGCACGATTCAAAGCGCGGCAGAAGATCAACCTTACTGCCCGAAGCCGCGCATCTCGCGGTCACGGTTCCGCTGGATTT
>Ga0207057_1171_pt1 | contig 15709 bp, 13 predicted proteins | sample Alteio_BWMinCont_33_FD_153265 | JGI IMG/M metagenome (GOLD analysis project Ga0207057, IMG submission 153265) | Enriched cells from forest soil in Barre Woods Harvard Forest LTER site, Petersham, Massachusetts, United States -... | ecosystem: Environmental > Terrestrial > Soil > Temperate forest >... | reverse complement strand
TATAATTCCCGTCATTCCGGCGGTGGCCTCTAGCTGCGATGTTTCGACTCGACGCGGATAAACGGGTTCATTTTTGCGACGGCGTGACGCGCCGTGACTTTCTGCACGCAGGTTCGCTCGCTTTCCTCAGTCTCACGCTGCCGGAGTTTCTTAAGCTGAAGGCTCAAGCAGATGTGAAGACAGACAAGGACATCAACTGCATTCAGTTGATGTTGGTGGGTGGTCCAAGCCAGCTGGACACCTGGGACATGAAGCCTGATGCCCCGGCTTCGATTCGGGGACCCTTCAAACCAATCAAGACGAACGTTTCTGGTATTCAGATCTCCGAGATATTTCCGCGTATGGCAAAGCACGCGGACAAGTTTGCTTTGCTGCGGTCTGTTTATCACACGGCGGCGGCGGTGCATGATACCGGCTGCCAGATGATGCAGACTGGAAGGCTCTTTCAGGGTGGTCTTGAGTCGCCGAACTACGGCTCCGTGCTGAGGTTTCAAAAGGGAGCGAAGGGTGACATGCCGGCTAACGTGCTGATCCCTTACACGATTGGCCAGCTTGGCGGCAACCTTCCTCACGGCGACACGGCAGGGTTTCTCGGCAAGAGCTACGACCCGTTCGTACTAAATGCCGATCCCTCCGACCCGAACTTCAAAGTGCCCGATATGCTGCCGCCAGACTACATTTCGGCGGTGCGTGTTGACCGGCGGCGGAGCTGGCGCGACGAAATCGACAAATCAGTGAAGTACTTTGAGGAATCGAACCAGGACGCGAAGCTGATGGACTCGACTTTCAACCAGGCGTATACCCTGATGACGTCTGCCAAGGCACGAGAGGCTTTCGAATTGTCGCAAGAGCCGGATGATGTGCGCAAGCGCTATGGCATGAATCGCTTTGGGCAAGGCTGTTTGCTGGCGCGGCGACTCGTGGAACGGGATGTCCGCTTCGTGACGCTCAACATGTTTGAGACCGTATTCAACGACATTACCTGGGACATTCACGGATCGGCTCCTTTCAGCCCGATTAGCTGTTACAGCGATCTGGTTGGGCCGATGTTCGATAACGCCTACAGTTCGCTGCTTGAGGATTTGAGCCAGCGAGGGCTGCTTGACAGTACCGTGGTGCTGGCTACGGGCGAATTTGGACGCACGCCGCGTATCAATCCGGCAGGCGGACGCGATCACTGGCCGCAGTGCTGGACGGTGGTGATGGCCGGAGGCGGTATCAAGGGAGGTCAAGTGGTGGGCGCTTCGGACGCGATCGGATCCGCACCGCAGGATCGTCCGGTGATGCCGGCGCATGTAGCAGCCACGGTTTACAAATGCCTTGGGATTCCAGTGGATCTGGAGCTGAAGACTCCGCAGGGACGCGTGGTGCGGCTTGTAGATCATGGCTTTGATCCTATCGACGAATTGATGATTTAGAGGCTCTCAGAAAGCATGCCGCGTCTCTCATCGATTCATTGAAAACGATTGCAAGTGCAACTTTGGAGTATGTCATTGACGATTGGAATGCCGGAAACGCTATGAAGGTTCGTACCGCTCTGGTGCTCGCTGCACTTACAGCCGGAATGGGCCTCTCGTATGCTCCTCGCGGCCTGGCGGCAGAACAGCAATCTTCATCGGCTCAGATAAAGAGCGACGCCCCCTATCATCCGCCAGAGATGATGAAACCAGAAAGGCCGGTTGCTGAGAGTCCCAAAGCAGCGAATCGTCTGCCGCTCGCCGCTCTTACGCGGATAGAGATCGTTCCGTCTTCAATCTCGATGACCGGCCGGCACGCCACACAGCGTCTTTTGGTTGAGGGAATATTTGCTGACGGGCATCAGGAGGATGTGACTGCGCATGCCAAGATTTCGGTCACAGACACGAAAGTTGCGATTGTAGAGAAGGACAATTTCGCCGTTCCACAAGGTGAGGGGCTGGCAACGGTTAACGCAGTCGCGCAAGGTCATCGTGCGAGCGCGCCATTGAGCGTTAAAGGCTACGATGACGTTGCAACCTGGAGCTTTCGTAACGACGTGCTGCCCGTCATGACGAAGGTGGGGTGCAATTCAGGCCCTTGTCATGGAGCGGCGGCAGGGAAGAATGGTTTCAAGCTAACGCTGCGCGGCTACGATCCGGAGGCGGACTATTACGCTCTCACTCATCAGGCTCTGGCGCGCCGGACGGAAACGATAGAGCCCGCGAAGAGTCTGATTCTGTTGAAGCCGACCCTTGCGATTCCTCACGGCGGCGGAAAGCGCTTTACCACCGACTCGCCAGAGTACGAGGTGATTTCGGGATGGATTGCACAGGGGATGCCGCCGCCAAGGGATTCCGATCCGAGGATTACGGAGATACAAGTACTTCCGCGAGAGGCTTCGCTTCGCCCTGGCGCGGAACAGCAGTTATTGGTGACGGCCATCTTTTCCAATGGCCAAACAGCGGATGTAACGCGGTGGGCGAAGTACGACAGCGGAGATGAGAGCGTGGCAACCGTGGGCAGTGATGGCCATGTAACCATGCACGGCTATGGTGAGGCTCCGGTCACAGTGTGGTATCAAAGTCACGTCACGTTTTCGCGACTGCGCATTCCCTTTCCTCATAAGCTGTCGGGCACGGTCTTTAGCAACGCGCCCCGCAATAACTTCATTGATGACGCAATTCTGAAACATCTTGAGCTGTTGCACATACCGCCTTCGCCTCCGGCAAGCGATGCGATCTTCATTCGGAGAGCGTATCTGGATGCGGCGGGTATTCTGCCTACTCCTGCAGAGGTGGATCGGTTCCTGAAAGACTCGTCGCCGAACAAGCGCGACCAGTTGATTGACGAGGTGATGAAGCGGCCAGAGATTGTGGACTACTGGGCTTACAAGTGGTCGGATCTCCTGTTGGTTTCAAGCAACCGCCTGTCCAACGGGGAGATGTGGAGTTACTACAACTGGATTCACGACAGCGTCGCAAATGACAAGCCGTGGAACAAATTTGTTGCGCAGATCGTGACGGCCACCGGCAACACGCAGGAAAACGGCGCGGCCAACTACTGGGTAGTCCACCGCGATCCGCTGGATACTTCGGAGAACATGGCACAGGCATTTCTGGGCATTAACATCACCTGCGCACATTGTCACAACCATCCTCTGGCGAAGTGGACCCAGAAGGACTACTACGGCATGGCCAATCTGTTCGCTCGCGTGCGGCTCAAGACGTATGCGTCAAGTGGGTTTCGTCCTGGCGTAGGCCCGATCTTCAATGACGTAACGGTCTACTCGGCGCCGACTGGGGAGTTTATGGACGACCGCTTCATGATGCCGCTGCCAGCGAAGCCTCTTGATGCTGTAGCTCTCTCAATGCAGGCGCCAGGTGATACCCGCCAGTACTTTACCGAGTGGCTTACGTCGCCGGAGAATCCGTTCTTTGCGCGCAATATTGTGAACCGGGTGTGGCGCAATTTCATGGGGCGAGGCCTGGTTGAGCCGGTCGATGACCTCAGGGATACGAATCCGGCCACGAATGATGAGTTGTTGAATGCGCTCGTGAAGGATTTTGTCGCGCACAGCTTCGATGTGAATTATCTGATCCGCACTATCATGCAGTCGGCGACTTACCAGACTTCATCGGAACCGCTGAAAGAGAATGCTGAAGATGACAAGTACGGCTCGCATTATGTAATCAAACGTCTGCCGGCTGAGGTCCTGCTCGATGCGTACTCGCAGGTCACACAGGTTCCAGAGAAGTTTGAAGGTTATCCCATCGGGATGCGAGGGATGCAGCTGCCGGATACGGCCGTGAAGTCGTATTTCCTGACCGCGTTTGGGCGCCCCGCGCGCCAGCAGACGCGGGAGAGCGAGCGCACGTCTGTGCCTACGATCACGCAAGCGCTTCACATCATCAATGGGGATACGCTTAACAACAAGCTAGGGGCCCAGGGCAGTTCGGTGGATATGTTGCTGAAGTTAGGCTTCTCCGATGAGCAGATCGTCGACTATCTCTACCTTGCTTCGCTCAGTCGTCATCCGACCGACAGAGAGCGCTCAGTCCTTGTCGGCGCGCTCGCTGCCGCGGAGCAGCAGAAGACCGCGGATGGGGAAGATCCCCGTCGTGCCGCGCTGATCGATATGTCGTGGTCCCTCTTAACCAGCGAAGAGTTTATGTTCAACCACTGATGGGAACAGACGTGTCAGTACTAGCCTTGATTCGCGGGCCCTTACGGAACCGCTCTAAGCCTTGGCCTGTCGTGAAGCCATTCAGATTTGCGATGGCCTGCGCGGTTTGTGTCGGAGGCTGGACGCTCGTTGACTCCAGCGGTGTCTTTGAATCTCGCGTGACGGCCGCCTCGGCGCCGAGCTTTAGCGTCGACATTGCTCCCATCCTGCAAAAGAACTGCGTGGTCTGCCACTCGAGTTCCACGAAGATGGGTGACCTGGTTATGGACAGCTATGACGCGTTGATGAAAGGCGGGATACATGGATCGCCCGTTGTTCTACACAACGCTCATGGAAGCCGCCTGGCTTTAATGCTCGAAGGAAAGATAGAGCCGCGCATGCCATTTGGCGCTGACCCGCTTCCGGCTGGCGACATTGCCACGATTGAGGCGTGGATTGATGCGGGTGCTCCGGGTCCTGCAGCGTCCGAAACTACAAAGCCGATCACGGCGGCGCCGATCCCTGAGATCAAGACGGAAGTTCCGGTTGTTTCGCCGGTGGCAGCGGTCACATTTTCTCCGGACGGAGGCCTGCTCGCGGTTGGCGGATACCGAGAAGTGCGACTTCTTGATCCCGCTACAGGCAAAGCGGTCGCTACTCTTTCCGGACACGCCGATTATGTGCGCTCGATCGCGTTCAGTCCGGATGGGAAGATGCTTGCAGCAGGCGGCGGGCCTCCGCAGCAATGGGGAGAAATCAAAATCTGGGACGTGCAGTCGCACCAACTCCTCAAGACGATACACGGACACAACGACTGCATTTATTCGATTGCGTGGAGCCCGGATGGGAAGCTGATTGCTTCCGGAAGCTACGACAAGACGGTGAAGCTATGGGAGGCTTCGAGCGGCATGGAACTCTTCAATCTGAAGGACCACATCGACGCGGTTTTTGCTGTGGCGTTCAGTCCGGATGGCAAGCGACTGGCTACTGCCTCGCAGGATCGCACCGTGAAGATCTGGGACATTGCGACCGGGCGGCGCCTTTATAGCCTGAGCGACGCTTCCGACGGACTGACGGCGCTCGCCTATTCTCCATCTGGAGACCGGATCGCTGCCGCTGGCTATGACAAGACCATCTACATTTGGCGTTTGGGTAAAGACGATGGCCACCTCGATCAGTCTCTGATTGCTGACGAGGACAGCATTCTCTCACTGGTCTGGTCGCCGGATGGTAAGACGATCATCACTTCCTCGTCTGACGGCTCCATTCGATTTCGCGATGCGGCCACGCTCGATCCAATTCGCGTCATCGATCATCAGCCGGATTGGGTGGAGGTGCTGAGCGTGAGTTCGGACGGAACGCGCTTGGCAGCGGGCCGATTCAACGGCAGCCTGAGCCTGTACAACCTTGAGAACTACAAGGAGGTTCGAGGGCAGATGATGGCCTTCGAGCCTCGACAGCCAACTGCGGGGAACGAGAACAAGCAGGTGGCTCAATAGTGAGAGTGTGCATGAAAACGAGATTCCTGTTTTCCGCTATATCTTTCGCGATGGGGGCGACTTGTGTTCTGCCCCTACGCGCTCAAGAACCCATCATTCCCCCGAGTATTTCGAAGATGTCTCCGGCAGGCATGGAGCGGGGAAACTCGGCTACTTTCACCGTTGAAGGGCGAAATCTGTCGGATGCAAAGGCCGTGATTTTTGATGTGTACGGCATTAGCGGCAAGTTAGTAGAGATTACTGATGTGCCCGAGAAGATCACAGGCCCGCGCGCAGGCGAGGATCTGGGAGCACAGGTACCTTTGGGAAAAAAGCAGACGGCCAAGTTTGAGGTTACGGCGGCCAAGGATGTACCGCCAGGAATCCATCGTTTTCGCGTTCAGACGCCGCTCGGGACAACCAATATGGTTGTCATCGACATAGGGTCTTTGCCAGAAGTCACTGCCAGCGAGTCGATGGCTCCGGGCTCTGCGACTCCCCCGCAACGGGCAAAGCTGCCGGCCACACTCGTTGGGACGATTGTCTCTCCGGGCGATGCAGACAGGTACGAGTTTGCAGGCAAGGCAGGCGAAGAGGTCGTGTTCCAGGTGGAGGCGTCGCGCCTCGGCTCCAAACTTCAATCGAAGCTCGTGTTGAGCGATGCTTCCGGTCGGTTTCTAGCAGAAGCCGGCAAGTACGAGGATACCCCCGATGCAGTTCTGAATTACAAGCTGCCGCAAGATGGAATCTATACGCTGTCGATTATGGACCGTGAGCAAAGCGGAGGGCTGGACCGCTTCTATCGCGTAAACGCGGGGATTTTGCCGTACATCACTGGCGTTTTTCCGCTTGGCGTGCACGCCGGAGAGGCAGCGGAAGTCTCAGTTCAGGGCGTGAATCTGGGCGACGTTCATCAGGTGAAAGTAGAGGCTACTAAGTCGGCGGACGGATGGGCGACGGTTCCGGTCGAGATCAAGATCGGAGAGACGACATTATTGAATGCGGCGAAGCTTGCAGTTGGCAATCAATTCGAAGTGTTAGAGAAAGAGCCGAACAACACAACCACGCAAGCGCAGGAGATTTCGCTGCCTGTGACCATCAACGGCCACATCGCGGGCGGGATCGATGCGGGCGGGAAGCCGGACGAGGATTATTTTCGCTTCCGTGCGAAGAAAGGCGAGCGCCTGAGCATCGATGTGGCGGCCTCGCGGCTTGGTTCTCCGCTGGACTCTGTGATTGAGGTTCTGGACTCAGACGGAAATGCGATTCCGCGCGCTACGATTCGATGCCTGAACCAGACCACAACGACGCTCGCGGACAGGGATTCGAGAACGAGTGGTATCCGGCTTGTGTCCACTTCCGGTCTGCATGAAGGCGACTACCTGATGGTGGGAGACGAGCTGAATCGAGTGAAGTTCATTCCCGATCAGCCCGATGCTGACACGGTCCTGGAAGGAATGGACGATCTGCGCGTGGCATATTTGGGAACATCTCCGGACGTTCACGCTGTGAACACGCCGGTTTATAAAGCGCAAATTCTGCCTGTTGATGCGGAGTTCCCCTCCAATGGCTTGCCCGTGTTTCATCTCACCTGGCGTAACGATGACGGAGATCCGGGGTACGGAGCGGATTCAAAGCTGGACTTCGTTGCTCCAGCGGATGGCGAGTACCTCCTGCACATCAAGGATGTTCGCGGCATGGAGGGGCGCGACTTTGCATACCGCCTGACTGTGCGTGAGGCAGTTCCCGACTATCAGCTCAAGGCGGAGCCAGCGAATCCCAACATCCCCAAGGGCGGGTCGATACCTGTGACTGTGTCGGTCGCTCAGTTGCGGGACTATGAAGGCCCGATTGAAGTGGAGGTGAAGGGCCTGCCGCCGGGGATCACAGCGAATCCCGCGATCATCCCTGCGGGGCAGAAGAGCACCGTCGTTGTTCTTTCTGCTGCCTCAGATGTATCGCTGGACGCGCATCCGACACCGATTGAATTTGTGGGTCACGCGAATGTCGATGGCCATGATCTGGTAAGAGTTGCAAATATGGGCGCGGATGACGATCATGCGCTGCAGCTCGTCTCGGTCATTCCTCCGCCCGATGTGGTGGTGACGACGGAAGCGAAAGAAGTTGCGATTGAGCCGGGAAAGGAAGTTACGGTCACGCTTCACGTCGAACGACAGAACGGCTTCAAGGGCCGCGTGCCCTGTTCTGTTGAGAATCTTCCCCCCGGTGTTGAGGTCGTCAACGTTGGATTGAACGGAGTGTTAGTGACAGAAACGCAGACGAGCCGCACCTTTACTCTTCGCGCGGAAGAGTGGGCCAAGCCGATTGATCAGCCAATTTATGTAGTGGCCCAGGTTGAGTCCAATTCGCCCACAATGCATTCTTCCGCACCGCTGCTTCTTAAGGTTGCAGCAAACAAAGAAACAGCTAGCAGGAGCCAGAGTCAGGCCGCTGGTCCAAATCGCTGAGGTCATCCCCTACATGTCTATATCGCGGCGCAAGTTTATCGCTCAGGTTGGAACTGGTTTCGTCGCGCCCTTGATTCTCGGTGCTGCGAATAAATCCGGTAGCAAGAAGCCGATTCTTGGCTCTGGAGAACACACGTACGAGGTCACGCACGACTGGGGCGAGCTTCCGGCGGACATTCAATATGGCAACACGCATGGCGTGTGCGAAGACTCGCAGGGGCACATTTACATTCACCACACGGTGTACGCCACCAGCGAGAAACCAAACAGCATGGTGGTATTCGATTACCAGGGAAAGTTCGTCAAAAGCTGGGGCAAGGAGTTTCGCGGCGGTGCGCACGGTCTTTATATTCGCAAGGAGGGCGGGACGGAATTTCTATATCTGTGCGACATTCAACGTGGCCTGGTGGTAAAGACCACGCTCGATGGTGAAGAGGTTTTCACGCTCGGATATCCCAAGGAGTCGGAACCATACTCGAAACCCGGCCCGGAGGGCAAGCCCTTGAAGTATAGTCCGACCAACCTGGCAGTGGCTCCCAACGGTGATATTTATGTCGGCGATGGTTATGGTTCAAGCTACATCCTCAAGTACAACAGCAAAGGAGAATACATCCGTACTTTTGGCGGCCCTGGCAAAGAGGCGGGTCAGCTTTCCTGCCCGCATGGCATCATTCTGGACACACGTGGGGCTGAACCGGTGCTGAATGTTGCTGATCGCAGCAATAAGCGCGTTCAGCGGTTCACGCTCGATGGCCAGCACATAGACTTTCTCTACGGAACGAATGCTCCTTGCCACTTCAATATCTATAAGAACGGCGATATGGTGGTGCCCGACTTGTTTGCCCGCGTCACCCTGATGGACCGGAACAATTACATCATTGCGAACCTCGGCGATGACTCTTCGAGCGATTACATGGCGACGCGCAAACTCACGCGCGATCATTTCACGCCGGGAAAGTTTGTCTGCCCCCACGGTGCTTGCTTTGATCACTCTGGCAACATCTTTGTGGTCGAATGGGTGGAAGTCGGGCGTGTGAGCAAGTTGCGAAAGGTTTGATAGCAGCATATCGACCATGCGCCGGTGAACGCCCAATTTCCGTGATACTCCGGCAATCGTCCCTACGCCGAACTCATACTCCCGGCGTATCTGCTCAAATAGCTCCACCTTGTCCCTCCTGGTCAGTCAGCTACGCTTCCGTCGCTCCATCCACGAAGCCTAGCCACCTGCTCCCAAGTGGGCCAAACTTAACTGCCGTTGGTGGGCCAAACCAAAATACCGAAATCAACTGGCCCAGTTCCACAAATTAGGTGAGCGCTATGTAGTCCGCATCTGTTCTGAAGGTAACAAATTAGCCCAGAGCGAAGAGGAAACTAGCCTCTTCTTGTGAACGAGCGCAGACAATGCAACTGACGTGGCGCATTCGGAAAACACGCTTGCTTCCCAGAAACTGGGCGGCTCATAATGATTCACACTTCGGGGCCCATCAGAGCCTGATTTTCAACTGCTCAAAATCATGTTAACTGTATCGCAAGCAGATGAGGCGGTGTACAATTCGCTCCGCCTCTCTACGTCACCAGTTAGTTGCGCGCAATCTCCCTGGCGTACCTGAATGGAGGCCCTGGGCTCCATCAGTCCTTTCGGCCCGCAACTTCACATGAAAATCAAAAGGAGAATCCGATGATCAAGATATTTCGGTTCCTGGCAATTTACATGTTCGCTGTTGCTGTTGCAACATCGTCAATCGCGTGGGCGCAGACCTATACGACAGTTGACTATCCCGGCGCAGTACTCACCGAACTAATTGGCGGCCCCAATCCCCAGGGTACGAGCGTGGGCGGTTACACTCTCACAGCTGGTGGCGCGCTGCACGGTTTTACGGTAAGGGGAGGAGTATTTACGCCGTTCGACCCTCCGGGTTCCACGTTTACGACTGCCGACTTTATCGATCCGCGGGGAGATATTGTGGGCGCCTACGTCGACGCAGGTGGCGTCAGCCACGGTTTCGTTCTGAGTGGAGGGTCCTACACAACGGTTGACTACCCGGGTGCGGCCGGTACCACTCTCACTAGCATTAACCCCTCAGGTGAAATGTCAGGTGCTACCTGTTCCGACCCTGCCTGCGGCGTCACTGGCGCGACCAACGTTACCCACAGTTTCTTGGTGTCCAAGAAAGGCGCCTTCTCGGCGACCTTCGACCCGCCGGGTGCAGCCAGTAGTACCAGCAGCGTGGTGATCCCATCTGGCGCAGTCGTTGGTGCTGACACAGACCTTAGTGGAACGACATGTTTCACACAGTGCCAAGGATACATGCTGTACAAGGGGACGTACGCCACCATTAATTATCCGGGCTCTACGTTTACCTTTGCTGGAGGGGCTAACGCTCCGGGCGACATCGTAGGGATTTACACCGATAGCGCAGGCAATGGACACGGTTTTCTGTTCAATGGCGCTTACACTTCGTTCGACTACCCCGGAGCCATCTTCACTGAGGCAACAGGGATTAACCCTAGCGGTGTCATCGTGGGGCTCTATGTTGACTCCGCGGGCGCCGTGAACGGATTCATGCGGACGCCGTAAGCGATGAGAGCTGGGCCTCAGGCCGCCGCGAGTTTGCGGGGGGCCTCGCTTACAAATGCGAGGCAACATGTACCCGGGCAGTTGAAGTGTTTCACCAGCGAGAAAGGAAACAGGAAGATGAAAAAAAGCAGCAAGAGAATGTTTCGCTCCTCAGTGGCGATCGTATTTACGCTGATTCTGTCGGCCCTTTGCGGCCTTCCGGCAGCGGCGCAGCAGACACCAACCCAGCCTCAGGTGCTAAGCAATGCGGTAGTGAACAAACCGATGCAATTTGACGTTTCCCGGCCGCTGGCCGAGCTGGCGACGGAAGCACCGGCTCAGCCGGGCATCCGTTTGAAGCACGCGCCCAGACAGCCAAAGCTGCAGCAATTGACGGGCGTTCAGCAGAACCACAGCGCAGTGGCGGCAGCGGCCCCCCAGCCGTTGAGCGTCCCCGCCATCAGTGCCACCATCGGCCTGAGCTTCGAGGGGGTCGGGAACACCTCTACGCTCAACTGTCCGAGTGTTGCAGGCTTTACCGTTGCGCCTCCGGACACCAACGCGGCGGTGGGCGACACCCAGGTAGTGCAGTGGGTAAACGTGTGCTATGCCGTCTTTGACAAGTCCACCGGAGCCCTCATCGCGGGGCCCTTCGCGGGTACCAACTTCTGGAAGGGTTTCGGCGCACCTTGCGAGACCTCCAACGACGGCGACATCATCATCCAGTGGGACAAGACGAATCACCGCTGGCTGGCGGCCCAGAACGTGTTCTCTCCGACGCCGTACATGACCTGCATCGCCGTCTCGCAGACTGCCGACGCGACGGGCAGCTACTTCCGTTACGCCTTTCCTCAGGCGGGCTTCCCCGACTACCCGAAGTGGGGGCTTACGAGCAGCGTCTACTACCAGACCCAGAACGATTTCGGCAACGGCGATGGCTTCCAGGGTGTGAACGTCTGCGCCTATGACGCCGACCTTATGCTGAAAGGCAGCAATAAGGCAACGCAGGTATGCATTCTGGATAACTCCAACGGCACATTGTTCGACGACAGCATGTTGCCGGCCGATGACGACTCGGTGAAGGGCCCGAATCCGTCCGAGGTCTTGCTGGGGGCCATCGACAATTTCTTCCCCGCTGCCGCCACCACCGTTTACGAGTTCGTGTTTAGGGTGAACTTTAACAACCCCGCGAATTCAACCCTCACGGGGGTCAACGGAAGCATGCCGATCAGTGTGCCCGCGTTCAATCTGGCGATCTGCACCAGCGGCTCTTTCCTCACCACCGACTGTGTTCCGCAGCCGGGTACAACGGCTAAACTGGACACGCTCGGCGACCGCCTGATGTATCGGCTGGCGCACTTCGACGAAAAGGGCACGCAGCACTTTCTGGTGACACACAACGTGAACAACACCACTGGTGTGGCGGCGAGATGGTACGAGTTCCGTGCCCAGGGTTTGGGCACGACCAGATTGTCCTTGTATCAATCGGGGCAGACCCCGGATGACGGCGAATACCGCTGGATGGGCTCGGTCGCCATGGACCAGGCGGGGGACATCGCCATCGGATACAGCCGCTCGAGTGCGGCCTCAGGTGATTTCCCGTCGATCTACTACGCCGGCCAGACAGCAGGTGATCCTCTAGGTACCACGGAGACCGAGGCTCTGATCAAGCAGGGCACGGGCTCACAACCGGATACAGCCGATCGCTGGGGCGACTACTCGAGCATGGCTCTCGATGGCGCGGACTCCTGCACGTTCTGGTACACGACCGAGTACTACCCAGCAACCGTGCGCTTCAGCTGGGCCACATGGCTAGCTTCGCTCAAATTCCCGAGTTGTGGCCGTTAGGAGTATAAGAGCGTCAGCGCGTTAGTGGAGAGTTCGAAAGGGGCGGTCGCTGATCAGCGGCCGCCCCAACCTTCTTTTGGGGTTGTGAGATCGGACGGCACGTGGCGAGTGAGTCATGGTGGGGATTTTTGTGGGATCCTGTTGGCGAGTTCTCCGCCCCGGCCAGTCGCACGGCGTGCACTGACGAATCCAAGAAATCGAGGGGGCGCCGCTCGCATTTGACGCTGGCGACTGGGGCATCACCGCTCTCTATCGCATAGAACAAGAAGTTCGCGGCAAACCAACCGAGGAACGAAGAACCATCCGGCAGACTCGCACCGCACCGCTGCTCGAAGAACTCAGGGCGTGGATGGAGAAGATGCTGCAATCGCTCTCTCCGAAGTCGGAGACAGCGGAGGCCTCTCCTAAGCCGTCAAGGAGAAAGTGGACAATAAGCCTTGCCGATCGCAAACAGAGGCTGTGCGCCGGGCGCACGAGTGACCTGAAGGCGGTAGCTCAATCGGCGTTCCAGACTGCGCAAGGCAGCCCTTAATCGACACGCCGCTCCGCGGCATTCCAGCCCAACTGCCAAGCTGGGCTTTGCTTTGGATCAAAAGGCTGATCACGCAGTCTCCCTGCGCTAGCCCCCTAATCACCTTAGGAGGGAACGTGGCCGAACAAGCGGCAGGAGGGTCTGAATAAAATTGCCGCCCAGCGCTTCGTGAGATTCCTCCCTGAACCGCTCATAGCCACCGAACTCGATTCGCGCGCGCCGTTCCGCTTCCGCGCGATTGAGGTCTGAGCGCTCGAGATCGTCGGCGCGAAGCAGGATGTGAGCGCGAAGCTCCTCATCCATGTCATCGGCAACCTGCGAGCCATGAAAGAGCTTCGCAAAAAGGCAACGGGAGTAAGAGAGGATTTTCATATCTTCTCCGGTCGCGCGGCGAGGGCGGAGGCGATCGCCGTGGCCAGGCGATTCCAGCCCTCCGTTTCATCGTGCAGTCGTTTGCGGCCCGCGGCGGTCAGCTCGTAGAACTTGGCTCGCCGATTTTCGGAGGTCCCCCAACTTGCCTTCAGCAGGCCTTGGCGGACAACGCGAAACAGCGCCGGATACAGGGCTCCCTGCTCGATGAGCAGCGCGCGGTCAGAGATCTGCCCGATGCGCAGCAGAACACCGTAGCCGTGAAGCGGACCGAGAGAGACCGCTTTGAGGATAAGAAGATCGAGGGTTCCGAGAAGAGGTGGCTCGGTGGGGTGTCTTCTTGCTCAAAGTCCCTCCCTTGGCCCAGGTGAGAATTTGTTGAGAAATTTGTGAGCGCGCCGAGAGGACTTCCATGACAGCCTGCAGGCTAAGGTGTTATGTAAACAGCTGGAAGGCCGAGTGCGAGCCCGATTCTAGCACCGGATTTCGGTTGCTTCCAAGTCCCTTTCTGGAGGAGGTCAAAATGTTCCGGAAATTGCTCTCAAGAAGAAACCTATCGATTGGCTTGAGCGTGTTCATCGTGCCCGCAATGACCTGTGTTCTAGCGTCCAAAGGAGTCTTGGCCGCGACTCCCGCGGCTCATGAAGACGGTCAAACCAGGAATGTCTACTACACCCTTGCTTTTTCTACGGGAGCGGGGGAGCTGTGGGCGATCGAAGTGACCGGCGGGAAGATCACCACGACCGACATTGGTCCGATCAAGACAAAGGGCTGCGCCGCGCTGGCGATGTCGCCCTCGGGGTCACTGATGAGCATGTGCGGGCCACTTTTCGGAAACCAGCAGCTCGCCAGCTTCGATACGAAAACCGGACTGGCCACTCTATTCGGTGTACCCCTTCCCGGGCTCGCAGTCATGGCCATGGCCTTCGGTCCCGATGGGACTCTGTACGCGGTGGGAGGATGTACCCCGACTGGTAAACCCGAACGATCTGAACACCGACTGTTCCAGCTCAGACCCGAATTTCAACACGCTGTATACAGTCAATGAGTTCACCGGGGCGTTTACCCGCATCGGTTCAACGGGCGCACCTCAATACTTTATGGACCTAGCGTTCGATCGTCACGGGAACCTATACGGTGTGACGACCACCCTCAACCCTTCTTACGTTCCTGCGATCCTGTATCGCATCAATCCTGAAACCGGCGCAGCCACGAAGATCGTCAAATTCTGGAGGTGTTCTGTTAATTCCGTCGCGCTTCGTGCGTCGGCATAACGACAAATAATCCTGAAGATTAAGGGCTCTAGCCGTTGAATCGTTAAATCCAGAGGTGATCGATGTTAACTGCCACGCTTCGGAGAAGTCGCCCTACGGCTTTGGGCAACGCAAGCTTGTGAGTTCGTACCGGTACACCCATGCAAGAATGGCGAGAATTGTGACGATCAGCAATGCCGGCATTGCGATGTTATAGGCGAAGTGAATCAGTGCGTCAGATAACACCCGCGACAGATACCCCGTATATCCAACGATCCAGCCAGTCAGGATCACTGCAAATACAGGGAGGATGAGGTCAGCGATCTGCACTAAGGATGTCTCAGATTGACTGCTAACAATTGCATGGAGAGTAAGGTACAGTCAATGGCATAGGAGTTAGGCTCTGTTCGGTTGACTTTGTGGTCTGCCAGTCTTCTGAAAAACCCTTCTGTGTAGTCGGGGAGGCCACCGGCACCATCACCGAATGAGGTACAACGGGCTCGTGTTATTGATATATGCCAGATGGCGACTCGGCCGATCACGCCCGAACTAGTGCTTGGGATTCTTTGGGCCCTGGCTTGGTTCATCCGACCATCTTGCAATTGAATGGCTCGCCCATGGTAGAGGGAAACGGCATTACCGATCTGTGTATTCGCGTCGGAGTCGCTATTTCACCAACCCACGTGCTTACTACGCCCTTTGCCGCTGTACTCCCCGGGATGATCGTTGGAGCACTAGGAGCAGTGGCGGCCCAGTTTGCTTCAGGATGCCGCGAAGGGTTTCGCAAGAGCACGAAATAACTCTCTTCGATTCGCCCATTCACCCGAGGCTGAGGATGCGCGACTCCCAATGTCAATTGTCGCTTCCAGGGCCTCGCAAATCTTACCGGGATAAAGGTCATTTCCGTTCTCTATCGACTCGCGCCCGAGCATCCATTTCCGGCCGCGCTGGACGACGCAATTGCGGTTTATAAGGAACTACTCAAGACTTACCAGCCCGCCCATATCGTTATCTACGGCACCTCTGCCGGCGCGATTTTGACCGTCCAATTGACGGCGAAGCTGAAACAGTTGAAACTGCCAAT
>Ga0207057_1169_pt1 | contig 15755 bp, 15 predicted proteins | sample Alteio_BWMinCont_33_FD_153265 | JGI IMG/M metagenome (GOLD analysis project Ga0207057, IMG submission 153265) | Enriched cells from forest soil in Barre Woods Harvard Forest LTER site, Petersham, Massachusetts, United States -... | ecosystem: Environmental > Terrestrial > Soil > Temperate forest >... | reverse complement strand
GTTGGCGCGATCTGCTTTGATCCAGGGAGGGTCCTGAACCAGGCGGGTGACCAGCAAGAACGCGAGTATGCCGACAGGTAGATTGATGTAGAAGATCCATCGCCACGAGTAGTTGTCGGTGATCCAGCCGCCGATCGTCGGTCCAAGGGACGGCGCAAGCACTGCCACAAGGCCGTAGAGCGCGAAGGCCTGACCACGCTTCTTTTCTTCGAAGGAGTCCGCCATGATGGCCTGCGCCATAGGCTGGAGGCCGCCACCTCCGACGCCCTGAAGCACACGCGAAATGAGCAAGATCGGGAGCGTTGGCGCGATACCGCAAAGAAAACTTGCCGCGGTGAAGATGGTGATGCATAGCAGAAAGAAGTTTCTGCGGCCGATAACGCTAGACGCCCAGGCACCCACCGGCAGAATGATCGCGTTGGAGACAAGATAGCTGGTGAGAACCCAGGTTCCCTGATCAGTGCTGGCGCCGAGATCACCGGCAATATGGGGAAGGGCGACATTGGCAATCGAGGTATCGAGGACCTCCATGAAGGCCGCCAGCGCTACCGTCGCTGCGATTAGCCAGGGGTTGGCTCTAGGCTTCCATCGCCCGCTGCTCCCGACTTCATCTGACATCCGCTTTCCTTTCCGGCGGAGTGAGCGTTGTCAGATTCATTCCTCGAGCCCAACCAACTGCCGTCCCCCTCTAACACTTTGCGAGCCGTTTCCGTTTAGCGCTCTTTCCGCGAAGCAGAGTGCCAGCGTTCAAATTTAATATACATACTGTATCTGAAATCGTATTGTATGTATAGGAAAGCTTTGTGAAGGGGACCCACTGATGGCTGGCATAGGCACAGACCGGATATTGGCGACGAAAGTCATATCCCCGATTCAAAGCTACGATCGCGGCACCGGCAGTCTTCATGAAGATGTTGGACACCTCGGCCGCGAGCGCACTTTGAGTGTCGGACAGGGTGCGAGGGAGAAGGGTGGCGACGAACGAAAAACGCTCAGCCCACGACGATTGCTGTTATCGAGCAGTGGATCTGTTTTGTATTAGGCCTGGTCTGCATGGCCTTCGGAATATGGGGGATTTGTATGAAGCCCGAACAGGATGCTCTTTCTGCATACATTGCATGGCTGGGTTCGCTATATGTGCCGACGTTGCGGATAACGGCAGCCGTTTGCGTCGGATTGGGCATAATGCTGATACGCCGGGGATAGGCGCATCTCCGACTGTCTTTTCGATTTCCAGCAGCTTGAAGATTACTGCGATCTTCTCGCAGGGACCGGTGTGTGATGCCGATGTATTTCCCCGCTCGCCGGACAGTTCTAGTCTCCACGTGTAATGGCTAAGGAGCCACCATGAAAACCAAAATGAAAGACGACCTGGAAGACATCCCCATGGCATACCTGTGGTATGTCGTTCTCGCAATCATAGCAATTGTGGCCGCTGCGGTGGCTGTGGCCGGAGTATAAGCTATCCTCGTATCAGGATACAGAGTGTTCATTGTGGTTAGAATCGTTGGGCACAACTTCGATCCTGACATTCGGGCTATCTAGGAGTGTGTTTTTACATTTCCTAGAGGCAGTCAATGAATTGCTGGAGCAACGATCGGAAGGAGCTATGGATTTAAATGCCTGAGAACGGCACAAAACCACGAAAGCGACTCACCCGCGAGGAGAGCAGAGCACAGACTCGTGCCACTTTGATCGCCGTAGGACGCAGCCACTTTCTGCGTTACGGGCTTGGCGGCGCCGTGGCGGAGAAGATCGCGGAGGATGCCGGTTATTCTCGGGGTGCACTGTATTCCAACTTCGACGGTAAGGAAGATCTGTTTGTCGCTGTAATCCATGCGGAACAGGCGCACCACTTGAATGTCTTCCGGGCACTATTGAAGGAAGAGCCTTCGGGCAAGAAGCGGTTGAAAAAAATGCGGGACGCCATTGCCGACCTAATGACGGATCATGATTGGATCGTGCTTCGTGCTGAATTCGAGGTCGGAGCACTTCGAAGCGAACATATCCGAAAAAGCTTTGTTGAAGTGCATCGGCAGCAACTTCGCGACGGAAGTGAACTTGTGAAGGATCTCTTGCGATCTCCTGAAGTCACTTCGAGATTGAAGCCGGAAGATTTCATCACGGTTATTATCCATCTCGCTCATGGTCTGGCAGTCACCCAGAGAATCCTTGGCCCAGAACTCTCTCAGAAGAGCACGCGCAGCCTGGTTCAATCGCTGTTTGATCATTTGATATCGTCCGCATAGAGATTTGCTGGCCGCAATAATCCTTGGCATTGCCGTTGCCGGAACGGCTACAGATCGACTCCTACGATCGAGTTTAGTTGTGCCGCGGTTCCTGCCCGCAACGCCACCGCTTCGCTCCCCTGTTAAGGAAGACCGCCACAGCGCGGCGCTCAGCGACGAGAAGTAAAGATCAACCTGCGAGCCGGTCCTTTTTCAGGGCGTTAATAACCAGTACTTGCAACTACATACACGACGTAGAGGACTGCCTAGATACTCCGAAATACGTCTGAGACGGACCAATCACGGGTGGAGATTCTTCATGCCGCGCTATGACCTTGTAGCTGAAAACGCAATTCGAGACCGCTTCGAAGCAGTAATGTCCGGATTGGCGACCACACACCCAGAACTCAAACAATGAGTTCGTGCTTGGTTCGACGAGAGCGTCGGGTTTTTGGCACCAGTTGAGAACAGAAGACGCCAGCACACAGGAGTTGGCCTGAGTATGATGCTCGCAGAGTCGGCGAACACAGATGAATGCGTCAACAGGTCGAAGATCCTGCTTGTCAGGCCGCCGATTCGGAGGATGTCCATGAATCGTGAATTGGCTTTGAAGATCGCGCTGGCGGTGGTGGGATTGCTCTTTATCGCTTTGGGCTACCCCATGGTGGTGTTTATCCGACAAGACCCTGCACTTTCTATGCAGTTCAGCTTGTACGTCACACTGGGCATCTTTCTAATTTTAGCCATCCGCGATCCGTCGGCAAGTCGTAGCGTGATTGCCTTCACAGCATGGTCGAGTTTCGCTCATGCCGCGCTCATGGGTACCCAGGCGTGTCGCAACATGGTCGCACGTGGAGAACTGATCGGGGTGGGTGTTCTTGTGATCATCGGCGCCGTCTTAATCGCGCTCGCGCCATCGAAGCAACTTCTGGAGTCAGCGTCACACTCGAACCAACTCCATTCACATTGACAAGTTGCCACCGAACGGTCGAAGCGGCACGTCTTCTGATCCAAAGGTCCTTGTTCTAGGATCATGGGCAACTCAGAATTGCTCCGGGGGGTGGGTAACCGCAAACAACGTTCACCAATTGGCAAAGCCGGTCGTATGACCGCCAACCCGGAGATTACCCGATTTTGGAGGGGTTCTGTCCAGATCGCCGACAATCTGCACAAACCGATCGTTAGCTCGTTCAAAATATTAAAGGGGCAGTTCGTATGGCAGGCCGAGCACAAAGGTGAAAAGACTCGCCATCACTTCACGAAGCGCAGAACACAACCGCCTTGTGAAAGATGCAGCTCCTTTGGGCTCTGGTCGATTCACCGCAAACCAAAGGTGATCTCTATAATTTTGACCACTGCGCATTCGCAAGGACGACGTGGTGGAGGCTTTTCTTGATTCGTGCGACTCCCTTTTTCAGACTGACAGTTATATTGGTCTTCGTTGCTGTCTTATATGGTTATGGAGCTTCGTTGCCGACTGCGAGTGCCCGCCATACAGCCGGCGAAGTGTTGCTCGTGTATAACGCTGACAGTCCGGTTTCCACGGCGATTGCGAAGGAATATGCGAGTAAGCGCGGGGTAACAAAAGCAGTTGCGATTCATTGCGCAGACTCTGCAGTGAGCAACACCCATGAGACGATTTCGCTGGCGGATTACGAACGTGAGATTGCCGGGCCAGTCCGGGAGTTTCTTTCGCGGCATCAAGAGATCAACTTCCTTGTGTTGACGAAAGGCGTGCCGATTCGCATCGATGGTGGAGAGACTGGTTCGCGGGATGAGCACACGACTGGAAATCTTCATCCCTCGGTCGATAGCTATCTTGCGGCGATGGATTATGGGTTGATCAAGAGTGCGGTGAAGATCAGGATCCATGGGTCGGGCGCGGATGGATTTGGGTGGCTGAACCGGTACTGGAATCAGGACGTACCGTTCAGTCATGCGGCATTTGGTGGTTATCTGGTAATGCGCCTCGATGGCTACACGCAGTCGGACGCGGAAGCGCTGGTGACGCGGTCGCTGGCCGTGGAGACCGAGACTATGGGGGATGTTCATTGTGGCAAGGTGCTGCTCGATGTGCAGCCCATTTTCAAGTTCAATAGTGCGGATGTGGCCGGCCAGCCTTTGGCTGTGACGGGACCAATTTCGGACGAGTCGGATTATGGTTCCTGGAATGCGGACATGGTGAAGGCTGGGGATCTGCTGATCGCACGAAAGATTCCGACGGAACTTGATAAAAGCGAAGTGTTTGTCGGCGATCGCTCGAATCTGCTGGGGTATTTTTCGTGGGGCAGCAATGACGCCAACTACAACGAGAAAGCATATGAATCGCTGCGATTTGCGCCCGGATCTATCGGGGATACTGCGGTGTCCACGAGTGCGCGGACGTTTCTACCGACGACGGGAGGACAGTCCCTGATCGCGGATCTGATTGCGCATGGAATTACTGGCGTGAAGGGGTATACGGACGAACCGCTTTTGCAGGCAGTTGCGTCACCTTCGGTGACGATGGAGCGATACACCTCGGGGTACACGCTGGCGGAGAGCTTGTATGCGGCTTCGCGATTTGTGGGCTGGGAAGATGTCGTGATTGGCGATCCGTTATGCAGGGCGCCTGCGTGGATGCGCAAGGGTGCGAAGTAACTCGCCGTTACAGTTGTTCATTGGCCTAAGATGTGCAATTAGTCGCTTGGTGTGCACGCGACACTCAGTATGCTTGCTGTCATGGACTGGCTGCTGATTCAGGGCACTCGAACGGAATGAGCGGAGACCAGCCCTCCCTGCCGCCGTACCCGTTCGACAAGAATGGATCGACGAGTTCGTCGATTAGTACTGCTCGGAACCGCGACTGGCCTTGAACAGAACGGTGGTTCTCCGCTATCGCAGCTACCTTGAGGCCCATCAACGGCTGCCGTCAGGCGGCAACTAGCGAGAGTATGCACTCTACGGGAGGAGACCCAATTGTTTCAAAGTAGCTAGATTGTCCCATTCGGCCCAAGCTTCGACGATGAGGCCGCCCTCAATGCGGTAAATCGCAAGGTACTCGGAATCGACGGGCTTGCCGGTCGGTGGGTATGTCCCCAAGATGCCGGCTTGAGTTCCGCGGAAGCGCATGCGAACCGCAACCTTGTCACCTTCGCCGAGAATATCGACAATCTGTTCGTTGGCGTCAGGGAATGTGAGGTACTCTGCGCGTAAAAACTTAATCAAGTCCAGCCGACTATGCACGCCTATTTCGCCGGCAGCGATACTATGCCGCGCAAAGCTAGCTGCCACCAGGGTTTCGATTGCCTGCCAGTTCTGGTTGTTCACGGCGTTGACAAACGCTTGAACGATTGCCTTGGAACCCATGTGATCCGCCAATTGACCATCCGCCAACATGTGTATGCATTATGCTACGACTTCCATACGCTCTAGACAGCAGTTGCCAATCCTGCTCCAGCCATGGCGCGCACGGGTGCATCGGCGATTCGTCATCAATTGACCGGCAGCACCATGTCGCGCTTTCTATTGAAAGAGAGTACGCGAAAGGGTCGCACAGGCTCTTATTTCCCAGAAGGCGTTCGCTTCTTCCTGTGCAGTTTCGCGGTCTCGTGCGCAACACCTCAGTCGCCTCTATAAAGAGCCTACGTAGATGGTAAAAACGGGAGCTCTGTCGTCTTTTGCTATGCGTTTCCGATGTTCTCTAGTGACTTCAAATCGATCGTGGCAGTGAGCGCATCCGTGGAAGACAACCAAAAGACATTTAGAGGAGCACGGGCGAAGAATGACTCATCCGGCCGATTTAACTTCCAGTTGATCGCACGCCCGTTCGCCTCAGCCATTGCGGATTTGACGTTTCCATCCAACTATCGCAACAAGGAACAGTCACCGCAACGGACCAGGAGTTCATTAGATGATCGCATCTGAGCGTAGTCATTCGAGCTTTCACACTAACCGCTAGGGGGATAAGCATGTCCTCTGTTGACAATTCCTGGCTCCACGCCCAACCTGTAAATTTGGGTGGGATGTTGCGTCACTCCGCTCGCAGATCTCCGCACAAACCCGCGGTCATCTGCGGCAACCGAGTTGTCTCGTACGAAGTGCTGGACCGGTCTACTGATGCTTTGGCACTCTGGCTCTTGCGCGAAGGGTTGGAAATCGGAGATCGCGTGGCCATACACTGGTGCAACTCCGTGGAAGTAGTAACTCTCTTCTTCGCGTGCTTCAAGGCCGGCTTGATCGCGGTACCGCTCAACAACCGGCTGAAGGCGGCTGAGATCGCCTACATCCTGAGACATTCCAAGGCTAAGTTGTGCTTCAGCCAGTCCGAGTTGGCTCCGCTTTGCGAGGAAGTACGCACGCAGTGCCCGGATCTAGAAGACATCTACACTGAGCTCACCCAGCTGGATACTTCGGAATCGGACAAGTTCGCTTTGCCCGATATTACTCCTGATCGGGTAGCTGCCATCCTGTATACATCGGGCACTACGGCGCGCCCTAAGGGAGTGATGCATACCCACGTTTCCCTCATCGGCGGTGCTGAAATGATGTCGTCGCTAGGCGTGGACCAAACAGATTCTTTGCTGGCGGTAACGCAGTTGATGCACATTGGCGCGCTCAGCTGCGTCCTGCTGCCGGGAATATCCTGCGGGAAGACCGTGGTTCTACTTCCAGCGTTCGACGCCGCGAAGTCTCTGGAACTGATCGAACGCTGGCGATGCTCCTACCTCTTTATCCTGCCAGCGATGTTGCAGTTCGTGGTCGAGGAACAAGGCCGTAGTCCCCGCGACGTTAGCTCTATGCGGCTGTGCATTGCAGGGGGCGACACCGTGCCGGTAGCTTTGCAGGAACGCTTTCGAGATCTTTTTGGAACGTCAGTGCGGGAACTCTACGGGATGACTGAGACTGTCCCTGTCACCTGCATCCGCGAAGGAGCGCTTCGGATCGGCTCCGTGGGTCCCGCGCTGGACATCGTGGAAACACGCGTGGCGGATCAGGCCGGGAACGTCCTGGCAGATGGGCAGATTGGAGAACTGCCGGTGCAAAGCCCTGCAAATTGCGTGGGGTATTGGGATGACCCCCGGGCCACGGCGGATACGTTTGACGACGGCTGGTTGCGCACGGGTGACCTGGTGAGGCGAGATCCCGACAACTTCTTCTGGTTCGCAGGGCGCGTGAAGCAGATCATTATCCGCGGCGGATCGAACATCTCGCCACAGGAAGTTGAAGAAGTCTTGTATCGCCACCCAGCTGTTCTTGAGGCCGGTGTCATTGGCATGCCTGATCCGGTCCACGGAGAAAAGGTGATCGCACTTGTTGCGCTGCGAGATGGATTCACCGCTGGCGAGGAGGAGCTGCGGGACGTAGTCCGCAATCGCATCGCTGATTACAAGACTCCGGAGCACGTTGTATTTCTCCCCGTCCTTCCCAAAGGACTTACCGGTAAGGTGCAACGGCGCGACCTGAAAACCCTCGCCCTGGCTTCGCTAGAATCCGAGGTTTAAAACCTCGGATTCTATACTATGCGACCAATCTGTTATGCTGCGCCAAGCCGAGCCATGAAAGATGTAGGCAATGTTCGCACCCAAGCTCGTCAAGCCCCCGACAAAAGCAGCCGCGAACCCAGCGAGCAACCTGGCGCAGCAGCGATCGACGCCCGTAGCGTACCGATTTTGCCGCCCGGTTGAGCAAGTCTCACTCTTTCTCCATCCCAACTCCGGCAACGAAGCGACACCTGAGCTTCTGTCGGCGCGGAGTTCGAGCATCGGGGAAAGCGTTGCCGTCACGGAGGCGCCCCGCCGCGCAACGTGGGATCTCAGCAAGGTTCCATTATCCCCGCCGGGCCGAATCAACCGGCCAGAGATGCAGTTGCCCGCTCAAGAACACGACGCTGATTTGCCCAGACCGGCATTCCCTTGCTTTGTGCACCATCTTGGCCGGACTCCCATGCATCCTCCTGCGGAGGGCGTGATACAGACCAAACTCGCCATCAACGAGCCGGGAGACAGCTACGAACAGGACGCAGACCGTATCGCTGAGCACGTCATGCGCATGCCGGAGTCGCAGCTCCACCGCGCCTGTTCTTGCGGCGGAGGGCGCCCCAACTGCGCTACGGGGCAGCCGGGCCGGGAGCATGTGAGCTTACAGACCAAGCGGATCCAAGCCGGCGACACGGGACAGGTTGCCACACCGCCCATCGTTCACGAAGTATTGCGCTCACCCGGTCAACCGCTCGATCCGGGCACTCGCGCCTTTATGGAGCCGCGCTTCGGCTGCGATTTTTCCAGAGTACGGGTGCATTCCGGCGCGGCTGCCCAGCAATCGGCGCGCGACATGAACGCCAATGCCTACACCGTGCAGAACAACATCGTGTTCACGGCCGGCCGGTTCGCGCCGGCACCCGCCAGGGACGGCAGCTGATCGCCCATGAACTCGCTCATGTGGTGCTGCGCTGGTGCCTGGCGAACGGCCTGCACGTCGTCCAGCCAATGACACTCATGAGCACCGGACTCTATAACGATCCTGCTGGAGCGTGGCTGCCATCCATCGTCTTCTGAAAGTTTTTCGAAAGCAACGACAAATCCTCATAAGCCGGCCAGGCTCCAGTGCAGCCTGGCCATGACCGCGCAGAAGGCCACTCTACCTTCAAGGCAAGCTGTGCGATGCCACTTCTACCGCCGTCTTTTCAGGGGCGGATTGCCTCTGCTCCGGCGCAGCTGCACGTCACTTTCCCGTGAAGCCCATCAACTTGTCAAAAACGAGCTCCGAACTGGCTGAGAGCAAACGATCGGGGTAGTGCCTGGGGTCCATCAAGTGATGCATCACCAATCCATGATTCAAAGCGATCGCAATTAAGACAAGTTGGTCTGCGGCAATTCCATTCTTGATACCCGCCTGAGTCTGAAAGCGCTCAAGGACGCTCGTAAGTTCCTCGTGTACTTCGCGGAACAGAGCGCTAAGCTTGCTTTTGAACTGCCCGTTCCGAGCCGCGTAGAGGCGCGCTTCGGCAATGAGAAGGTGAGCATCCTTATCCCTCTCTTTGACAACCCCGTAGAATTTGCGGAGACCAAAGAGTGTCTCCTCCGCGATCGCTTGGTACTTCCATTTCCGAAGGCTGTCAGATTCCTTCCGAATGCCCTCTGCTGTGCTTCGCTCCGATCACTCAGCTTCAGTTCATTTCGTAAACGGCGAGCACCGCGACGAATATCGTTAGTATTCAATCCAGTCTCTGAAAAGTGCGGCCAACCTAACACGTCGCGACTGCACCTGATCGTAGAAGTCTGACCATCTGGTGATTCTTCCGTCTTTTACTTGTGCGACTGTGACTCCCTGCAGACAGATAGGAAGACGGCGGCAAAAGTATCCAGAGGATTCTTCCTGTGTCGCGGTAAACTCCCACTCTGCGGCAATGTTGTCTTCAGCCTGAAAGATGGAGACGATTTTCACCGAGGCATCTGGCTGGAGTTCACGCGATTTACGAAAGAAGTCGATCAAGCGCTCTTTCTCCGTAAACTCGAGACCCAACGCATGATCAGTAAATGTAAACCGGTCAGCAAACTGATCAATAGCGTCAGAAATATGTTCTTTGTTTAGAGCAATAACTACAGAACGCACAATCGTCCCCGCGGCGTCCATCGTAATCAATGGAATTGTTGAACTAACCACATCGGCACTCATTAATGATTCACCCTCTTTCTCTGTCCTATCTACAACCTCTGCCTCGCATCTCTCTTGTCTTACTTAGAACTTTTACCGCCTCTTTGGTCGATCCTCTTACCACCATGATCACGGCCTACTTGTGGGACCGTTGCTTCGTACCGTGCAGAGACGGACGATTAGTTCTGCGACCGTCAGCTAGTCCAGACCTTCCACCAGCAGGCCCCCACCGTTACGGCGGGAGCTAAGTGATAAAGTCGCGGGTGATGATCGGGGCGCGAATGGAAGGCCGAAATTGGGACTGCCGGGCACGGCAAGCTCCTGTATAACCATGGGTCCGGCGAGATAGGCAGCTCGGCCCGCTCGAACCGCATCACGAAAAGCCTCGGCCATTTGCACCGGCTCCACGGCACGAGAAACGGCTGTGTTGAGAAGCACGCCATCGAAGCCCCATTCCATGACCTGGCAGGCATGCGATGGAAGACCGATGCCTGCATCGATAATCAGAGGAATGTCGGAGACACGCTGACGCAGCTCGCGCAGTGCTGTGGGATTGCGGGGTCCGCAGCCGGTGCCGATCGGAGCGGCCCACGGCATCAGCACTTTGCAGCCCGCATCCATCAACCGGCTGCACAACACCCAGTCTTCAGTGCAATACGGTAAGACATGGAAGCCGTTCTTAACGAGTTGGAGTGCGGCGTCCACCAGGCCGAAAGGATCAGGCTGCAAATTGATGTCGTCTCCGATCACCTCCAACTTGATGAAATTGGTTTCAAACAGCTCGCGTGCCATGTGTGCGGTGTTCACTGCCTCACGTGCGGTGCGACAGCCTGCCGTATTCGGCAGGATCGGCCGCTTTGTATCGCGAAGAAGGTCCCAGAAAGATTGAGCCCCATCGACACCTCCCGCAATCTGCCTCCGCAGAGAGACGGTGATCAAGGCCGGATCTGCGGCGGCGATGGCATCCGCGAGTTGGCGAGGGGACGGATAGCGTCCGGTTCCGAGCAGAAGACGACTGTCAAAGCTCTGCCCGTATAATGCCAGGCGATCTCCAGATTCGCTTCTTGTCATTTCAACCTCCCGCCGTTGGGTGAACAATATCGATACGGTCTCCCGGAGAAATGCAGCAATCACCGTAATCTTCGCGCGGGATAGACTCCTCGTTCCGAGATACGGCGAATGGTCTTTGGGGATTGAGGGTCAGCAATAAATCGGCCAACGTCTGCAGTTCCGACAGAGCCTGGGCGCGACCGTTCACCAGGATAGTCATGCGCAAGCCTCCTGTATCGCACCCTTATTCATGCCGGGCGACGATGAGCGAAGGCAATCCCATTGAACGCTGAGTTCTCCTTCATTCGGAGAGGTCAGAAAGGCCAGAGCTGCCTCGACTACTGCGGGAGACAATAGAAAACCGTGGCGGTAAAGACCATTGATACGAAGGTGGCGACGCGATCGGTCATACAGAAACGCCGGGCGGTTGTCAGGTAGAGCCGGGCGCACCTGAGTTGAAAACTCGAGAATGCGTGCCTCGGCCAATGCCGGCAGCAGCGAATACGCGGAAGAGAGCAACTCCAAGACACCGCGCACGGAAGCCGGCGAACGGTCGTCGCTTTCGACCGCAGTTGCTCCCACAACAAGTCTTCCTTCGGCTCGAGGCGCCACATAGACCGGCTGACGCGGGCTGATCAGGCGCAACATGTGTCGCAATTCGATATCAGGAGCGAAGAGGCGAACGATTTCTCCACGAACGCCTCGCAGCTGTGGCCACTCGCAACGTGCGCCCATGCCCCGGCAATCTACGATCCTGCCTGCACGAAGGAGATCCCGATCAGTGATGAATGTCTTCCAATGACATTGGACTCGAGCGTCTTCGAGAGCGAGCCCGAGGACGGACAGCAAGGAGCGGTTGTCCAACTGCGCTTCATCGGAAAGATAGAAGGCCTGAGAAAACGCCGGGGCTAGTGCGGGCTCCATCTCGTGCAACGTGACCGCATCGATGTGTCGGAGCTCCGCCGCCGAATCACGGCGAGCGATTGTTTCTTCGACACGGCGCGCTTCGTTCGCCTCCTGTTGATGCCACACAAGAATGGTGCCCGTGTCGCGATAGAACAAGGGTTGCGGCAGTTGGGCAATCCACTGAGGCCAGAGAACGAGACTACGTCGTCCCATTGCAACGATCTCGGGATCGGCATCGATGGATTCAGATGCCGGACTGATCATCCCGGCTGCAGCCCAAGCAGCGGACTCCTCACCTTGGCTGCTGGCTGCGTCGTAGAGAGCAACGCTCAGCCCGGAACGAGCCGCACGCCATGCCAACAGGCGGCCTAACAACCCTCCCCCAACAACGGCAACATCGGGACTGGTCACTGGTATACCTCGGCGCCGTTTTCGACAAACTCGCGCGCTTTTTGCGCGAGACCTTCCCTCTGCTCATCTGCCCCGTACGTCCTGCGAATCTCCTCGGTGATCTTCATCGAGCAGAATTTTGGCCCGCACATGGAACAGAAATGGGCGGTCTTAGCGCCGTCATGTGGAAGGGTCTCATCGTGATATTCCCTTGCGCGATCCGGATCGAGGCTCAGATTGAACTGATCTTCCCAGCGGAACTCGAAACGCGCCTTCGAAAGTGCGTTGTCGCGAAGCTGAGCACCTGGCCATCCTTTGGCGAGATCGGCTGCGTGAGCGGCGATTTTGTAGGTAATGATTCCATCGCGTACGTCGTTCTTATTCGGAAGCCCCAGATGCTCCTTGGGCGTGACGTAGCACAACATGGCGGTTCCATACCAACCAATCTGCGCAGCACCTATGGCGCTGGTGATGTGGTCATAGCCGGGTGCGATATCCGTGACGAGCGGGCCTAGCGTATAAAAGGGTGCTTCGTAACACTGCTGTAGTTCCGCATCAACGTTGACCTTGATGCGCTGCATTGGCACGTGACCGGGGCCTTCGATCATCACCTGAACGTCGTGGTTCCACGCTCGTTTCGTCAGCTCTCCCAGCGTGTGCAGCTCGGCGAACTGTGCATCGTCATTGGCGTCATAGATACTGCCCGGCCGCAGCCCATCGCCCAGGCTGAACGACACATCATAGGCTTTCATGATTTCGCATATCTGGTCGAAGTGCGTGTAAAGGAAATTCTCTTCGTGGTGGGCCAAACACCATTTGGCCATGATCGAGCCGCCACGCGAGACAATTCCTGTAAGCCGTTGGCAGTGAGTGGAATCCACGCCAACCGCACTCCGGCATGTATCGTGAAGTAATCGACGCCTTGTTCGGCCTGTTCAATGAGGGTATCGCGCATCAGATCCCAGGTAAGTTCCTCTGCCCGCCCTCCCACTTTCTCGAGCGCCTGATAGATCGGTACAGTCCCGATCGGCACCGGCGAGTTGCGGACAATCCACTCTCGGGTTTCATGAATGTGCCTTCCTGTGGAGCGATCCATGATCGTATCTGCTCCCCAATGCGTCGCCCAGATCATCTTGTCGACTTCTTCAGCCGGCGATGAAGTTACGGCTGAATTGCCGATATTCGCATTGATCTTTACTTTGAAGTTGCGGCCGATAATCATAGGTTCTAATTCAGGGTGGTTGATATTGGCAGGAATAATGGCCCGTCCCGCGGCCACCTCGGTCCGGACAAACTCTGGAGTCACCTGCTTCGGAAGTTCGCCACCAAATGATTGCCCGCGGTGCTGGTGCAGGAGCGGCGCGTATGCCGGATCCCCATATAAGCCATCGAGCTGCATAGACTCGCGCAGCGCGACGAATTCCATTTCGGGTGTGACAATTCCCTTCCGCGCATAGTGCATTTGAGTGACATTGAGTCCACCAATGGCGCGGCGCGGACTCGACATGGAGGGGAAGCGCAGATGGTAATTGAGCAGATCATTTTGACGATCACCGCCATACTTAGAACTGAGAGCATCCAGTTCTTGCGTATCTCCTTGCTCCGCGATCCATTTACTACGCACATCAGGCAATCCACACGCGAGGTCAATTGTGGTTTCGGGGTCAGTATACGGACCTGAAGTATCGTAGACGGGCAGAGGAGGGTTCTCCTCCAGCCGATCGCGATGCTGCGTGGACGAAAGCGATACTGCGCGATAGGGCACGCGCAAATCAGGGCGCTCGCCGTCCAGATATTGCTTGCGGGACGCTGGAAAGGTTAAAGGAATCCGAATCGTTGCGAAAGACTTGACTGTGTTAGGCACTTGATCCTCGCGTTTGTGAAACATGTAGTGGCTCGGTGTAAGTCGAGCTGCGCCAATTTTCGTTATGTGTGAATAACCGGGTCATCCTCGACTATTTCCGTTGGATCTCCGGCAGAACTGTGGTCGGGGCCATCTGGACGAATGATCCGAAGCCTCGTGACCGGCATTCCCAGCATTCGAAGTCCAGTCGCGGAGCAATCGACCATTACTCCTCCGCGGCCTTCGTCGGGCGATAGGAAATAAAAGTGATAGCCGGGTGCGCATACTGTACTCGTGAATCGAGAAGACCAGAACCCTATGACGGTTCCTTGGACATCTTCGAATCTGTTGGTACTACCGGCGGCGCTGTTGCCGTTGGAGTGAACTCCGCCGCGACTTGCAAGCGCAGATCGCACAGTGATGTTGCGGAAGCGTCCGTCAACGCGGAAAACATAGAATACGTTGCTTCCCGCCCGAGGCTCTCGCAGTGGTCCACCAAAGCATCGATGCTCGCGCCCTCAAAATCATTTCTCAGCGTCTCGGCCTCGAAATTGACCATCATTGCGTAAGGAACTGATACATCTTCAGTGATTTGCACTGCTGTTCCGTTCGCCCCAATCCGATACAGATGCCCATCGAGAATCACAACCGGCGCACCCGGTGGAGTCATGCCTATCCCGAGTTCTTGCAGTTGAAGAGTGAATGCAGAGATCGAAATATGCGTCGACTGCCCGCTCTTTCGCAAAGGGTAAGACGCGGCACCCAGCCAACCTACGTCACCGTGCAGATAATCTGCCAGGGCCGCAGCTGCGATCCGGTTGATTGAACCCACGTCAGTTGAGCCCAGACAACGAATCTTGTGGTATGTCGAATCGGAGATTTCAATAGCGATCGATTTCATCGAGATTCACCTGAACCTTTCTTGCGTTGGATCCTGGGTTGACGCCACTTCTCGGAGCTCCATGAATCGTTACTTCTCCTCATCATCAACTTGCAGACAACCGAAGCTTAGGTTCGCCACGTTCGACCGAACCCCATCATCCATATCTCGGTCAGCTTCGGACTTCGGGATCGTTAGCGTTGTCTCACTGGAAGGCACGCAATATGCCAATGAAGAGACAGGCTGGGCTTACGCTAGATCCATTGAAGTGACATGGGTTAGGCAGAACCTCAAACCCAAACAGCTGGTTTCTCGATGCCAGCATCTGCACAAGTGCCAGCTTAGAGCTATCGGCAGAGACCCTAGGCGAATTCTCCGAATATCCAAAACAGCATTACGCATTTGCAAGCGACCGAACTGCGTTGCCTTCCAATACGGCCTGAATGTTATCCAGACAGATCATGCCCATCTTTGTCCGAGTCTCTATGGTTGCGCTGCCTAGATGCGGCAGCAGGAACGTATTCTGGAGTTCGAGATATCCTGTGTTCAAGTGGGGCTCTCCGTCGTAAACGTCCAACCCTGCGGCAGCGATATGTTCACTCTTGAGCCCAGCGATCAGATCAGCGTCGACAACCAGGCCGCCCCGCGCTGTGTTGATGAGAATGGCTCCTTTCGGAAGCATCGCCAGCGTCCGAGCGTTAATCATGTGTCGAGTCTTCTCGGTCTCCGGCGCATGCAAACTCAGGAATTGGCAGTTGGGCAGCATGTCCTCAAGAGTCGCGTGGTAGACGGCGTCACCCACGAGATCTCCCGGTAGCTGAGA
>Ga0207057_1168_pt1 | contig 15837 bp, 14 predicted proteins | sample Alteio_BWMinCont_33_FD_153265 | JGI IMG/M metagenome (GOLD analysis project Ga0207057, IMG submission 153265) | Enriched cells from forest soil in Barre Woods Harvard Forest LTER site, Petersham, Massachusetts, United States -... | ecosystem: Environmental > Terrestrial > Soil > Temperate forest >... | reverse complement strand
CAATTATCTAGTTTTCGCGGGGTTCGAGCGTAACGAATATTCCTGTTAACGAATAGTGCTTCGCATCGCAGTCAAGAGAGGAGGAGAGGTGCCATGGCCGATCCCTCACAGTTCAACACCGACCGCACCCATCCGGGCCAGTGGACGATTACCTTCAGCAACCCGCCGATCAACATGTTTGTTCCTGCAACGATCGTCGAATTGGGAGCGCTCATGATCGACCTCGAGGCGGATCCATCCGTGAAGGTCGTCGTGTTCCAGTCGACGAATCCCGATTTTTTCGTCGCCCATCTCGATGTGGGCAACGCGGCTGAACGGCCAGAGATGCTGGGTCTATGGCGCGACTTTGTGCTGCGCCTCTCGTCCACGCCCGTCGTGAGCATCGCCAAGATTCGGGGGCGCACGCGCGGCATCGGTAACGAATTCGTGCTGGCCTGCGACATGCGCTTCGCCAGCCGGCAAAGCGCCTTATTCGGCAACCCCGAGGTCGGCGTCGGACTGGTCCCGGGCGGCGGAGCGCTGGAATGGCTTCCGCGCCTGATCGGCCGCTCGCGCGCACTTGAGTTCGTCCTCAGCGCCGACGATTTCGATGCTGATATCGCCGAGCGTTATGGCTGGGTGAACCGCACGCTGGACGATGACCAGCTCGACTCGTTTGTCGACACGCTCGTCCATCGACTGGCCTCGTTCGATCATGAAACGCTGGCTGCGGCGAAGGCCCAGGTCAATCGATTCGGGGTGCCGACAGCTGCCGAGCTCCAGTCGAGCAACGACCTGTTCTTTCCACTGCTGGCCTTGCCCGGTGCACAGGCGCGCCGTGCGAAGGTCCGCAACCTCGGTTATGGCGTTCGGAGCGACTTCGAATTGAACTTCGGCCGGTACCTCCCTTCGCTCGGGCCGGCGGACGACAATGACACGGATACGCATCAGTAACGCATTGGCAGCGAGGAAACCTATGTCCCATCATTTCGATACCAAACTGGCGAGGGAAGATCCGAGCCTCAACCTCTGCGACTTTTATTTATTTGACGGCCCCTCGGGCAAGACGGTAATGGCGATGACCGTGAATCCGGATGTGGGATTATCGGCTCCGGATACGCTTCATCCAGAAGGGCTCTACGCCTTCCGGTTCGACCTGAACGGAGATGCGAGGGAAGAGGTTACGTTCAAGTTCAGGTTTGGTGAACCACGACATGGAGATAGCGGTGAGCATACTCACATTCAGCCGTTTGTGCTGCGGAAGGCGACGGGTGACGATGCTCTTCGTGGTGACGCCGGAGAGAGTCTGGTTGAGGGTGAAACCGGTTCGGTCGCGACTAATTCGGGTCTTCGTGCGTATGTTGGGGTTGCTCCAGAGCTATTTGCGGCAAATGCTGGATTCCGCACATTTATGACTGCTTTCTATGAGGACCAGCGCTACGATGGGGACGCCTTTCTACATCAGCAGAATCCCTTCGCGAGACGGAATGTTACGGCGATTGTGCTGGAGGTGCCGAGCGAACTGATTGGGAAGGGGAAAATCAACGCATGGGCGACGATCTCCCTCTTTGGCCATGCGCCGGAGGTACAAGTTTCGCGTTGGGGCTTGCCTATGGTTACGCATCTCTTTCTGAACGACCCGAGCGATCAAGAGCTGAAAGAACAATTCAATGCGTCGGTTCCGTCTGAAGATCTAGAGCGCTTCGCGAAGTCGATTGCGGATGTTGCCCAGAAGATGACGACCTATGCCGGCTCGGCGCCGAATCCGGCTGAGTACGGGAAGCAGATTGCGGGGCGGCTCTGCCCGGATCTATTGCCCTACGAGCTTGGAACGCCGGCGACGTTTGAGGTGGGCAGCTTCAATGGGCGCGCGCTCGGCGACGATGTGCTGGATGTGATGTTGACGCTGGCGGCCAACACGCCAATTGTCGATGGACTTGCTCCTGATCTCGGGCGCATTCGCAAGGATTTCCCGTATTATGGAGCGCCGTATACGGCGGAGGAGCAGGGAGGGATGACGCCGATGTCGCGCCCAGCTAAGAAGTAGGCGGGAAGCGACGCTTGAGAGTGATGTTGGGGGCAGGGCATTTCCGTGGGCAGCTCGTATTCGAGATCGTAGGTCTGCTCGTTTTTCGGTGGATTGTAGAAAGCGGTGGTATGCCTACGGCAACAATAATCGGCTCGGGACCGAACGGACTCTCAGCCGCAATTGTCCTTGCAGCATCGGGCATAAGGACGACCGTACTCGAACGTAATGGGCAGATTGATGGTGGCTGTTCAACCGCCGAGGTCACACAGCCTGGTTTTCTTCACGACCTGGGCTCTTCGACATACCTCTGGGCGCAGCCAGCCCTTTCTATGGTTCTCTTCCCATCACCATTCCTTGGATTCAACCGCACGCGGCATTCGCTCACCCGTTGGATGACGGGACCGCGGTCGTGCTTGAAAACTCGATTGAAGAAACAATCGACCAACTGGATGCATGTGACCGCAAAGCATACCGATCACTGATAGAACCAGTAGTTTCTAACTTCGCTGCTTTGGTCGAAGAAATTCTCGGCCCCATCCTACATATCCCCGGAAGTCCGTTCGTGCTGACGCGTTTTGGCCTATCCGCTCTGTTGCCGGCGCTGTCGTTGGCTCGTTCCCATTTTGCTGGAGAACGGGCTCGATCCCTCTTTGCTGGCGTCTCAACCCATTCCATCCTCCCGTTAGAAACTAACGCTTCAGCTGCTGTTGGCTTGACGACGATGATAGCCGCTGGACACACGAGAGGTTGGCCGATCCTGCGTGGCGGTGCGCAGTCTCTCACGGATGCCCGGTCCGACATTTAGGGAACCTCTGACCAAGGTTGAGTTTTCCAGCTTCCAGATGAATCTGAGCCGGGGCTGCGTTCCAGGCTTACGGTCGAGACTCAGTGGTTCTGATTTTTGTGCGGAGAGCGCGTTTTCTGCGCTCTCCGCACACACTACGTCCCCAAGGGGGACAGCCGCTTGCGGTGCATGTAGAGGTTCACCAGGGCGAAGGCAGAGCACAGGTGATCGTGGTTCTTCTTCAAGCCGCGGAAGCGCACCTTCACGAATCCGAAGACGCGCTTCAAAATGCGGAAAGGATGTTCCACCTTGGCTCGCACCCTGGCCTTGGTCCGGTTCTTTCGTCGTTGTAACTCGTCAACCATCTGCTTATATCTGGTTCGCCGCGAGGTCATGTCCTGGGCATGCGGTGCGGCTTGGCGGATCACCTCACCCTGCCCCTGATACCCTCCATCGCCCCATACCTTGCGCTCGTCACCATGTAAGAGGTCAGCTAACATGTGCTTGTCGGCCACACTGGCCGCGGTGGAGCACACCGAATGCACGATGCCTTGCTTGCTATCTACCCCGATGTGCGCCTTCATTCCGAAAAACCACTGGTTGCCCTTGCGCGTCTGATGCATCTCCGGGTCGCGGGTGCCGGTCGCGTTCTTGGTCGACGAGGGTGCGTGGATAATCGTCGCATCCACGATCGTGCCCGTGCCAATTCGGATGCCGCGATCTTCCAGGTAGTGGTTGACCGCGTCCAGCATGGCTCCGCACAGATCATGCCGCTCCAGAAGATGGCGGAAGTTCAAGATGGTCGTTTCGTCCGGGGCCCCCGCTCGGCCCAGATCCACGCCCGCAAACCGGCGCAGCGCGGGCGAATCATACAACGCCTCTTCCGCACCCGGGTCCGACAGGTTGAACCAGTGCTGCAGAAAGTAGATGCGCAGCACGATGCTTAGTCCCACCGGAGGCCGTCCGTTACCTTCCTTCGGGTAATGCGGCGCTATCAACGACTCAAGCTCCGGCCACGGCATGACTTCATCCATCTCTTCAAGAAACTTCTCCCGCCGTGTCTTCTTGCCGTAACGCTCGAAGCTGCCTTGCGAAGCCAACGTAACTTGCCGCATCTGCGCTCTGCCCCCTGCAACCACATTACCCGCACTACATGCGGCTGGGGGAGTTCTTCAGAGATTCCTTAGAGGATCTCGGAGGCCGAGTTGAAACCGGTCGTGAAGTAACCGAGCTACCTTTGTCCGACCTCGTCCTCGCAGATATCACCCCGCGCCAACTCCTTCGCATCGCCGGTTCCCATCTATCCACCGACTATCGAAAGCAACTGGAGCGATTTCGGTATGGACCCGGTGCTTTCAAGATTGACTACGCACTGAATGCAGCGATTCCGTGGACCGCTCGCGAATGTCTGCGGGCCGCCACCGTACACATCGGAGGCTCTCTCGAAGAGATTGCTCAGGCTGAAAGGACCCTTTCGCCCAACAAACCATTCGTCCTGCTCGGCCAGCCATCGCTCTTCGACTCCAGTCGAGCTCCCTCTGGTCGACATACTGCTTGGGCCTACTGTCATGTTCCTAACGGCAGCACCGAAGACTACACCGAATCCATTGAGCGCCAAATCGTACGCTTCGCTCCCGAATTCCGCGATTGCATTCTGTCCCGTTCCGTCTCTACACCCAAAGATCTGGAGAGTTGGAATCCCAATCTAGTCGGCGGCGATATCTTGGGGGGAGCAATGAATGTCCGCCAGCTGCTGTTTCGTCCTACACGGTCGTTGTATCGCACCTCGCGTTCGGGACTCTATCTTTGCGGAGCATCAACGCCCCCAGGTGGCGGCGTTCACGGAATGTGTGGTTTTCATGCAGCCAAGATGGCCCTCAAGGATCTCAACATTTAATTCGATTTTCAGTCCGTCATTTCTCTATGGCACGAGGGAATCCAATCCCTTTGAGAACATGTGGGCTCCGGCGTTTCCCATCGATTCTTACCCGAAGCGCCGATCTCAGTCCGCAAGGATCGCTGACTATTTATTGCGCACAACTCACGGCTACACCCCTTTAACGGGCAGCGTCCCAGCGACCTTCCCGAATCATGACTCGGGACTCGGCGCGTGCCAAATCGCCAAGTCACTCATTGGTCTCAGATAGGTAACGAGAAGCGTGCTTCTGGCCTTAGGCCAGACAGGATGTGAAGGAACGCGAGTCGCGCGATCATTGTGGGTGCCGATCGAGTGACAGCTACAGCCCGCGCCGACATTGGTGCTTTTAGAACCCGTCGAAAAGCGTGGGTCCGGGGTTGCGTACAGATATGTGATGACGACCGCTCATCGGGCGGCGATCTTGATTGGGAGTTTGCTCTGCATTCGTGCCCTGGGCACTCGGCCGGCATGGAGGTCTCCATGGCTAAGCAGAGTCATAGAAGGTGTGATCAGCTGCCGGTCCTGCGTCCCGCTGCCGCCGGGATCGATGTAGGAGCGAGTGAGCTGTTCGTCGCAGTTGGCGCCGACCACGATCCGCAGCCGGTGCGCTGTTTCCCCACGTTCACACGCGATCTGCATGCACTTGCCGATTGGCTCGAGCAGTGCGGAGTCCGTTCCGTCGCGATGGAGTCAACCAGCGTCTACTGGATTCCGATCTATCAGATACTTGAAGCTCGCGGCCTCGAGGTCTGCCTGCAGAGTCGGGCGAGTGTGAATAGTGGATATCGTGAGTATCGAAGGATCGACAACCGATTCATGCTAGCAGGAATCGCTTCAGATGCTGGAGTGATCATGGGTACATTGTTGCACTTACATCGCAGCTGATAAGCGATCAATTGCCCCAGCTCATCTCTCTTGTTACTTCCGATAAATTCTGTTATCGGCAGTAAACCGTCAGGATCTCCATTAAAGCCGAAGCGCTGCGGATTCGTGACCAAATTCTCAAACGAGATGGCCGCGTAAGCGACCTCCGTGCAGAAGAATCGCTTGCAGCGATATTCCTCCTGCTTGCGTTCTTCTTCTTTTCGCCCTCGAAATAATTGATCACCGTGTACTTCATCAGTGTCTGTCGATGCCTTGGAGAGAGAAGGGTATCGCAGTTATGGCTTTCGGGCCTAATGACCTTTACGTGATAACGTCATAGTCGAATATTTCGTGGCAAATCTCGATCAATTTTCGGATGGGCTTGACGCGCTGCGCTCCGTTCTGAGTCTGAGCGAAATCATGTCCTTGATCGAGCGTACAGCTCGGTGGGTATCACCTGAGACGTTTAAACTCCTACCGCTCTGGTTTCCTGAATACGCTCGGCGAGGCCTTTTCTACAAAGGCAACTGGTCCGAGCCTCAGATGAATACAAGCCGCGCAACCGGCCATTCAATGCACAAATCGGAAGGGAATATTCATGCCAATGAAGCTCTGACTTTGGCTCTTGGGCTCCGGAAGAAACTGCGGACAAATTGGTCGTGCTGCCATATATGGGGAGTCGATGACGCAAGCTACCAACTCTCAAACATCGTCGTTCAGGATCACTGTTTCTTTTCCTGCGTCGGCAATATGGTTCTACTTCCGACGCCGCTCAAAGCCTTCACGGACACGATGCCAGATGTGAAGGCGATGCTGAGGATTTGTGCTTACAACCTTTATGGATGGCGGTGCGACCACGACAATCTGCTGGCTACTCATGCCGTTCTCGACGATTGGCAAGATTGGGTAGGGTATCCGCAGAGTTGGCCTCGTACGCCTGGCGCAAGGCTGCCTCTCGGAGTTGTTGCGCTATCTCCGACTATTCGAACTTCTGCGCAAAAGCGCATTGCTACAATTCGCCATGATCTTGAGCATGCTGGTGATTTTTATCCGCGAGAAAAGGTGAGGGCAGCGCTCACTTATTGGAAAATTGAGGTATGAAGTAAGAACCCGCGCCGGGGAAACCGACGCGGGCCTGCACATTCAGAATTAGGATGCGGCATGATCGTCAGAACCCGGATCGTCTTACTTGGATCGGTCGGATCTTCGCTGCCTTTGGCCATCGTTGGATCTTAGTTGTCTATTTTCGAGAAGATGCGCTCGCCGTCATGCTCGAATGCTCCGAAGTCATGCTCTCCGTGCAGATCGTTCTCTAGGGTGAAAGCGTTGAGGGTTTCCGCCTTCTCGCGGATCACTGATCGCTGACGGGGGGCAAGGCGTTGATGCCACTTGTTTGAACAAGGCGAACCGGAGCAAGTCCTTCAGAGAAATCGCTCACGAGGAACCAGCGGTTTTGCTGATAAAGGACTATCATTTACTACTTGGTTCGCGTTCCGTAACTACACACCCTTTCACAGAACGCGACCTGTCGCGGTCAGGCATTCCAGTTGCGCACATTTCCGTCCAAGTACTAGGCCATTGACGTCAACGATTTGGACGTTTTTCGTTTACTTGGATTGTCGTGACTCGCTCAAATGCCAGCCCGGCCTGCAATCCACTGGTGGCGAAAGTCCCTTAGCATACGTAACGGTCAACGAACCGACGCTTGGCGATTAACCTGAACGGGAAAATTGACGAACGTCCCGCGCTCCCGTTGAACGCAACCCTCGAAACGCAATCTGGCGCAGCGTTGTGACCGTGCTCTATTTCGCGCTTGATAAAACCGTTAGTTCGTAGGCTCCCGAATCCTTAGAATCGGCAAACCCTCGGTTTACGGTGATGAAGCGACACTCCACGAAATAATCAGCAGACGGTTCCGCGTCGAAGGTTAGATAGACGTCCCCGTAAACGTTGTACTTCGACGTCACGCTGTTGAACTTGCTATCCCAGATCTCGATTTCTGGCATTAGCTTGGAGCGATTGCTGAGGACGACTCGTACCTCACTACGGTCACCAGGCGGAGTGTGAATGTGGAAAAAATCCTTATCCGTCACGGGGCGAATCTCTGCCCGAACAGTCGCTCCCAGGGTGAGAACATTGGAGTGGAGAATGTCATCATTCGGTTCCATCTCTTTGACCGGCTCACCACTATTGCTGTTCAGTATTGGGTTGGAGACTGGGTTCGCCGGTTGGGCTGATGCCGAGCCGGGCGAGCTCCCGACCCTTGGGTCACTTGTCTTTCTCGAGGTTGACATGTCCGAGTTTGGAGTGGATCCCGTCGTCAGGCGCCAGTACCCCGCGATGCCAACGAGCACGACGACGATGGCCCCGAGAGTCCACAGCCGCAGAGGCGTGCTCTTCCCGATCACTTTGTCAGTCGAGATTCCGTCCGAGGCCAGTTGGTTCGTGTGGTCCGATGCTGTGTCTGGAAGGGCTTCGATCAACCGATCAACATCTTGATGAAATCGGCTGTCGCTGATCTCTATCGCATGGCGGCGCGTGAGGGCTTTGAGATCCGGTGGAAGGTCCTTGGCCTCCGGCATAACAGCGTCACCGACCAGTGTGGGAATAACGCGAACGTAACGTTCGAGTGCTGTCGCGATCTCTCTTCGCACGAAATCGCCACTGTCGTCCAATCGGCGAAGACCTGCCGCGTCTTTGGCGTCGAGCCACCGACTTCCGATCAATGCCACAAGCGCAGTGCATGAGTTCAATGATCTGTCGATGGCCTTGCCGAAATCCTCGCCGGGGCGGATTGTGTCAATGTCGATGAACACATTGTCGCGGCCAAAGTGGTTCCTGAGCCGGTCGGCCAATCGGCCAGCATATGCAGCGCTGTCCTCGCGACGGTAGCTGATAAGAATTCTCGGCACGGTTAACCCTCCCCGGCTGTTGACCTGCCTATTGGGACCGATCGCTACGTCGATAACTGTTATACACCTCCGATCGCGGTCGAAAACATCACGGTCACGAAGTGGGCAGCCAGACGTCACTTCGGAAGACTGAGCGCCACCTCCCGCAATCGCCTCTCCTGGTAGACCTTGCGATCCTGGCTAACACCCTGTTCACGAAGTCCGGCAACTGCGGACCACATAGCTGCCGTTCATGACGAGCCTTCGCGGGGCGCCGGGGCTGCATCGACTTCGACGGGCTCTCGTTGAGCCTTCTGCTTCGCGATGCAAACCTCCTCTAATCCCGACCGCAAGCACGTTGCGGACTGCTGGTAGCGGATGCCAAAATCTGGCGGATTTCGGTGCAATCCTACCTTACCTACGCGAGCGCGCGGACCTTGTCCGATCTTGTTGTGAGTCTCTTCGCGACTTCGCCGGCTGGCAGTCGTTTGTCCATCTGGGGGCTCATGCCTCCCGAATCCCCAGGATGTTAACTTTTTATACTTCCGGCCGTACTTCGTCTGTTACGTGATAAACCGGATTATCACGTAGACTTGCGCGAATGAAAAATATCAATACCGTGATTTCACTGACTCAGGAAAAAGTGAGTCCAAGATTTCGCGCAGAAAGCCTGGAGAAGGATGAGCCGTCACTGAGCGGTTTTTTACGTTCCAAGTAGTTACGGTACGGGAACGAGAAGAGCCTTGCTTATCACCGTCGTTAGTCCATCGATAACTTGCATGTGAGCTGCAAGGATAACGGGGGTTTCCTGCCAAATACTCTGGGCAGTGTTCCAAGCACTTTCACGAGCAGCCGCTAGATCCCACGAAGCAATCGTGTCTTCTATGTGGGTGATGGCGGGTAGATTATCTCCTAGCAGTCTCACATTAAGACTGTGTATTGCTCGCCTCCTGAGGTGCTATCCTCGCTGACTGTGCGCTTTACGCGCGCGAATTGCAACGTGCGTGACGCAAACCCCGGTGTTCCTAGTGTCTGCCTTAGCCTCAGCCGCAGGACGTCACACCGGGCACCACCACATGCGGACCCTTCGGGCACTCTTGAATAATCCCAGAGAAATTATACGAGCAATTGCGCTCGATAACCGAGTAGGCAATTTCAAGGATAGAGGCTCAGGATGCGATCGATCCCGTTTTCTGATGGCTGCTCAGCGGCTTCGGATAACTCGGCCATCCTGGAACGAACCTGCTCAGGAGCGTCGCAGAGCCAATCGCGACGACAGTAAAAGGTAGGACCACTGTCAGCGGAAACCATCGACCCGGATAAAGCAGCAAAAGGATACATCGCGAGCGCCACCCCGGGCGGATGATAAGCGTGGATCAGGTTGATGATACAAAACGCGGTGACTGCGGCCACAATGGCCATCAAAGCGCCATGAGAAAAGAGGCTGAGCAGAGTGCCTACCGACGCTCCGATAACAGAACCTGCGATGACGGCATACGGCTGCGCCACCGGCGCTTCCGGGAGATCCATCAGAACCGTCAGCGTCGCGCCAAACGGTGGAATCAGAAACAACCCGATGCGAATGTCCTCAAGCATTGCCAGGATGCCGAACATCGCAAGAATCCACGCATACTTCACGACGCTAGGCTGTGACCTGGTTCCCCAGGAGCGAGCGCATCGGGAACAAAAATGGCGGATATTCAATTTCATTTGCGCAATCGCGACCTCAATGCCAAACAAAAAGCCGGAAAACAAAGCTCGAGCTCTTAGTAGCTTCTCCGGATACACGCGTGTAGCGGGCTAAGCGGCCAAACGTGCTGTCGTACGCCCAGCACTATATACGGAGCGACGTCATGAGCAGCATGACGGGCAGGAAGGCCATCCAGCATTTGGGGAACAAGCGTGTTCGCTCCTGCAGACTCCCTGCGATCTTCACGACCACCCAAAGACTGCCGTGCACTGCCAGCGCCAAAAACGATGTCGCCCCTACTGGTCTGCATATGAAGGCAGACTAAGAAATGCTTATGCTTCGAGACCTCAATCAGGCCTACATTATGCACTTCTACGAGCAAACCCTTCCGGGGACAAAATCTGCTGCCTCTGACGGGATCACCTGAGAACAGAGGTACAAGCTCGTATTGGCAATAACGGAAATACGCCGCATCTCGCTTCTCCACACTTCTATTATTCCGGAGGAAAAAGCGCGCGAAACGCAAGAAAGAGACTTCTTAGCAAGGACTGAAGGAGGATAACAAGATTTGACCAACCGCTAGGTGTCAACTGAAAGCAGCCCGGCGCTCAGTCACGCCAGACTGTCACCCCAGCTCATCAGAGAGGAACATATGAGCACCACCATCCAACAAGTTGAGACCCCGACTGCAGCGGGCCAGCACGATTCCAGTCCACACCAGTTTCCTGAGCAAAAGTATTCCGCGTTTCGCCCGCCTGCGCCCGAAGCAGCTAAAGAGGTTGAGATTTCTATTGATGGGAAGTCTCTGAGCGCTACAGAAGGCGAACTGCTGGTAGAAGCAGTCCTTCGCGAAAAAGAGATTCCGCGCATTTGCTATCACTCCCCCCTCATGGGTCCAATTCAGACCTGCGATACATGCCTGGTCGAAGTGGATGGCAAGCTGGTCCGTTCCTGCGGGACCAAGGTTTCGAGCGGCATGCGGGTTGTCACGGATTCAAAGCGGGCACAGGAAGCACGCACCGAGGCTTTTGACACCATCCTCGGGAACCACATGCTGTACTGCACTGTCTGCGACAACAACAACGAGAACTGTCGCGTTCACAATACGGCTATGGCTCTGGGAATCGAACATCAGGAAACCCCGTTCACTCCTAAGCCGTATGAAGTGGACATGTCGAATCCCTTCTACCGTTACGATCCCAGCCAGTGCATTCTTTGCGGCCAGTGCGTGCAAGCCTGCCAGACTGTGCAGGTCAATGAGACGCTCTCTATCGGATGGGAACTCGATCGCCCGCGGGTTCTCTGGGACGGCGGCATGCAAATCGGCGGATCGAGCTGTGTAAGCTGTGGTCAGTGTGTGACTGTCTGCCCATGTAATGCGCTCATGGAGAAGTCCATGCTTGGCGAAGCCGGATACCTGAGCGGCTTGCCGAAAGATGCTCTCAACAAAATGATCGACGTGGTCAAAGCCATCGAGCCGGAGATGGGCTATGGCGCAATTATGAAGGTCTCCGAGACCGAAGCGCATATGCGCGAGTCGCGTATCAAGAAGACCAAGACCGTTTGCACCTACTGCTCGGTTGGATGCAGCTACGATGTCTGGACCAGAGATCGCAAAATCCTCAAGATCGTCCCCGGAGAAGGTGACGCGAACCAAATCTCCACCTGTGTCAAGGGAAAATTCGGGTGGGATTTCGTCAACCACGAAGATCGTCTGCAGAAACCCCTTATCCGCGATGGCAACACGTTCCGCGAAGCCAGTTGGGAAGAAGCACTCAATCTCGTGGCCTCCAGACTTTCACAGATCAAAGCGCAGCATGGCCCGGACTCCATTGCTGTGATCGCCTCATCGAAGACCTCGAACGAAGAGATCTTCCTGATGCAGAAGTTCGGCCGCCAGGTCATCGGCACACAGAACATCGACAACTGCTCGCGGTATTGCCAGTCGCCTGCGACCACGGGACTCTTCCGTACTGTCGGTTACGGCGGCGACTCCGGCTCATTCGAAGATATTGTTTACTCCAAAGCGATTGTTATTGTGGGTGCAAACTCGGCCGAGGCGCATCCCGTCCTTGCCGCCCGTATAAAGCGCGCGCAGAAACTCCTCGGTTCGAAGCTGATCGTTGCCGATCCACGTGAAAACGAGCTCGCCCAGCGTGCTGATCTTCACTTTCGTCCTCGTCCCGGCACAGATATCGTGTGGCTGATGGCGATGAGCCGGTACATGTTTGAGAACGGCCACGCCAAGCTCGACTTCATCGAAGAGTGGGTCAACAATCTCGACGAGTTCAAGAAGAGTCTCGAACCCTATACTGTCGAATATGCCGCGAGAGTCTGCGAGCTTCCGATCGAGACACTGGAACGTCTGGCTCACGATTTAGCAACGTCTGAAACCATCGCGATCTGCTGGGCCATGGGCGTTACACAGCACATTCGCGGTTCGGACATCTCGACAGCAATCTCGAACTTCCTGCTGACCACCGGCAATTACGGACATCGTGGCGGCGGAGCGTATCCACTGCGCGGACACAACAATGTGCAGGGCGCAGGCGATATGGGCGCTGCTCCGAATTATTACCCCGGCTACGAGGCTGTCAATAATCCCGAAGTGCGTGCCAAGTACGAAAAAAGCTGGGGCGTGACCTTGCCGTCGGAGCGCGGTATGGATAACCATCAGATGGTGGAAGCCGCCCACGAAGGCAAGCTTCGTGCCATGTACATCGCCGGCGAAGATATGATCCATGCGGACTCCAACGCCAACCATGTCGCGGGGGCCTTCGAGAAGCTTGATTTCATGATCGTGCAGGACATTTTCTTCAGCGAAACCTGCCGCTACGCTGACGTCGTTTTACCTGCGGCCCCGGCGCTCGAAAAGGATGGCACCTTCAGCAGCACGGAGCGCCGCATCCAGCGTTTCTACCAGGCGTTGCCGGAATTGGGCGATTCCAAGGCTGACTGGAAGATCACTCAGGAGATCGCCCGTCGCATGGGCTTCGACTGGACCTATCAGCATCCTTCAGACATTATGGATGAGGTGGCCTCGCTTAGCCCGTTGCACACGGGCGTAAGCTACTCGCGCCTCGAAGGCTACGATACTCTGCAGTGGCCTGTAGCAGTTGACGGCTCGGATCAGCAGGTGCTTTATCTGAATGGCTTCCCCTTCCCGGACAACAAGGCGCGTTTCTATCCTGTTTCCTTCACGGAACCCTACGAGCAGCCGGATAGCGAGTTCGATCTCCTCCTGAACAACGGCCGTCAGCTTGAACACTTCCACGAAGGCAACATGACCTACCGCGTCGATGGTATTCGCGAAGAGACTCCCGAACGCTACATCGAGATCTCCGAAGAACTTGCGAGAGAGCGCGGTGTCGAGTCCGGCCGCTGGGTGCGTATCACTAGTCGCTACGGTTCCATCAAAATCAAAGCTCTGGTCACCTCACGGGTAAAGGACCACCAGCTTTATATCCCGCTCCTCTCACAAGAAGGGCCGGTCAACGTCCTGACAGGCTCGCACGCCGACAACGCCACTAACACGCCTGCCTACAAGGAGACGGCCGTGAAGATGAGGGTTCTTTCGGAGAAGGGAGACAATCCGCTAAAACCGTTGAACTTCCGTTACAACGCCAACCCGACGCCACAGATGGGTGTAGAAGTGGAACGCAAGTGGAAGCGGGCGGACTATCATCTTCCCGGGACTTCCCAACTCGTCACCATTCAGACAAAGAGGTGAGAGAAGGGAGAGATTTGAATCCATGGCAGTAGCCGTAGAATTTCGCACCTTCAAACCATATAGCTCACGGGAAGATCTCATTCGACGGATCAAAGCAGCACCGCAAGAGCATGCTCAGGCGGTGCTGGAGGTCTATGATCTTCTTGAAAATTTACCCGAGAAGTGTATCCTCGCTGCCCTGAACTATGCAGTCAGCTCTGGCGACGCGGTCATCAACCGCCTCGTTGGACTCTTGAGTTCCGAGAAGGCAATCACTGCAACCGCGTCGGCTTCCTGTTACTCACGTCTGCCCGATTATGCCGCCGGCTGTCTTTGAGAATGCTGCCCAGTTAGTGCCGAACTGGAATTCCATAGGAATCCCAGTGACTACACCCATAGCGAAGTTGATGGCGAAAATTCGAGCCCAGAAGCGCGCTGCGTTGTTGTACAACTCATCCTTCTTAAAGAGAGCAATGGCTTTGAGAACAACAATCAGCAGGCCCAAGCCCATCGTCAGTTGAGGAAAGAGGTAATGAAACGTCATCGTAAACGCAAAGTGCAGCCGGTGTATGGCAAGTGCTGAATTCATAGAAAGATAGTCCATGGTTAGCAAGACATTCAGAGGGCGGGCGCCAAGCTGGCTTCCGCTTCCGCGGTCGCTGAGGCCCAACCAGGCAAGTCGCTTTTCTTTGGTGCGAAGATGATTCGCCGATCTGGATAGTTGCATTTACCCTATCACAACGAGTTACCTCCTCATGCGCTCGACCGCGGTAACGTTGTAATTAGATCGCCCGGTTGCCCCGCGGTAATGGAGGCAGCAGTAGTTGCAGCGATCGGTGATGGTGCGGTCATGCGTTGTCGATTAGCTGTGGAAGCACCAAACATTCCAAATCCTCGCCGGACGAAATGAGGCAAGAACCGAGACTGGTCGAGCTATTTCAAACAAAGGGCACCTATCTTAACCATGCTTGTGCGTTTGCTGCTTGCCCAGGACAGATCCGAAAGCCGCAAGCAGTCCCACGCCCGCTGCCATGCCGCGGCGCGCATCCTTGGAGATCGCCTGTTTGGCAATAGACATCAGTGATGGCGGCTCGTCGTTTTCGGCACCTGAGATCACTGCGTGGAGCTTCTCCGGATCGATAGAAGTGAGCAGGTTCCCGAAGATGAGCGCCATGCGCAGCGCAGTTACCCCTCCCTGGAGCTGATCACATCGACGACACGCTCTACGACTGTATCGCCTGCCGAGAGGAGACCGTTCAGCAGATCGATGATGCCCTTTTCATGCAGTCGCTGGAGCAGATCGTAGCCGGCGAGGAAGGCCTCTGCGTGCTCGTTCGGCGCTTCTTGAAGTCGGCGCGCCAGGTCTTCACGAGAATCCTTTGGTGTGAATGTTCGAAAGTCTACGAGTTTTGCCATCATATTCTCCGGTTACTTATTTCACGCCGTGGACAGCGTGAGCCATATCTGCGGTGCTCGAACAACCGCGAACCTGTTTTCAGAGTCTTCTATCCGCGGCTGGCCGGTCCAGCTGCTTGATAGATCAGCCGAACCTTACCAATAGTTAGGTTGGTTCGTGCTGATCGGGAAATGAAAGCCGGATTTTGTAAAGTTGTATTGGAAGTACGCGTACGGGTATTGGTAATCGTGGCCTGCCGTCGTGGTCCTGAGAAACGGTCCGGCGAACATGCGAGCGTAACCAAAGCCAAAGTTAAATCCTTTATTCAATGTGTATTCAGCGACGATGTCGAGTTCGTTGCCGACGTGCCGGCTCGCGCCGGGATGCGCCGGAACGGCAATTGCCCCCGCCCCGTTATAGAGATTGTCATTCGCTGTGGCCAGCCAGAACCCTTCGAATTGCTGTTTCAGTCTCCATTTCCTAGCGGGTATTTCTTCAATGCCAGCTCGGTAGTGCACAAGATTCCGGCGGCCGATCAGATCGGCGAAACCGTATTTGTCATGATTCGAAGGATAGA
>Ga0207057_1101_pt3 | contig 15884 bp, 11 predicted proteins | sample Alteio_BWMinCont_33_FD_153265 | JGI IMG/M metagenome (GOLD analysis project Ga0207057, IMG submission 153265) | Enriched cells from forest soil in Barre Woods Harvard Forest LTER site, Petersham, Massachusetts, United States -... | ecosystem: Environmental > Terrestrial > Soil > Temperate forest >... | reverse complement strand
AGATACGCATTAATAACAGGTGCAAGCAAAGGGATTGGCAAAGCGATCGCAGAAGAATTAGCAGCAAGAAAATTTAATGTGCTGTTGATCGCAAGATCGCAGGAATTGTTGCAGCAGGTTTCAAAAGATATTATTGAGAAATACAAAGTACAGGTCGATTATCTCGCAATCGATCTGTCATCAACAAATGCAGCGCAACAAGTTTTTAACTGGTGCAAAGAAAAAAATTATTCAATAGAAATTTTGGTGAACAACGCTGGTTATGGATTAAGCGGTTTGTTTGAAAAATATTCTGTTGCTGAAAACACAAACATGATGCAGGTGAATATGTTGACACCAGTTCAATTGTGCCAGATTTTTTTACCAATGCTGAAGCAACAGCAAAAAGCATACATCATGAACATCGCAAGCTCGGCGGCTTATCAGGCTGTGCCTTATCTCAGTGTTTATGCAGCAAGCAAATCTTTTATATTAAGCTACAGCCGCGGGTTGCGGCAGGAACTGAAAAAAACAAATGTATCTGTCACTTGCATTTCGCCTGGATCAACAGACACTGATTTTGTTGTGCGCGCACAAATTGGAGAGAAAGGATTGAAGACTGCGAAAAAAGTAAACATGACATCAGATGCAGTTGCAAAGATCGCAGTGAAAAGTATGCTTGCGGGAAAAGCAGAAGTGATAACAGGTTTTATTAATAAGCTCGGCGCATTCATGGTTTGGCTGATGCCAAAGGGATTGGTTGAAACAACTGCGATGAAAATTTATGAAGAGTGAGAGGAAGCTTTGAGCAGTGAGCTTTTAGCTGCGAGAAAAAAATATTTAATTTATAATTCAACGCAATCCTTACTTGCAACTTTTTGAACTTGCCGTTTGTGAGCTTCCGTTCAATAGAATTCCTACAGTACAAGAGTGCGACGCAACAATGTTAAATAGAATTACAAATCTCTGTCAACAAAAAAAATCCCTGCAATTTTTTATCGCAGGGATTTTTTATTTTATTAAGAACGAAGAATTATTTTTCCGGATATAAAACCGCCTTTATATAATTCTGCATGTTCAAATATTTTTTCGCAGCATCTTGAATATCCTTAACAGTTAATGCATCCACTTTTTTAGAATAATCCAGCACCCATTGCGGGTCGGTTTGTTCAATCCACGCAGTGCTGAGATTATCGAGCCAGTGATCATTTTCTTTCAATGCATCTTCATTTTGTTTTTTGAATGTCTCTTTCACTTTGTCAAGATCTTTTTGCTCAACACCTTTTTCCTGTGCATTCTTAATGATCTCAAATGCAGCTTTCAAAAGCTTATCTACATTTTCCGGGCCGCATGGGAATGAAAGCGTAACGGAATAATGATTATACGGTCTGTTCTCAAAATTGCCGCGCATGCCGCCACCGTATATGCCGCTCATTTCTTCGCGAAGCTGCTCGATGATTTTTATAGTGAGCAAACTCGTTAGCGCGTTTAATTTTAATGCTTCATCTTTACTATAAGGAGCTTCGCCATTAAAGATCACATACACGAGACTTTGCTTTTCAGCACCTTTTTTTATTGCAGCTTCAACAATTCCTTTAGCAGGCCTTAAACCAACATCCGTAAATTTATTTTCTTTCTGCGTTGTTGGCAAACTTCCCAAATACGCTTCCAGCAAAGGTTTTGTTTTAGCAATATCAATATTGCCAACAAATGTAAAATGCCAGCCAAATGCATTCCCAAATATTTCTTTGTAGATAGAAAAAGAACGATCCAAATTAACCTTGTCATAATCTTCTGCCTTTGCAAGACCATCAGACCATGGGCTATTTGGGAATTCTATTTTAGAAAGAGTGTCCTGGAAAAAATATCTGGGATTAGACATTTGATTTTTTACGAAAGCTTTCTGGCTGCTTATGTAAGACTGGAACAATGTTTCGTCTTTTCTTGGTTGCGTGAAATATAAATTCACCAATTGAAGAAAAGTTTCGAAATCTTTTACGCTGCTGCTTCCCTGCAAGCCTTCATCATAAGTATTAATATATGGTTGGACTTCCACGGTTTTGCCAGCAAGAAATTTTTGCAGATCGATTGATGAAAGATCTTTCACTCCCATCGCTTGAACAATGTAAGCTGCATTTTCTGCATTTTGTTTATCTGCCAAACCATAATTTCTTGAACCGCCCCAGCGCCATGAATCCATTTTAATTTCATCATTTTTAAAATCTGTTGGCCTGATCGTGATCGTTATACCATTGCTCAATGTCAAATCAGTTGTGCCAATCACCGGATTGGTTGCTTCATTTGTGATTTTTCCGGGAGCAGGCAATTTATCTATTAATGATTTTGCGATAACTTTTTCTTCATAAGCTTTTACAGGAAGTTGATGAGCCGCAGTTAACATGGCGAGCAATTGCTGGTTACCGGGCAACTGAGCAGCACTTTTTTCCGGTGCGGTTATTAATACAAATTTTCCTTGTTTGCTTTCCATTTTAGAAGCCAATGCATTTACTTCCTGCAGTGTGATGGAAGGTAAAACCTGCTTAAGAAATTCATAACGGTTAGCAATACCCGTAATTGGAGAACCGCTTAAATAATTATTAATATACTCCTGCACAAGCCGGCCAGATTCCGTTTTGTCTTTATCCTTGAAAGCATTTTCTGTTTGGTTCAGCAAATTGCTTTTAGCTCTTTCCAATTCAGATTGAAGGAAACCAAATTTCTTAACGCTTTCCGTTGTTGTTACCAACGCATCTACAGCATCTTTTACAGGTTTATCGCCCAGCACAGCAAATGAAGTAAATGCGCGATAGCCTCTTAAAAAAGACCCGAACCCTGTGTTGCCAAACACAAAAGGCGGATTAGCTTGTTGTGTCAATTCGCTCAGGCGCTGATTGATGATATCAGAAAATAATCCATCCACAATAGATTCACGATAATCGGCCCAGGTAACAACAGGTTTTGCTTTTTCAAAATAATTAAATATCTGAAGTATGTTGTAGGGTTGTTCTTTATCAGTTAAAACCATGCCTTCGCTCACAGTGCGGTTTGCAATGGGCGTGATAGCAGGCCTTGTTCTTTCAGGAGACGGATTTTTAAATTGGCCAAAATGTTTTATGATTTCCTGTTCCGCAACAGCAGGATCAATATCGCCGACAACAATCACAGCCTGCAGATCTGGCCTATACCATGTTTTATAAAAACGTTTTAATGTTGCAGGCTTAAAATGTTTTAATGTATCATCTTTGCCAATAGGAAGTCGTTCCGCATATTTTGACCCGTTAAATAATTTAGGGAAATATTTTTTTCTCATTCTTTCATCTGCGCCTTTGCCCAATCTCGATTCTTCCAGCACAACGCCTCTTTCTTTATCAATTTCTGTTGGATCTAATAATGCATTGCCAGCCCAATCTTCCAATATGGTAAATCCTTTTTCAACTTTATCGGCATCATCGGATGGTATCGGCAATATGTAAACTGTTTCATCAAAACTTGTGTAAGCATTCAGGTCAGCGCCGAATTGCACACCAATAGATTGAAGATAACTTACTAATTCATTTTTTTGGAAAATGAGTTGAGCCATTGAAATTCATGTGCTCCATCATGTGCGCTAAGCCTTGCTGGTCGGCATCTTCAAGCACTGAGCCAGCATTCACAACTAAACGAAGCTGTACTTTCTTTTCCGGCTTTGCATTTTTCCGGATATAATAAGTTAACCCATTCGGTAGCTTGCCAACTTTAACGTTGGGATCAACGGGCAATTTATCATTTAAGTTTGTCTGAGAATAAACTGATGACTGAAAAAAAAGCGCAGTCAGAAACAGAAAGCAGTAACAAAGCGAAATGGATTTTTTCTTCATAAAAAAAAGTTTTGTTTACAAAAATAACAGTGATTAATAACCGAAAATTTTTAGTTTGTTAAATGATTCAAAAAACAGTTTGCAATTCGCTTATTTAAAATTATTATGATTATTCGAAACAACTTATCACTTACAACATACCACTTATTGTCTTATCACTTATCACCACCTATCACTTCTTTGATCGGTTCGCCAATGCAACCATTGGGCATTTGAATGTGCAGCAGTGCAGAAACTGTTGGTGCGATATCAGTCATGTGCACAACATCATTTGTGCTTCCATGATGAATTCCCCAACCCATAAACACCAATGGAATGTGTGTGTCGTAAGGATTCCAAGATCCGTGCGTGGTGCCGGTTTTGCCATATCCTTCAAACCAACCAGAATTTAATACAACCTGCACAGCTCCGCTTCTTTTAAAATTGTAGCCATTAATAATCATCTTTTTTATCGGATCAGGAATTGGCGCTTCACCAATTTTTGCAACGTCAACTGCATATTGAATGCCTGGTTGCTGTTGCAAATATTCAACTGTAATTTTTTTGATGGCATCAAAATCAAGATGCTGGCCATAGATTTTTCCCATATCAAAATTCACCTGATAATTCTGGCCTGAGCGAACTAATTTTTGTGCGCCAAATTTATCTTCGAGAATTTTATTCAAACTATCAATAATCGGTTTAGACATAAAAAACTCTGCGGGCAAATTATGTTTTTGCATATAACCAATTGCATGAGCAACGCCGTGATCAGCGGTTAGAAAAACAGTGTACTGGCCTTTGCCAATTTTCTCATCAAGAAACTGAAAGAATTTTTCAAACTCTTTATCAAGACGTAAATAAGTATCTTCTATTTCAATTGAATTAGGCCCAAAAAAATGACCGACATAATCTGTGGATGCGCAATTGATAGTAAGAAAATCTGTAGCAACACCTCCTCCTAAATGATAATTTTCAACTGCTGCTTTTGCAAAATCGAGCGTTAAAGAATTACCAAATGGTGTTTGCCGAAAAACACCTTTGCTCGTTTCATATATTTTTTGAACGTTGTGAGGAAAGCCTGATCCGGTTTCACCTTTAAATTTTCCTTCATAAAACTGATCATCAGAATCACTTTGTATGTAAGTGTTGAGCGGATACAGAGTGTTCCATCCATTTTTTATTAATTGATTTATTTTATTGCTGCTATTATATTCATTCACCCACGATGGCAATTGCTGCATGTAATAAGAGCTTGTGATAAAATGCCCGCTTGCATCATCGAGCCAGAATGCGGCATTAGCCGTGTGCCCCGCAGGAAGAATAGCAGCGCGATCTTTCAACGACACGCCAACAACTTTCGATTGATAATTTGTTGCAATGCGCAATTCATCAGTAACTGTTGACACCAGCAAATTGCGCGGCGACATTTTTCCATCTTCTGATTCATTGCCTACACTTTGCACTGTGCTGTCGGCAGTGCAATACATTATTTTGCCTGTAAGTTGTTCAGTCCAATCGTTGCCGGCAATGCCACTCAGCGAAGGAACCGATCCCGAAAAAATAGTGCTATGGCCAACCGCAGTGTAAGACGGAAGATAATTGATCATCGTATTCTCACAAGTAAAACCCTCATTCAGCAAACGCTTGAAACCACCGTTTCCATAACGATTATAATAACGATATAAATAATCCCAACGCATCTGATCAACTACAATCCCGACAACTAATTTCGGGCGGCTTATTCCCTGCGATTGATCTGTGGCTTGTTTAGTTTGTGCGACTGCAAAAAAAGCATTCAGCAAAAAACAAATTGAGATAAAAAATTTCCTGTTCATTAATTCTGTTTTCGGCAAATGTATTCGAATTGATGCATTTCAAATCAAAAAAACATTCCATTTTACGCATACGGCTGCACGATAAAAAATCTGATAATAAATTCACCCACTTGTATTGCAAGGTGCGCTGCTTATGTATTTCAGATTGTGCTTTGGCTGAAATGCATTATTTTTGCGGCAATTTTTTAGTTCATAACAATTTCATAATTTATGGCGGATATTTTCGAAAAACTGATCAAACATTATGGCCCGATCGGGCAACATCGTGCACAAGCACACGGCTATTTCACATTTCCAAAATTAGAAGGCGAGATTGGCAGCCACATGAAATTTCGCGGAAAAGAAATGATTGTGTGGAGCCTGAATAATTATCTTGGTTTGGCCAATCATCCTGAAGTGAGAAAAGCAGATGCAGATGGCGCAAAGCAGTACGGCCTTGCTTCTCCGATGGGCGCACGCATGATGAGCGGCAATAGTAATTCTCATGAGCAATTAGAAAGAGAATTAGCAGAGTTTGTGCAAAAAGAAGATGCGGCATTATTGAATTACGGTTATCAGGGAATGGTGAGCATTATTGATGTACTCTGTGGCCGGCATGATGTTGTTGTGTATGACGCGGAATCTCATGCATGCATTATTGACGGGCTTCGTTTACATCCTGGTCATCGTTATGTCTACAAACATAACGATGTCGAAGATTGCGAAAAACAATTGCAACGCGCAACAGCACTTATTGAAAAACAGAAAACAGGCGGCATACTTGTTATTACCGAAGGTGTTTTTGGAATGGCAGGAGATCAGGGAAGATTGAAAGAAATTGCTGATCTTAAAAATAAATATCAATTCCGTTTGCTTGTTGATGATGCGCACGGATTCGGCACGCTCGGCAAAACCGGTGCTGGTGCTGGCGAAGAGCAGCATGTGCAAGATGAAATCGATTTGTATTTTTCTACGTTTGCAAAATCGATGGCATCAATTGGTGCATTCATTGCAGGTGATAAAACAATTGTTGATTACATACGCTACAATATCCGCAGCCAGATATTCGCGAAAAGTTTGCCAATGCCATTTGTTATCGGCAATCTCAAAAGACTTGAATTGCTGCGCAACCATCCTGAGTTGAAAGATAAATTGTGGGAGAATGCGCGCAAACTTCAATCAGGGTTAAAAGAAAAAGGTTTTGATATTGGCAAAACAGATTCAGTTGTTACACCAATTTATATGAAAGGTGATGTGCCGGAAGCAACTGCGATGGTGATGGATCTGCGCGAGAATTATAGCATCTTTTGTTCGATTGTTGTGTATCCTGTAATTCCGAAAGGACATATCATCTATCGCCTCATTCCAACTGCAGTGCATTCTGATGCTGACATTAAAGCAACCTTAAAAGCATTTGAAGAGACGAAGAAAAAATTAGATGCAGGAGAATATAAAGTGGAAGCGATACCGCACATGGCAGAATCATAATTAGAAAAATTGTAAATAAATAAAAAAGCCCCCCTTACGGGAGGCTGCACTAATCAAATACCATTAACCATTAAACCTTATCCTATGAAAAACCAAAGATAACATATTGAAGTTGAACCAACGATTGCGTAGGTCATTTTTTTTCTACCCATAAACCATGAAATTGATTTCAATCAAGCGGAAAACGCATTTTTCTTCAAAATGGTGCAAACGATTGCCTCACCATGCAGGTTTGAATGCTTTTTGATAATCTTCAAACGGTATTTTGTTGTAACCGTCTTCGCCGAAATATTTTGCGATTAGTTCAAAATCTTTTTTCTCAAGATAACCTGCAATTGCCTGTGGCTCGCTTCCATCTGCAGGGATGATGATGGTGGTGGGAAATTCTAATCTGCCTTTTGTAATAAAAACTGCAAACTCATTTGCGCGATATGCTTTATTATAGTTGTATGATTTTTCATTCCAAAGAATTTTTTCTTTCGTCTCTGCATTCATTCTCACTGCATAAAATTTGTTCTGCAGGTATTCAGCAACATTTTCGTTCGAGTATGTTTTTTGATCCATCACTTTGCACCATCCGCACCAATCTGTGTAAAGATCAATCAGCACAGACCTTTTTTCTTTTTTAAGGTTGATTTCTGCTTCGGCAAGGCTCATCCATTTTACATGATTTGTTTTAGGCGCAGGTGCAAGAGCAGTTAAAAAGAAAAACATCATCAGATATAAAAAAAGCTGCTTAACTTCTTGCATAGTAATTTTGTTGTTGAAATTAAAATATTGAACGAATAAATAATAGCTGAAAGTATTTACAAATTGTTATAGTTTTTTGCAGACTATAATTTCTTTCAATATAAAAGCTGAAAAATAAAATAAATATCATGCACAAAATTGTTATTGCTGTTACGGGAGCGAGTGGTTCAATTTATGCAAAGCTTGCATTGGATAAATTAATTTTATTAAAAGAGCAATGGCAGGAATTATCTGTAGTGCTGACGGAGAACGCAAAAGAAGTTTGGAGAACCGAATTAGAAAATGAATCTTATCAAAATTATCCTGTAAAGTTTTTTTCGCAGCAGGACTTTTCAGCTCCGTTTGCATCCGGCTCTGGGCAATATAATACGATGATCATTATTCCATGTTCAATGGGAACATTGGGAAGAATCGCAACTGGCGTTTCAGATAGTTTGATCACAAGAGCAGCCGATGTTATTTTAAAAGAAAAAAGAAAACTGATTTGCGTTGTAAGGGATACACCTTATAATCTCATTCACATTCGCAATATGGAAACAGTAACATTAGCAGGAGGAATCATTTGTCCTGCAACTCCTTCATTTTATAGCAAGCCAAAAACTATTGAGGAAGTAGCATCAACTGTTGTTGATCGCGTGCTTGATATTGCAGGGCTCGATGTGAAAACTTTTAGATGGGGAAAATGAAGAAAGTTAATAGTTAATAGCAAATAGTTCATAGCAAGAACTTAAGACCTTGAAATGCCAACTGAAAATTGCAAACTGAATATTAGTTTCTCAGATCCACTTCTTCAACTCCAGGATATTTTGCTTTATTAAAAACAAAAAGATCATCGCTTATTACTGTGTTGCCATTTAATTTATCAACCGTGATAATATCTTTTGTACCGTTTTTTTCCAAAGATTTAAGACTGTAAATCGTTTTTGTTTTCTTATCAATGTACAGATACACTTTGTAGAAATTTTTTGTCTTATCAACGGGTGTTAATTCAATCTCCTGCAAATTTCTATTCCCCTGTTTCACATCACCATTTAATTTGTACAAAAAATCTTTATCGTAAAAGTTAGTGAAGAATTTTTCAGGCGTGATTGTTTTTACTGTCGGATCAACTTTATTAATGGTTACTTCATTAGTTGACTTATCGTAGCTCCATGAATTTTTTCCATCACAAAAAATTTCCTGTCCGGTAATGCTGATGTGATATTGAACTCCTTTCAGGTAAACGGTTCCTTTTTTGCTGCCTTCCACTTTCCCTGCAGCATTTTCTATTCTTAATGTGAAATCTGCCTGAAGGGTTTTGTATGTTTTCATCTTTGCGCTCAATTGATCCAATACTTTTTTCGCTTCGGGATCATTCTTGCCTATGCTATTATCCTGCGCTTTCGTTGCTATCAAACAACCAAAAAACAACATGGTGATAATTATCTTCTTCATATCGCAATAATTAAAATTAAATGCAATCGCAAATATATTACAAACGTAGGAAAGCCACAGTTCTTAAAAGATATAAAAAAGAATGGCAGAAACGATTAACAAAATACTAACTAAGGCTACGCAAATGATGCTCCAGTTCCATTTCTGTCTTTATGATAACATCTCTCGCTTTGCTTCCAACATTTCTTCCAACAATGCCGGTAGCTTCCAACTGATCCATTAATCTTCCGGCGCGATTATAACCCAATTTCATTCTGCGTTGCAACAAAGAAGTAGAGCCCACTTGGTTTTGCACAATCAATCTTGCGGCTTCTTCAAACAATTCATCTCTGTCGCTTTTATCAAATTCTTTTCCTTGCAGTTCTTTTTCATCTTCATACTTTGGCAATTCATAAGGCTTGATATATCCTTTCTGCTCACCAATAAATTCACAAACTTTTTCAACTTCTGGCGTGTCCACAAATGCACATTGCAAACGCGTGATCTCTCCATTATAACTCACAAGCATATCCCCTTTTCCAATTAATTGTTCAGCGCCGCCGGCATCGAGAATGGTGCGGCTGTCAATTTTAGATGATACTTTAAACGCAATTCGCGCCGGAAAATTTGCTTTGATAGTTCCGGTAATAATGTTGACTGACGGGCGTTGCGTGGCAATTATCAAATGTATTCCGACTGCACGCGCCAATTGAGCAAGACGTGCAATCGGCATTTCAATTTCTTTGCCTGCAGTCATAATTAAATCCGCAAATTCATCTATTATCAAAACAATGAAAGGAAGAAATTTATGTCCGAGATCCGGGTTTAATTTTCTTTTTACAAATTTTTCATTGTACTCTTTAATATTTCTGCATCCAGCTTCTTTTAAATAATCATAGCGCTGATCCATTTCTTCGCAGAGTGCATTCAAAGTATAAACAACTTTTTTTGTATCTGTGATAATCGGTTCTTCGTCTTCATTTATTTTTATCAAAAAATATTTTTCGATCACGCGATATAAACTTAGTTCCACTTTTTTTGGATCTACCAAAACCAGTTTAAGTTGTGAAGGATGTTTTTTATATAACAATGAAACGAGCAGCGTATTAATGCCTACAGATTTTCCCTGGCCAGTTGCTCCAGCCATTAATAGATGAGGCATTGCAGCCAAGTCAACAATGAAGTTTTCATTATCAATTTTTTTGCCGATGGCAATTGGCAAAGCGAAATTGTTTTTCTGAAATTTTTCGCTTGCCAGTAATGTCTTCATGCTAACTACACTCTTGCGAACATTTGGCACTTCAATACCAATCGTTCCTTTGCCCGGAATTGGCGCAATGATGCGAATGCCAAGCGCAGCAAGGCTTAGCGCGATATCATCTTCCAGATTTTTAATGCGCGAAATGCGAACGCCTGCAGCGGGAATAATTTCATACAAAGTAACAGTTGGACCAACCGTTGCACTTATTTTTTGAATTTCAATATCATAATTCTTTAACGTATTAATGATCTGATTTTTGTTGGCTTCCAGTTCGGCGGCGTCCTGCACAATTTTTTCGCTACCATGTATTTCAAGCAACTCAAGAGACGGATATTTATAATTCTGAAGATCTAATGTTGGCTCGTAATCAGATAATATTTCAGTCTTTGGTTTGAATGCATCATTCTCTTCAGGAAAACTTTCAGGAAAGATTACTTTTTTTATTTCAAGATCTAAATCAGGAATATTCTTTTTGGTTTTAGAAATTTTTTCTTCCGGTTTAATAATAGTATTGCTTATCTCAGGTTCTTCAATATCCATTTCATCAGCATCAAATTCTTCATCATCTTTTTCAATAATTTTTAAATCGTTTGCTTCTGTTTGAAAATTTTGTTTTGGTGGAATAACAACCACGCCGCTTCCGCCTTTCAGAGAATTTCCTTTCCCATTATTACTGAAAGATTCATCTACAAATAATTTCGCACCTTGTTCTTCATTTTGTTCAGGAACAATCACAGGTTCTTGCAAATTTTTCTCTTTGCGTTTTATGTCAGGCACTTTAAAAGCCGGATTGAAACGCCAGATAATATAAGCGAGCCCTGCAACTAAAAGCAACGCTGCAGTTCCAAGCCAGCCAAGAATTTTAGTGAGCCAATCGCTGATCATCGTGCCGACTGCACCGCCCCAGGGAAACGCATTTCCTTTTGCAATGAAAGCCAAAGCAACGCTGAAAAATAATAAACCCGTCAGCACGTAGCGAAAATTTCTGCCGACAGAAAATATTTTTTTCTTGAACAATAAATTAGCGCCAACAATAAAAAAGAAAGTGCAGAAAAAATAAGATGCGATCCCGAAACCATTAAAGAAAAAGAAGTGAGAAACATAAGCTCCAAAATTGCCGAGCAAGTTTTCTGCTTTTGCATTTGAAGATGGCATCAGCGCGGAACTTCCTTGTCTTGCTAAACCCTGATCGGCTTTCCATGTGAACAGATAAGAAGTGAATGCAATAACTAAAAACAGCGCAATCAGTATGCAAATAGCTCCAATAATTTTATGGGTGCGTTCATCCCTCACAACCTGTTTAAACGTGACCTTCTCCGTTTTTTCAGGCTTGAATTTGGCGCTTTCAGCGGCTTTATTTTTTTTAGTCTTTTTAGGGCTTGCCATGCCTGCAAAGATAAGTAACCGCAGCGAATGTGGATAGTGAATAGGTTTGATTATAATTTGTAATTTACCAATCGAAGATTTCAAAGACAGTATTAAACAGCTTATGGAAAAATCAGCGCTCAATTTCGTGATAATAAAAACGCATGGCTTATTTTCTTTTATAAAAAAGATTGCTCCATATTCCTATCTTCTTTTTTGCTTATTTTTTTATTTTTCTGCCCGAGCGCAAGTGGATACAAACAGCATTGACTTATCCAAAATTCAATTTTCAATTTTATTAAGAGATCGTGTTTTTTTTGCAGGTCCAGATTCTGTGATTGGGAATAATGTCATTCCATATTTGAAATTCAATCGCCCGCTTCCATCAAAAACGACAGCAAAAAATGTTTACATAAAGCTTGCTCTTTATAACAGTTCGGATTCAGTACAAGAAGCATATTTTTCACCGGGATTATATTTTACTTCTATTCAAATATTCAAATCAAGTGTAGATGAATTGCAAAAGGGAGTAACCCACGCAGAAAAAATTAAAGAAGATGAAAACATCAGTGCTGGTTTCGTTTTGCTCAGTTTAAAACCAAAGGAAAGCGCCGTTTTCTTTTTAGATGTTTCACAACTGAAAGCTGGAGTAATTTCAATTTCGCCACAAATCATCAATAAAAATTTCATTAATTATTTTAGAACTAATCTCTCCAACAGACCTATTAATCGGGTCACCTATGTTGTTTCAGGTATTTTATTAATGATGATTTTTTATTCTCTCGGCGTATATTTTCAGGATTCGAAATCCGAATTTCTTTATTATTCTATTTATGCATTTTTTATCGGGTTGTTGATTTTTCTAAAATCATATTTATATAACAACATTACTCTGGTAAATTATTATTTCGAAGGCTGCGTCGATTTTATTTTGCAAGGCGGTGGGTTTGTATTTTATATTGGTTTTTTCAGGACATTTTTACAAACAGCCAAGGAGCATCCGTTACTCGAAAAAGTTTTTCGAACTTGCCAATGGATAACGATTGGCTTGCTTATCATTTTTTCAATAACATGGTTTTTTACAAGCAGTTTTTTTATTCCCGATGCTATTGAAAATGTAACCAAGCTGCTGCTGATAGCTCTAAGTATTTTCTTTATTGTTTACGGTTTGTCAAAAAAAGATAAGCTGATAAATTATTTGGTGACCGGGCAAATTATGCTCATCATATTTTCCATTATATCTTTTGTGATGGTCATAACGGAGATGCCTATCTTCAACAAAGACAGGAAATCTCTCTTTAACGCTTCAATGTTATATTATGAGATTGGCGTAGTTTTCGAATTGACTTTCTTTTTAGCTGCACTTGCTTATAAAAATAAAAAAGATATTTCCGAGCGTGCAAAAGAAAGCGAACGCCTGAAACTGGATAATGAAAGAAAAGAATTTGATAAACAGATAGCCGTTCTGGAAGCACAAAACAATGAACGAAATCGCATTTCGGCAGATATGCATGATGAGCTTGGCTCCGGCGTTACAGCCATTCGGCTTATGAGCGAGATTGTAAAAAGCAAAATGAAAAATCAGTCATTACCAGAGATAGAAAAAATTTCCTACTCTGCAAATGAACTGCTTGATAAAATGAACGCCATCATCTGGACAATGATCAGCTCAAACGATTCTGCGGAAAGCCTAATCACATATATTCGCGCTTATGCAGTTGATTTTTTTGAAAGCACTTTGATTGATTGCCACGTTAACATGCCTTCTTATATTCCTGCAACGGAAATTAACGGCGAAAAAAGAAGGAATATATTTCTTTCAGTGAAAGAAGCTTTGAACAATGTGCTGAAACATGCTCACGCTTCTAATGTTACTATTAATATCACAATTGATAAAAATTTGGTTATCGAAATTTGTGACGATGGCAAAGGAATTGATACCGATAACTTAAGGAAATTCGGGAACGGTATTAATAATATGAAGAAAAGAATTGAAAGTATTGATGGAGAAATGAGCATACAAAACGATAATGGCACGAAACTGATCTTTATATTAAAGATGTGATGACAAGTCGTTAGTCGTGAATGGTGAAATAGAAATGCATCTACTTAAGACTTACTACTTACCTCTTACTTTCCTTGTTTCTTTGAAGCTGCAAAAAAAAGGAACAACCATCCTGCAATAAAAAATAAACCGCCAAATGGCGTGATAATCCCAACATATTTTGTTGCTGAAGTTGTTTCAGTAATTCGCAAAGCAGTGAGTGCATATAAAGAACCGGAAAATAAAATGATGCCAATAATAAAACAATTGCCAGCGCGATGCATCCATTTAGTATAAAATTTTTCTGATGCAATGCCGATAATCAATAATGCAAATACATGATAGAACTGATAGCGAACACCGGTTTCAAATGTTGCAACTGCATCGGCAGGAAGCATTGTTCTTAATGAGTGCGCTGCGAATGCACCTAATGCAACAGCCAATGCGCCAAGCAAAGCAGCAACAGCCAAAAAATTTTTATTCATTGCTTAATAATTCAACGAGTGAGCTTAATGTAATTTTTTCTTCATCCACTGTCACATCGGCTTGTTCATAATACATTTTTCTTTCACCAAGCTTTCGGATGATATAAGATTTCAATTCTGTGTCGCCAACGGCTCTGATCATCGGTCGGCTCATGCGCTCTTTTAATAATCTTTCTTTTAAAATATCTACAGAAGTGTTGAGCCAAATCACTTTGCCTTCTTTTTTCATAAATAAAATATTATTGAAAAAACAAGGCGTGCCGCCACCACACGACAAAATAAATTTTTCATGATCGCTCACTAATTCTTCCAGCACTTCTTTTTCCTTATAGCGAAAATATTCTTCGCCTTTTTCGGTAAAAATATCCGAGATGGTTTTTTTTTCCGTCTGCGTGATCACATAATCCAGATCAAAAAAAGGCAATTGCAGTTTCTCTGAAAGCATGCGCCCCCAGTGTGTTTTGCCTGAACCCATAAAGCCGATGAGGAATATTTTTTCCAATTTGAAAATTTGAAAATTAGCAAATATGAAAATGCTTTGCATGGAGCCATTTTCACATTTTCAAATTTGCTCATTATTTAAATGCATTCAATCCCGTCACATCCATTCCGGTTATTAATAAATGAACATCGTGTGTTCCTTCGTAAGTGATCACGCTTTCAATATTCATCATGTGGCGCATAATAGAATATTCTCCGGTGATGCCCATGCCTCCTAGCATTTGCCTCGCATCTCTTGCAATGTTCGCTGCTACTTCGCAACCATTTCGCTTTGCCATAGAAACCTGCGCCGGCGTGACTTTCCCTTCATTCATCAAAACACCCAAACGCCAGTTTAATAATTGTGCTTTGGTGATTTCCGTGATCATCTCAGCTAATTTTTTTTGTTGCAATTGAAAACCACCAATCGCTCTGTCAAACTGAACTCTTTCTTTGCTGTAACGCAATGCCGTGTCGTAACAATCCATCGCCGCGCCGATCGTTCCCCAGGCAATTCCGTAACGAGCTTTTGTCAAACAACTCAACGGGCCTTTCAATCCTTTTATGTTTGGAAGAATATTTTCTTTCGGGACTTTCACATGATCAAAAACCAATTCGCCGGTTGCAGATGCGCGCAGGCTCCATTTTCCATGTGTTGTTGGCGTGCTGAAACCTTCCATCCCTCTTTCAACGATCACGCCGCGCACTTCGCCTTGCTCATCTTTTGCCCACACAACCGCCACTTGCGAATAGGGCGCATTGCTGATCCACATTTTGCTTCCGTTCAAAATTATATGATCGCCATTTTCTTTAAAATTGGTGAGCATGCCTGCAGGATCCGATCCGTGATTTGGTTCTGTTAATCCGAAACAACCAAGCCATTCGCCGCTTGCTAATTTTGGGAGAAATTTTTTTCGCTGTGTTTCACTGCCATATTGATAGATTGGGAACATCACTAATGAACCT
>Ga0207057_1164_pt1 | contig 16025 bp, 16 predicted proteins | sample Alteio_BWMinCont_33_FD_153265 | JGI IMG/M metagenome (GOLD analysis project Ga0207057, IMG submission 153265) | Enriched cells from forest soil in Barre Woods Harvard Forest LTER site, Petersham, Massachusetts, United States -... | ecosystem: Environmental > Terrestrial > Soil > Temperate forest >... | reverse complement strand
GCACGACAACGACGGTTGCGATCCACAAAACGGTCGCAGACGTCGACTCCGCAGATTACTGGTTGACGAACTACCAGCAACCTGCGGTTCCGCGGCAGGCGGTGCGAAACGTGGCTCAAGCTTTGCTGGCCATGCCGCCCGATGCCCGGCTGCGGCAGATCGAATCTGGCCGATACCGCAATTTTTCGCCGGAGGAACAGGAACTCCTGAACCAGGTGGCGCAGGTGTCCCCGCGTGGAGGACCGCAAAAGAATGCGGACCCGACGAAGCCGGCGATGTTGCGGCTGGCCTCGCAACACGTTCAGTGATCTACGCGCGGGGGAACGGAATGCCCGCTCGGTTTCGCCCCGCCCTGTCTCCACAAAACGGAGACCAGGACGGGGCGTCCACCAGATCATAGGTTCGCGCACGACGTGAAAGGCGGATAAGACTGTCCGCCCCCCACGGCCAAGTTCAGTTCTTGTTGATATCCTGTTTTGCCTCCAGCTTCTTGACCAGCGGCTCAAAGAATATTTTCTGATTGTCGGGCGCGCCCGCGAGAGCGATCTTCATTTCCTTGACCGCATTGTTGAAGTCGCCCTGAGCGGAATAAATTCTGGCGGTGCCGTCGTGTACCGTCCAGTCGCTGGGGTCTTTCTTTGCTGCCTGCCGGAAGTAGTTGAAAGCCTCGTCCTGTTTCTTTTGAGATTGCAAGAGGCGGCCGTAGGCATACAGTTGTGCAGCCGTGGCGCGGGCAAGAGCCTGGTTTTTCGCCGCTTCAGACTCGTCCTTCCGGCCCATCGCTTCCAGAATCTGCGACTTGGTCAGGAAGTTGTCGAAGCGCGGCTCGGTTCCTATGGATGTCTCCTCATATTGAAGCGCCTCATCGAGGTCGTACTTTTCCCCGAGTAAATAAGTGGCGGCATCGTCCCAGCCTTCCCAGGTGTATTGGGCCAGCCCTTGCAGTTGGTTATGCAGGCTGGCTTTTACGGTGTCATGCACGTCAACCGCGACCGAGAACGGCACGGCCAGCTTTTCCCATCGCAGCGTGGCCACGGCCGAGTTCGCGTCCACGGTATCGAAGTCGTAGGTGAGAGCTTCACGGAAGTCTGCACTTTGCGGTTTCACCGTGACGCGCAGAGCGTCGTCGGCTTCTTTATAGGTGAAGCTGCCCCAGGCGGTGTGGATATTGGAGAAAATGACGGTCCACTCATTTTGGCTTGGAATCATGTGGAGACCGTAGACGCCCTTGGCCAGAGGCTTGCCGTTAATGGTCACATTGTCAGTGAACTTGATGGTTGTATTCTCGTTGGCTCCGGCGCGCCATACTTCGCCATACGGCACCAGCTTTCCCCAGATTTCACGCTTGTTCACCAGGGGACGGTGGTAGCTGATGGTGATGTCGGTAATGCCGACGCGCTGAACTACAACGGCGTGCTGGCTCTGCCGCGGTATGTCCAGCAGCGCCGACTGGGCTTGAGACGACGAAACTCCAAACGACAGCCCTATAACCACAACCAGGGCCACAATTGAACTCTTGAACATGGGACGAACCTCCGCAACTGAAATTTTGCTGAGAAACCCGGTGGTTTCGGCTAAAGAACGACGGTATAGACGGAAAGACAAATATCTGGATAGCCAATTGTAAAAACATGGGTGTGCGGACGGCAGTTGGGCGCGCCGTGGCTATCTTTATTCGGCACTTATCGTCCAAGTGCTTGCGGGCCCGTCTATTGCGGGAACTTTGAAGCAGGCAGGTGCGTATACACAAGCAGGCGAGAGCATGCGCGCCCGGGCTGCATCAAAATGTTTATGAGAACGCTTGTCGATATCGTTCGCCAGTCGCTGGCCACGTTGTGGGCGCACAAACTGCGTTCATTCCTTACCATGTTTGGGATCGCCTGGGGCGTGGGTTCGTTACTGCTTCTGGTGGGGCTGGGGGAAGGCTTCCGCAGCGGGCAGGCAAAGCAATTGTCGAACCTGGGCCAGGATATTATGTTTGTTTTTCCGGGACGGATCCCTGCCGTGGCGGGCAGCCTGCAATCCGGCCAGACTTACCATTTCACTTACGATGACTACCTCGCCATTCGGGCCGAAGCCCGCACCTTGCGTGTCGTTTCACCGGTCATCAATCGGGAAGACATTCGCGCGGTCAGCGACTACGGATCCACCAATGGCCAGGTGTTCGGCGTCGCGCCTGTCTATAACCAGATCCGCAACATTCCCATTGGCTCCGGCCGTTGGTTCAATGATGAAGACAACACCCAGCACCGGCGGGTTGCGGTGGTGGGTTGGGAGTTGCTGAAGAATGTTTTTCCGGGCAGGCCAGCCGTAGGCGCCACGCTGTTACTGAATGAGGTCCGCTTTGACATCATCGGCGTGCTGGCAAAAGTTGGCCAGGATGGGAACAACGGCACCAACGCTCGTATTTTTGTTCCTCTCGAAACCATGCGCGATCTGTTCCCGCTCAAGGGTGACAACGTCGAGAACGCGGTCTCGTTCATCAACTACCGGCCACTGGATAAAGCCCAGCACCTGCAATCGAAAGAGGAAGTGCACCAGATCATCGCCCGCCGTCACCGCTTCGATCCTAAACTGGAAGATGCGTTTGAAGATTGGGACACGATCGAGGGTTCACAGCGGGTGGACAAGATTTTCAACGCCATGGATTATTTCCTCGGCGTAGTGGGCTTTGTGACTCTGGGCCTGGGCGCGATCGGCATCATTAACATCATGCTGGTATCGGTTACGGAGCGGACGCGGGAGATCGGGCTGCGCAAGGCGCTGGGTGCGACCCATCGCAACATCCTGACCCAGTTCTTTGTCGAGGGATTGTTCTTGACCATGTTCAGCGGCGGGATCGGGTTGCTGCTGGCCGGCGGATTCATGACCTTGCTGGGACAACTGCCGTCGCCTGAGGGCTTCGACACCCCGCGCATCGTGCCCTTATCGGCCTTGTCGGCAATTCTTTCGCTGGCCATTGCCGGCATCACCGCTGGATTGTATCCCGCGCGCAAAGCCGCACATATGGTACCGGTGGAAGCCTTGAGGCAGGAGTGATGAGATGATTCGCGACCTGGGAAGACAAGCCTACAGCGCATTGCGCTTCAATAAGCGCCGCAGCGTGCTCACTATGCTGGGCATGGCCTGGGGCATCGCGACGGTGGTCCTGCTGCTGGCTTACGGGTCCGGGTTTGAAAATGGCTTGTGGGCCGCGTTTCGCACTTTTGGAACCAATCTCATCTTCGTTTTTCCGGGACGAACCTCGCTTCAGGCTGGTGGCACCAAAGCAGGAAGCGAAGTCAAACTGACCATCAATGACCTGGAATATATTCGCGCCGAAGTCCCGCTGCTCAAGCGGATCTCACCCGAGGCTTTCAAGCAGTGCGCTGTCGCCTACGGAACGCGAGCGTCGAACTACGGGGTGAGCGGCGTCTATGCCATTTACCCTCGCATGCGCCGCATGGAATTCGCTGAGGGCAGCGCCTTCAGCGAGGCTGACGACTTCACTCATACCCGGGTGGCGTTCATTGGCGCTGATGTGAAGAAAAAACTGTTCTCCGGCCAGAATGCCATTGGGGAGAGCATTCGCGTGGACGGAATCTCATACCAGATTGTTGGCGTTCTCAAGCACGTGATCAATAACAGCGACGAGAACCTGAACGGCCACGTGTATGTGCCGTACAGCGCTATGAACGACCTGATGAACACCTACTACCTCAACTCCATTGTGATGGAGTACGAGGGCGATCACGCGAAGGTGGTGAAGGCGATCCGCGATTCCATGGGTTTTCATCACGACTTCGATTCCAAGGACACACGCGCAGTTTTTATTTTCGATGTTTTCGCCGATCTGGCGGATCTCGAAGTCATCACTACGGGCATCAAGGTCCTGCTCGGTTTCATCGGGTTGCTGACGCTCGGTATCGGAGGCGTCGGGCTGATGAACATCATGCTGGTCGCGGTGACACAGCGGACTCGCGAAATCGGTGTGGAAAAGGCCCTGGGCGCACGGAAGTGGCACATCCTGTTCCAGTTCCTGGCTGAGGCGCTGGTGATTACTGCGCTCGGTGGCTTGCTGGGAGTCGCATTTGCGTATCTGGTCTCTTGGTCGGTAGGTTCGTTGACCCTGTGGAGCGCATTTGAAGAAAACGCCAGCGAGGGCGACATTCACCTGATCATCAACTCGTCTACATTGATCTGGTCGACTGCGATTCTGAGCTTTGTGGGAATTGTAAGCGGCATGCTTCCAGCCGTGAAGGCGGCCCGGCTCGATCCGATCGAAGCGTTACGGTACGAGTAACAGTCGCCCTTTTCAAGTTAGAATGACTCGGCTTGCCTACTCGAGAAATTGATGTTTGTAGTTTCCGACTTCATCCTAAGAGGACGAATTATGACAAGACCCGGGGCTTCCCGCATCGCAATCTTGCTGTTGATCATCTTTAGCGCGAACTCAGTTCTAGTGGCTCAGACCGCGACGGTTGGCTCGGAAAAGAAGCCTGACTCTCTGAGCGGGCTCGATGAACGTTTCATCGACACTGGCGCCGATCCGTGTACCGATTTTTTCAATTACGCCTGCGGAAACTTTACTAAGTATTATCCGATTCCCAACGATCGCTCCGGTTACGGAACAGGCGCTCTGGTGGCCGAGCGCAACGAATATATTCTACACACCATGCTGGAGAAAGCGGCCGCGGGCGGCGCTGAGCGCACGCCTAATGAACAGAAGATCGGCGACTACTATGCAGCGTGCCTGAATGTAGACGCGATTAACCAGAAAGGTCTGCAAGCGCTACAGCCGGACCTGGACCGGATTACAGCCCTTAAGAACAAGAGCGAATTGACGCCGCTGTTGGCGCACTTTCAACTGATCAATGTAAACGCGTTTCTGGGGTTCGGCGAGCAGCAAGACTTTAAGGACGCCACCAGGCAGATTGCACTGGTGGACCAGGGCGGCTTAGGACTACCGGAGCGCGACTACTACTTCCGCACCGGTGAGGCAGCCGAAAAGACCCGCAAAGACTACGTTCAGCACATTGCGAACATGCTCAAGCTGATGGGCGAGCCGGAGGCCACAGCCACCAGCGATGCCCAAAACATCATGCAACTGGAGACTGCACTGGCCAAAGTCTCGCTGGACATTGTTACGCAGCGCGACCCCAACAAGGTTTATCACATGATGCAGGTTTCGGAACTGGAGAAGCTGACGCCCAACATCGACTGGCCCAGGTTCATAAAGGAAGGCGGATCTCCAGCGGTTACGCAGTTGAATGTTACCAATCCCGAGTTTTTCAAAGGGTTGAGCGCACTGCTTGATACGACCGACTTGAACACCATCAAGGCTTACCTGCGATGGCAGCTGATCAATGGAGTGCCGGGCATCGTCTTGCCTGCGGCTTTCGACGACGAGGGCTTTGATTTCTTCGGCCGTAAGCTAAGAGGCCAGCCGGAGCAGCGGGCGCGCTGGAAGCGCTGCGTGCAGACCGCTGACGGGGCGCTAGGAGAAGCTCTAGGCCAGGTCTATGTGGCGCAGGAGTTTTCTCCGGTGAGCAAACAAGCCACGGTACAGATGGTCAAGGACATTGAATCGGCCATGGACGGGGACATCGATACCCTGGATTGGATGAGCGCCGAAACCAAGGTGCGGGCCAAGGCAAAACTTCATGCCGTCGCCGACAAAATCGGATACCCCGATCACTGGCGCGACTATTCGAAGTTGGTGGTCTCTCGCGACGACGCATTCGGCAATGTGCAACGAGGCATCGTGTTTGAAAACCTCCGTCAACTAGCCAAGATTGGCAAGCCGGTCGATCGTGGAGAATGGGGCATGAGCCCGCCTACTGTGGACGCGTATTACAGCGCCAGCATGAACGACATCAACTTTCCCGCCGGCATTTTGCAGCCACCATTATTCGACCCCAAGGCCACCGACGCGGAGAATTATGGCCATATCGGTGGTGTGGTCGGGCATGAACTGACTCATGGATTCGATGATCAGGGGCGCCAGTTCGACGGGAACGGCAATCTCTCCGATTGGTGGACGTCCGACGACGAGAAGAGATTCATTGAGAAAGCCGACTGTACGGTGAAAGAGTATGACAGCTTCGTAGTCGTGGACGACGTGAAGGTGAATGGCAAACTGACCTTGGGCGAAAACACCGCAGACAATGGCGGCTTACGGCTCGCCTTCATGGCATTTCTGGAAGATGCAAAAAGAAAAAACATCGACCTGAAGGAAAAGCAGGATGGCTATACGCCCATCCAGCAGTTCTTCCTCGGCCACGGACAGACTTGGTGCGGAAGCACACGACCCGAGCAGTTGCGGTTGCAGGTGCAGACCGATCCGCATTCGCCGCGGCAGTTTCGCGTGAACGGCGTGGTGCGAAACATGCCGGAGTTCGGCAAGGCTTTCGGCTGCAAGATTGGCCAGCCCATGATGCCGCAGAAAGTTTGCCGGGTCTGGTGAGGCTCACGCTCGGCACTGCCTAAGCCAGCAGCTCCTTGACGATCGCTTGCACGTGAATTTGAGTCGTGTCGAGCAAAGACACGCCTGGGATCGCCGTACCCCGCAAAATCAAAGGCAGCTCGGTTCCGGCCAAGATCACTCCGCCGATGTCGTCGCGCTCCTTCATGCGATCTATGATTGCGAGCAATCGCTCGCGGGTCTCCGGCAGAAACACGCCCTTTACTAACTCTTCAAAGTATTTTTCATGGATGTACTCCTGCTCGTCGGCATTGGGTGCGACCAGGTGGATGCTCTCCCGGGAAAAAACATCGGGATAAAACCGGCCCTGCATGGTGAATCGCGTGCCCAACAAACCCAGCTTCGTAAGCCTCGCCGCTTTGGCGGCGTCGCAAGCTGCTTCGACAATGCTGATCAGAGGAATGGGCGACTGTTTGCGGAGTTCGTCGAAGACCAGGTGTGGGGTATTGGCGGAGATTACGGCGAAGTCGGCTTTGGCGGCGGCAAGTCGTTGCAGTTCGGCGGAAAGGTAGTCGACTATTGCTTGATGTTGATTGCCTTCGAACATCTCCCGCAGTTTGTCCAGATCGATGCTGTTGATGATGATGGAAGGGTTACTGCGGTCGGGGCGTTGTTCGCAATAGGCCGCGATGATGGCGCGATAGTAGTCGATGGTCGACTCCGGCCCAATGCCTCCGATAATGCCGACGGTTTTCATGGGATGTTCTGCTCGAATCCGCGGGTACAGCCTAGTCTATCGAAAACTCTCTGTGTTCTCTGCGGTCAAGCCCGTATCGCTGGTTCCGTTAGAATCATGGTGTGCCAGAATCTGCCGAGGGCCGTCTCGACCGCGTGCTTGCCCAGCTTCGCCTCTACGAGCATCCTTTGCTGGATTTTTCCGCCCGCAGCAAGGGTGAGTGTGTCGAAGTCATTATCAAATTCAAGAATCCAGACATCCCGGTTCATACCTACTATTTCGAGCTTCATCCCCGCGACCTGGATCATCCTCAATTTGAGTGGACTTTCCAGCGCCAGCTCTTTGACTGCCTGCACGACTACCTGATCGAAATGTTTACGCGCACACCTCAGAACCGCCTCGAGCGCCAACGGGAAGGCTCGTGAGCCTACGCGAGAGAATCGTTGAAGAAATCCGTGAGCGAGGCCCGATCCCGTTTTCGCGATATATGGAAATGTGTCTGTACGATCCTGAGCTCGGTTTCTATTCGCGTAATGTGGAGCAGTTCGGCAAGGCTGGCGACTTCTACACTTCCAGCGATGTGCACGCGGTGTTCGGACGGCTGCTGGCGCGCCAATTCGAGGAGATGTGGCGAACGCTGGGCTCACCAGAGCAGATTGAAATTCTGGAACTGGGCCCGGGCCGGGGATTGTTCGCGCGCGACGTGCTCGATTGGTCGGAGAAGAAGTTTCCCGAGTTCTTCCGGGCGATGCACTATTCTTTGAGCGAGCGATCGGCAGCCCTGCGGAATCGATTGCGGGTTAGGTTGGAGAGGCATTTCGCGGCAGGGAAGACGTCGATTCAGCAGGGAACGACTTCAACCATGCTAGAAGGGTCGCGTTTCGAGCGGGCGTTGGCCCGGCAGGTTCCGCTGATCATCTTCGCCAACGAATTGTTCGATGCCCTGCCGGTCGAAGTGCTCAGCCCACACGGCGAATTGCGAATTTCTGAGAAAGACGGAGGCTTCATCGAAACCTGGGTTCCAGCCGCCGCGGAAAACCTCGAATACCTCGATCGCTACAGCGTCCGTCCCGAAGCCGGAGAGCGCGTCGAGACTGGCTGCATCGCACGGGATTGCATGTCTCAGCTGGCTGCGAACCTCCAGCGCGGATTTATCATCGCTATCGACTACGGCTACACCCGGGCGGAGCAGCTGGCGGGACGGCATCGAAGCACGATTACGGCATACCGTCAACATTCGATTTCCGCCCATCCCTACGAAGCTCCCGGTGAACAAGACATCACTGCACACGCCAACTTCACCGCGTTGGCCGCGGCCGCTGAACAACAAGGCATGCTGGTACAACCGCTGCTGACCCAATCGCAGTTTCTGATGGGGATTGGCGAAGCCAACCAATTCGCTGACGCCTTCGAAGACTGCCGCTTACCCCAGGAACATGCCAAAGTGGCGCTGCAATTGAAGCATCTGGTAACCCCCGCCGGCATGGGCGAGAGCTTTCATGTGTTGCTGGCGAGCAAAGGGGTGTCCGCTGAAATGGTCGCTGGCCTCCGCGGATCGGCTTTTGGGAGACAGAATAAGAAGTAGTTTTCCCCGCTATAAAAATCTTTCATAGGCGGAAGATAGTTCGCGAAGGCATGCTTCGTCATCTACAGCGGCAATCGTGCGCTGAGAGCTCGCGACTCGAGGAACCAATGGAAACCGCTGACCGTCCGGCGTCGTGGAAGATCCTGGTTGCCTTCGCCATTATTTACCTGGTTTGGGGATCGACTTTTCTGGCGATCCGAGTGGGCGTCCGCGAAGTGCCGCCATTTCTGTTGGCGGGACTGCGATTTGTGCTGGCAGGGCTGTTCTTGTATGGCTGGATGCGCATGAAGGGCGTCGCACCTCCCAGCCGGCGCGAGTGGGCGGGGATCTGTCTGCAAGGAACACTGATTTTTCTGATCGATTATGGCTGCGTGTTCTGGGCGGAGCAGCGTGTGCCTTCCGGAATTGCGGCCGTGGTGCTGGCCACGATTGCCATATTCATAACCCTGCTGGAAATTACCATTCTGCGAACACAGCGGTTGACGGTCCGCTTGGGACTCGCGCTGCTGGTGGGGATCTGTGGAGTGGCTGTTCTGATGAACCGTTCGTTCTCGCTCGGCGAAGCTCCCATCGATCGCGCGGGCGCTTTCGCACTGCTGGTGGCGGCGTTCAGCTGGTCAGTGGCAACGATTTTGACTCGGAAATTGACCTTGCCCGCGTCGAAGCCCATGAGCTCGGCATCGCAGATGCTGTCTGGAGGCATTCAATTGCTCGTTCTGGCCGGGCTGACCGGCGAGTTTACCGGTTTCCGGCTGCAGGCGGTTTCTTGGACGGCATGGTTCGCATTGCTCTATCTCATCATCGCGGGGTCCATCGTGGGCTTTACTGCTTATGTCTGGTTGTTGCATTACGAGTCACCTACCAAGGTTGGAACCTATGCGTATGTGAATCCAGTGGTTGCGGTGTTGGTGGGATATTTCGCGGGTGGCGAGAGCATCGGGCTGCGTACTGTCTTCGGGACCGCGATGGTGCTGCTGGGAGTGATCACGATTTCCACCATGCCGAAGGCAAAGGCAGTTCATGTGGCTGCGGTGGAGCTGTCGCCGGCGAAAATTGAATGAACGCAGGCCTGGCGGTTAGCCAGGCCTAGCGAAGAGAAATGCGTCAGGCGTTGTCGTAGAACTTCAACGCCATCGCGCCGTGCGTGGCTGCGCCTCCGGCGCGCAACGCGGCGGCAATCAGTGAACTTTCGGTGACTTCCTCGCGCGACGCTCCGGCGGCTTTGGCGGCCTTGGTGTGTACTTCAATGCAGTAGGGACATTGGGTGGTGAAAGCTACTCCCAACGCGATGAGTTCGCGATACTTTCGTGGAATGGCTCCGCCGTCGCGGCCGACAATCTTGTCAAGGTTGAGCCAGGCATTGTATTCTGTGGGAGCTAGCTTGCCCATGTCCTTCAAAAACCGCAAATCGCCGACGTCATGGTAATGTTCGCTCAGGGTGGTCCTCCTAGGACAATCAATATGCTTACCAGTGCTCTACGAGATTAGCTGCGAGTGAGGACTCTCTGCAAGCTGACAGGCGCGCCGTCCGGGAGTCATTTCATTGGCACGCGGAGTGCCGCCGAATGCCTATTGGAGAGGTTTAGGCCGGAGCAGATAATACGCTTTACGTAACGCATAACATGGTGCCATTCTAACGCATGGTCGGCGGCTATCGGGACAAGCGGATCCGGGACTTCGCCCTCGGCAAACAGGTCAAAGTGTTCCCGGGTATCGAACATGCGGCGCGCCTGAAGCTCGACCGCCTGGAGGCGGCCGTCACGCTGCGGGATCTGGCTGTATTGCCGGGCAACCGTTTCGAAACCCTGAAGGGCGATCGCAGAGGGCAATACAGCATACGAATTAACGACCAGTGGCGGATTTGTTTTGAATGGCAGCCGGGCACCGCTGGCCCTTCGAACATAGAGATTGTTGATTATCACTAGGAGAATGTGATGGCACGGACGGCAATTCACCCCGGGGAACATTTGGCAGAAGAACTAAGTGCGCTGGAAATGAGTGCTGCTGAGCTGGCACGAAAATTGGGTGTCCCCACCAACCGGGTCACAGAGATTCTGAATGGGCGGCGGGCCATCACTGGGGACACGGCTTTGCGTCTCGCCCATTTCTTCGGCACGAGCGCTGAGTTCTGGCTTAACCTCCAGAGCCTTTATGAAATCCGTGTGGCCGAGCAGAGAATAGGTAAGTCCATCCGAAGCCTGCCCACTTTAAGGCGTCTGGAACAGGTAGAGGTTTAGCTACGGCCTCGTCATCCTCTCCGGCTTCATCAACAGATCAAACTCTTCGCCAGTGAGATGCCGCAGCTTCAGCGCAGCTTCGCGCAGGCTGCTGTGGTCGACGTGGGCGGTGTGGGCGATCTGGGCGGCTTTGTCGTAGCCGACCTTGGGGGCCAGCGCGGTCACCAGCATCAGCGAATTCTTTACGTACCAGTCAACTTTGGCACGATCAACTTGGATGCCCTTTATCATGTATTCGACGTATCCGTGGCAGGCGTCGGTAATCAGGGTGACCGAATGCAGGAAGTTGTAAATGATGACCGGCTTGAAAACATTGAGCTCGAAGTTGCCCTGGGAACCGGCGAATCCGACGGCGGCGGTTGCGCCGTGCACCTGCACGCAGACCATGGTCATGGCTTCGCACTGCGTGGGATTGACTTTGCCGGGCATGATGGAAGAGCCGGGTTCGTTCTCCGGGATCGAGATTTCGCCCAGGCCACAGCGCGGACCAGAAGCCAGCCAGCGAATGTCATTCGATATTTTCATGAATGATGCGGCCAGCGTTTCCATCGCCCCCTGCGCGAACACGATTTCGTCGTGCGCCGAGAGCGCGGCAAATTTGTTGCCGTGAGAGCGGAAAGGGAGCCCAGTAAGCTCGGCAATCTTCTTGGCAGCCCTCTCGGCGAATTCGGGATGGGCGTTCAAGCCAGTGCCGACAGCCGTCCCACCAATCGCCAGATCGTATAAGCCGCCGAGAACTTGCTCCAGGCGCTGGATATCACGCTCGAGCAAAGCGGCCCAGCCACCGAATTCCTGGCCGAAAGTCAGAGGAACGGCATCCTGTAAATGCGTGCGACCGATTTTTACGATGTCATGAAATTCTTTCGCCTTGGCAGCAATCGCGTCATGAACGCTTTTGACCGCAGGAATCAGCGCGTTCTTCACCCGTTCCGCCGCGGCAATGTGCATGGCCGCCGGAAACGTGTCATTCGAGGACTGCGACATGTTGACGTCATCGTTGGGATGGATCGGCTTCTTCGATCCCATCTCGCCACCCGCCAGTTCGATGGCGCGGTTGGAGATGACCTCGTTGACGTTCATGTTGGTCTGAGTGCCGCTTCCGGTTTGCCAGATGCGAAGCGGGAACTGGTCGTTGAGTTTGCCGGAAATGACCTCATCGGCAGCTTGTACTATGAGCTTGGCTTTGTCGGCAGGAAGTTTTCCCAAGTCCTGGTTCACCAGGGCACAGGCTTTCTTCAGGATGCCGAAGGCTCGTATCAGCTCTGGCGGCATTGTGTCTCGGCCGATGTCGAAGTGCAGCAGCGAGCGCTGTGTCTGCGCGCCCCAATAAACATTGGCCGGGACTTCGATTTTTCCCATGCTGTCGGATTCTGTGCGGGTGCGAACGGGTTGGGCGGAATTAGCCATAATGTTAACAATCAGGTGCGCGAAGGAGGCAACTCCGGATTATAACGCGCAGAGGAGCCAGAACTTTCTTCATCTCACGGCGGCGCGTGATGCCCTCCACGGAGGCTTGTTCGGCTACATGCTAGAATCTTTATCTTCAAAACAGCAGGTGGTTCGCGCGCGAGCGGAGTTTTCGCGGCCTCGGGATTCACACCAATGACCAGACACATGGCCGACGCGATTCAGATTCCCGACACCTTGCCGCGGGCGCAGTTCAACGCGCACTCGGGCACAAATACGGACGTGCTGGTTATCGGCGCCGGCCCTACCGGTCTGGCCTGCGGTATTGAAGCGCAGAAGGCCGGCTTCCGGGCGGTGGTCGTCGACAAGGGCTGCCTGGTCAATTCCATCTTTAATTATCCCGCCAACATGACTTTCTTTACTACGCCAGAACTGCTGGAGATTGGCGATCTGCCCTTCACCACCGCCCACCAAAAGCCCACTCGGGAAGAAGCGCTGGAATATTACCGCAAGGTAACAGAGCATTATCACTTGCCAGTCGCGCAGTACCAATGGGTGAAGACTGTAAATGGGCGCGACGGTAATTTCCACATCACTACCAGCGATCGCCTGGGCCGAATCTACGACTACAAGACGCGCAAGTTGGTGGTAGCCACCGGCTATTACGATATGGCCAACCTGTTGAATATTCCAGGCGAAGACTTGCCCAAGGTCTACCACTATTATAAGGAGCCACACCCGTTTTTTGATCTTGACGTGCTGGTGATCGGAGGGAAAAATTCTGCGGCGATTTCAGCGCTTGATTTGTGGCGGCACGGGTCTCGAGTGACGCTCGTTCATCGCGGGCCGGCGCTGCACTCGCATGTGAAGTACTGGATCCTGCCCGACATTGAAAACCGCATCAAGGCCGGCGAGATCAAGGCTTACTTCAATTCCACGGTTGAGGAAATCACCGCCGATTCTGTCATCCTGCGCACTCCCGCCGGCATTATCCGCCTGCCCAACGATTTCGTCCTCGCTCTGACGGGGTACCATCCTGATTACGATTTTTTGCGCTCCATGGGCATCGAGCTTTCCGGGGACCAGTGCCGTCCTGTCTGTGACCCTGAAACTCTGGAGAGTAATGTGCCGGGAATCTACGTGGCAGGAGTGATCGTCGCCGGTTCCCGGACGAATGAAATCTTCATCGAGAACGGACGCTTCCACGGCCAGCAGATCGCGCGCGACTTAAAGAGCAAGCTGGGTGAATAGAGAACCCACCTCTCGCGATCGAAGCGAGAAATCGGCGCCCGGCGGTAGAGCTAGGTCGCGTAAAACTTCGCGTTCACCTCAATAAACGGCTTGATGCATTTATCAGTAATTGCGTAGGCCATGACTCAGCTCCCCTGTAGGAATGTACTCTTTACCCTGGCGAGCGAACCCAGGCCCTGCTGTGATCTCTGTCACCTGAGGAAGTCAGGTTGTTCACAAATGAACTGCCCATTCAGTGCTGATTCTTGCTCTTATCTTGAGCGACCCGGGCCTTCACCAGTTTCTTAACCAGGGCAATTGGCAGCGGCTTGTCGGTAGGGAACTGAATAGTCCCCTTGGATGTGGAGAAGGCTTTCAGTTCGTTCTTGAAAGCTGCAATAACCGAGGCGGTGGGGAACAGACTGCAGTGATCTGAAAATGCGGCGAACCACACCAGCACTCTCTTGTGCTTGAACGCCGGAATCCGATAGCTGATGGTCTCGGTAGCCTCTGGCGGCACCGCCGACCGAATCGCCGCGCGCATCTTTTTCAAAGTGCTGCGCGCAGGTTCCGGGACGCCGGCCAGATATTCATCGACGTTCTTGGGCGGGCTTTTGCGCTCTGCCGCGGAACTGCGACCACCCGATTTCCGCCTTTTCATGCGGGCAATGTTATGGGAACGTCCCGTTGAAATTCAACTGGATCGGCAAGGGCAAAGTGGGGTCCGCCGCGCTCGTCGCGAATACCGGATTCAGGGGCTCAAGAAAAGTATGTTACAAAGGATGGCGCTTATCCGGGCATTCATGCGAGAGCTGCGCCGGGAGGAGTGCTCGCAATGTCGTTGAAATTAATAGGCAAACGTCTGCGCTGGTTTTCCGGGTATTTCTCGGAGAAGTTGCTGCTTCTTGAAGGCCGGCGTATGGCATGGCAAGTCGCGCAGTTACCCGCTTCGACCGAGTTGTCCAAAGCGGGCTTCGGAGTCTTCTCGCAACACGACGAAGATGGCATCATTCAATTCCTGATTAACCATGTACCCGTCCTTCACAAAACGTTCATTGAGTTCGGAATCGACAACTACGAGGAAAGTAATACGCGCTTCCTGCTCATGAACGACGACTGGCAGGGAATGGTACTGGATGACTCCCCTGAAAAAATTGCCTACGTCAAGGCTCAGAAGGTTTCGCGAAAATGGGACCTGCAGTTCCGGTCCGCATTCGTTACCATCGAGAATGTCAATCAACTCCTGAGTACCAGCGGATTCGACACCGACCTGGGCTTGCTTTCCATCGACATCGATGGCAACGACTACTGGGTGTGGGAGGCAATCAGCTTTTTACCCCGGATCGTGATCGTCGAATACAACAGTGTTCTTGGGCGCGACCCAGTCTCGATTCCCTATCAGCCCGACTTCCGTCGTACCCGGGCTCACTACTCCACTCTCTACTATGGATGTTCGCTGAGCGCCCTGGCGTATTTGGCGGAGAAAAAGGGTTATATCCTGGCGGGTTCAAATCAGCGGGGGAATAACGCGTTCTTCGTAAGAAAAGATGTCGCGACTTCGCTGCCGGCAAGGACCGCCCAGGACGCCTACGTCGCCAGTCACTTTAAGGAATCACGCGACCCGCGAGGCCGCCCCACGCATCTCCGAGAAGCCGAACGAAGACGTCTTATTTCGCATCTCCCAGTGCAGAACGTCATCACCGGACAAATCGCGCCTCTGGGGACCTGAACAGCAATCAATCAGCCAGCCGCGGCGTCGATCGACGCCCACACCCGCTTCTCATCCTGAGCGCAGCGAAGGATCTGTGCATTTTGCCGGAAGCCACCAGTTTCCCTCATCCCCGTTTGCAGCATCCAAGCGAGGAATGATCGCAGGAAGCAAAAACGCCGGGAAGGTTACAGCCGCACTCATTGTCGCGTTGCTATTACTTTTGCTCGTGGCGATGGTGGTCTGGACCCGCAAGAAGAAGAGCCCCGACCCGAAGCCGTCGCTCCGCGCGCAGATAACACTCTCAGCCCCTGCAATTCGCTGTAATTCGGCGGGTACCCAGCTCATGTAGTGGGGACGCGCCCCATCCGCCGCTTTTGGACTTGCAGAACCGTATCCACTCGGATACAATAGCAAAACGTGATTACCTTCGTCCGGTCGTCCGATTTCGACGCCTGGCTCACCAATCTGGCCGACCAGAAAGCCAAGGCCAGAATCCTGGCGCGGCTGCGCAGCGCGACGTTCGGAAACTTCGGTGATTGCGAACCCGTCGGTGAAGGCGTTTCTGAGATGCGTATATTCATGTCGGAGGAGGCTATCGGGTTTATTACACGCGAACCGGCTCTACCGTTTACGTTTTGCTGATTGGCGGTGGGAAGGCATCACAGGCGAAAGACATTCACAAAGCGAAAACCATGGCTCGGGAACTCAAGAGGGAG
>Ga0207057_1159_pt2 | contig 16035 bp, 16 predicted proteins | sample Alteio_BWMinCont_33_FD_153265 | JGI IMG/M metagenome (GOLD analysis project Ga0207057, IMG submission 153265) | Enriched cells from forest soil in Barre Woods Harvard Forest LTER site, Petersham, Massachusetts, United States -... | ecosystem: Environmental > Terrestrial > Soil > Temperate forest >... | reverse complement strand
CATCCGCTGGTGCAGGTTTCATGCACAACAACCTTGGACAGACCCGGAAGGACTGGCTTGAGACGATCCCATATCCAAATCGAGATATGCTCGCTGGTGGGGTTTGTCAGCCCGTCAACCTCGTTGAGCAAGCTGTGATCCAGAATGGCGTGAAGGGGCGCAAATGCCTTTGAGATGTCCCCATAGTCGATCACCCAGCCCGATTCCGACGCCACATCACCAGAAACATGTATGCCGATTTTGAAAGAATGCCCATGAAGACGACGACACTTGTGCCCTTCTGGAGCGTTTGGCAAGAAGTGCGCCGACTCAACTGTGAAATCCTTGAATATTTCCATGTTCACTCGCAACCCATTCTAGCCAGAGAATGCTGCTTGCGTCATGGATATATCAGAGGGTAATTCCGGCCAAAGCCGACAGCGGCCTGACAGTTCCAACGAAGATCGCAAGCGTTGCAAGTTGCAATTGTGGGAGCGACTGTAGGGGCGGCCCAATTTCTGCTGGCTCGACAGGTTTCGATCTGCTGCACCGTCTGGCCGAAGGATTGCAATGCTTGCTGGACCGCTGGCGGATCGAGGTTGACTTCCAGAAGTGCGTTTACCGGGCGAGAAGTTGGAGCAGGATCACCCGCCAAGTCATTCAGAAAGTAAAGCACTGCCTTCGCTGGTACAACGCCTGTTTTCTGGCGATAAAGGTCAGCGTACACCTGCATTTGGAATACATAGCGCTGGTAGTCCGGGTCACCGACCGATGGCCGACTTGCGCCCTTGTAGTCCCAAATCTCGACTGCATTTGCGCCGACGTTTGAAGCGATGAGCACATCGACATTGCCATGCAAAATGTACTGGCCCTGATCGGCCTGAAGACGGCACTCCGTATCGATGATCCGGGGGTACAAGGTCGGGCCTTCGATGGAGTTGAACCTTTTCAGGATACTTTTTGCTTGGTCACGCACGCTTTGCACGGCTCGGATTCGCCTCGCAATCAATGCGTTCTCTACCTCAGTGAAATAGTTTTCGATGTCATTGTCGGTAGGTAGATTGCCCGGAGGCACTCCCAACTCACCTCGATAATGTGCGTGAGCACGATCAAGTACCTGGTGAATCACGGTGCCATAGAACAATTGGACAACGAGCGCAGGCTCATATCGACGAACAGCAAACGCTCCGTATTGAAGAGAACACTGTTGGTAGGCAAGAATATCCGCAGTGACACTGTATCGACGCCGACTCGGGACGGGCGGATTGAATCCTACTTGGAGAAATTGAAAATTCTGCCACATACTCTTCTATAACCTCTGGATATTCTGCCGTACCCAAGGCCCTCCGTTATTCCCGAACGAGGCGGTTTGCGCTCCTGTCTTGCGAAGCTGAGAATCGGATGCAATCATCGCCAAAGCGAATTTAGCCCGAGAGAATGCCACGAAGTGCTGACGAATGTCATCGTGCCACTGAGCCGCGGGGATTGAGTGTGTGACAGCAGGAGGGTTCAATCGGAATGGCCTCAAGTCTTGCTCAAGCTGATGAGCGTTACTTGACCAGAGGCCGCCCCCAAGATTGCCGACGAAGACAAAGTCGAACTCCAGACCCTTAGCTTGATGAACCGTCATGATTGGAAAGTAGCCAGCAGGACATACGACTTCCTCGTCCTCATCGTCGTCCAGCCCTCTCTTTTCAAGATAACCGCATAGCCCATAGTAAAAGCTGCTGTACCACCAACCCTGCAATTGCCCACCATTGGAATCATCGGTCCAAAGCTGTCGTCCATATTGTGAGCAGAACGCCTCGAAGAGCCTCGTGAGTTTGCTCAAACGAAGGTCCATATCCGGGTTCGCCTGATGTGCGACGAATGGCTGATGCGCCAAGATTCGATAGAGGATCGTGGGCATCGCAGGAGTGATACGTTCTCCCGGTCCCTTGTTGGCGATAGCGTGTGCGCCCTGCGTGATATAGGCGGCCAAGAGCGGTTGATGTGGTGCAATAGTGTCATATTCTGTGACCCAATTTTGCACCATCTGTCTAATCGATGGTGAGAGCACGCTCGAAACATGAGTCAACTGCGAATCTATCAGTCGTATGAAGGCTCCGAGGCATTGGGCAACCTCGATTTGTTCTAAGAAGTCTTTAGAGCGAGGATTGTATACTGGGATGTTTTGATCCTGAAGTGCGGACACGTAGGGTCCCGCAAAGTTGGGAGAGTTCTTGGTGCTCCGTAGCAGCAATACGCACTGAGAGTAGTCCTGAATGATTCCGTGAACCCGAAGGTCCCTGACGAGTGCAGCCATTCCCGTTGCACAAGCGTCAACAGTCGTACTCCGAATCAAGCCGACCGCTGGATGTGTACCAGTTCGCCCCAAGGCGGAGTGGAGAGGAGGCTTGCCTGGGATGCGGACGTTTGCCGCAGCCATTTGGGGAAATGAGGAGATGTAGGTGTTGCACCAGTCAACGATTTGACTGTCGGAACGGTGATTTTCGGATAAGTATAAGACTGAAGAATTTATGGCCCACTGCGCTTGACACGCCGAGGCAAAACCCACCATGCACTCAACCGTGCCTCCTCGGAAACGATATAGCGCCTGGTCATCATCGCCGACGACTGTGATGTTGTGGGGTGCTGCGTCGGCCAAGCGAAAGTAGATCGACTCTTGTATTGGATTTGTGTCTTGATACTCGTCCACGAGCACATGTGTCAGCGGGAGGCGCACACCTGCACCATCTCCGGTTAGGAATAGACTGCCCTGGGCAGTATCGAGAAAATCCCGAAAGTATCGGAGAAGACGGGAAAAATCACAGGCAGAGGTATTGGCAAGAGCTTGCTCATACAGTCCATCAGCCTGAAGAAGGGCGGCCCACGACCCACCTGCGTGCTGGAGAGCAGTGAGATTAATCCGGTCCTCGATCAGACGATTGAATATTTGCTGTAGTGCGAGCGCCCAGTCCCACTTGCTCAGCATATTATGCGGCTTATTGCCGAAGAGGTAGCTGAACTGTGCTAAGAGTGCTGGTTGAAGTGGCTGCGTGCTAGTGACAACGGATTTGTGCAGCAGCAGAGCACTCGTGACTTCGTCTAACAGTCGAAGATTCTGATAAGCGGTGTATCGGTATTCCTGCAAGATGTCGTTGCACAACCCGTGGAGTGTGCCTATACGGAGATCGGATGGATCGATGTCTGCGAGTTGCGGGTACATTCCTGCAAGGAATAAAAACGCTTCCGAAAGACGATCTTGGAGGCTCTTTGCGGCCTTTTCGGTGAAGGTGGTCAACATAATGGAACCGGGCGCGACGCTGTCACAGCACATAAATCTCAAGCAGCGTGCTACGAGAACCTCTGTTTTCCCGGTGCCCGGGCCAGCCGCAATCAGTAGAGGCCCCGCACCATGCTGAATCGCCTGTCTCTGAGCAGGGTCCAACGGAAAACCGTTTTTTGCTTCGATGCCAGCGATGATCTCTTGCTCGGTGATCGGCACGACTTTCTCCGCCAGTTTGTTATAGAGGAAATATCAGTCAACAATGTGCTTCTAGTTGACGATAAAGCTGTAGCGTGTTGTGTGCGCCCCTGCGCTTGTTTCTGTTCAATCCCCGGAAGATCAGGACGTTAACCCCAATATCCTTGCATACGTTGCAACTGCATTTTGTCCAAGGTCTGTCTTCTAAGGTTTTGCGATATTTCTTGCGGAGCGAGTCACGACTGTACTCGCCACGATTCAGCAGCCTGTCGTATCGCAACACGGTGTCCAGGCACGACTCGACATCTAGTTTTCCCTTTCCATAACGTCGGAGGGCTTTCAGCGCCTCCTTTTCAAATCGGGCGATGGTAGATTCCTTCTTCCCGGACTCTTTGAGCCTGAGCAATGTTCGCGGATCGCTCGTCGGAGGCACTCGAATTGCTGAATACCATTCGCCATCAGCCCCCAAGTAGTTTTGGTCGGATCGAAGCCAAGCCTTCCGAAAATATGTCGCGCTATCAAAGCTATTTACGCCGCACTTCCGAATTGAGTCTTGCAGCTTTGGTCGAAACACTCCGAGTAAGTGGACCCAAGGTCTATCCTCGTACTCTGCGAGAGACTTATCGACCTGAGCGACGATTGTGCGGATGTCTTCGTCACTGCGAGGCACCAATCCGCCGAGAGCAATGTGGGTGTAACCCATCTCGACGTACTCGTGAACCTGACGAGCATAGCCAGCAGCATCGATACCCTGAATAACGCCAACAGGCGTGAACTTGCAATGCTTCGCTTTCCAGGTTTGCATGAAGCCATCAGCATTATCTCGCGTCAACTTAACTCTTCTTCTTCTCTCGTACTCCGACAGCGGTGTCCGATTTCCTTCGTCATCCACAATCTCCGTCAGCGGGATGTGGTCAACACTCGCGCCCAGATCGAATTCGTACAGCTCGTAAACAGCGATTGCCTGATCGACCGAAATCGCCGGGTCGTGTTGCCCAGCGTACGAAAACGCGCCGCAGTCGCCAAATGCGAGTTGATCCGGTGACAGTGTGAAATGATCGCGCACCGACCGGGGTCGCATGAGACTTTGATCCGACGGCGGCACGCGCCGCAGCAAGCCTTTTGTACCGAGATGTTGCGCGAGACTGACGAGAATCCCGTCGCAGATGCGCTGCGGTTGCAACAGTTGAATTGTGTGGGCTTCTCTTCTGCCATCCCGCTTAGCGGTCGAAAATAGGTCCTTGTCGAAGTCGAAATCGGCATCCACAAAGTCGTCCCAATCCGGCAAGAAGTACAGCGGGCGCTTGTTTTCTCCCACGGATGGTTCAGCACTCGGACGAGGCGCGGGCGGGAAGGACGAGAGAAGATTTGAGAACTGTTGCAGCTTCACCCCAATGCCACCCTCAACACAGTGGACGTGGGCGCGTTTATCGAGAGCGCCCGAGTCGATGGACTGAAGATAGTCTTTGCCAAGAACAAGGTGAACTTGCGTGTCTTGTTTAACTAAGCCCGAGAGAGTGGTTGTCACTTGAGAGCGCAACGACGCCGCTCTGTCCGTCGTCATTCGCTGGTCATAGCTTTCGATAGGCGCGACTGAGCCGATCAGACCGTACTTTGCAGACAGTACTCCGATAGCTAGTTGCTGGGGCCACCTGTGGGTTCGTAGGTGAGAACGCAAAACCCGATACATTGGACCGTCGTATAAATGAACGGCAGGCACGTGTCCGGCGACCTCGAACTTGGTCGCAGAACACCCAAGGACGACAAGCGTATTCTGTAGTGGCGCGGACACTTGCATGTAAGTTACTCACATCTGGGTACTAAAGCAATCCCACTCGGGCATTCTGGCACTCGCGGAGATTTCTATGGATGATGCAGAGCGAAGAGACGAGTTTTTGAGGCAAATGTATTCCGAGATGTGGAACAACATCAATCGCCATCTCACCGTCACCTGGCAGGCGGTCGGCGTTCTCGCAGGCGGGTTCGCCGTCTTTTTTGGATTGGCAGAACGGCAAGCAATTTCAATCGATATGGCAGCTTCTCTGATGCTCCTGATTGCCGCGTGGCAATTGTGCCACGTCTACGACGCCAACACCTGGTTCAATCGAAACTTGGGAATTATTTCCAACATCGAGAGGCAGTTCTTGACGAAACGCGACGAGAAAGAGATCGAATTCTATTTCACCGAGCCGCACAGAAAACCGGGCAATTTGGTCGGACACCTCAGAGTGCAACGAGCTTTCGGTCTTGGAGTGCTTGCGCTCGTTCTGGGTATTCACTTCGTAACGCGGGTACTGCCCGGAATTCATTCTCCCTGGTCGAATTTTGAACCCATTCGAGCAGTTCCCTACTTGACTGCTGCAATCTGCGCTTGGTGGGTGATCGCAGATCGTACACGGCAGATTGATCGCCAAAAGGAATTTACCCGCCGCTCACCCGGAGCGGCAGTTTCTGAAGATCGGACTGCCGTGTAACGACGCGCAAGATCCACTGCATTTGCCGAGGGTGCACTCCGTTCACAACTCGTAGCAGACTGTGCCGACGACCTGATTCGGCGCTGCGGTCAGCCTCGTAAACTGGGCGTCGATGGCATCGGGACGTGTGCGGAGGACACAGGAGAGCCGATTCCAATGCCCAAGATACGGACCGTTCACGCCACAATTCAGTCCAGCGCGGATGCCTTCGACCGCCCCTCTCACATCGGCGTTTTCCCTCTGGGGCACGAGAAACACATCCAAATCGTTGCCCGTGCCAGTAACCAGCACTCCGCCATAGAGAGCCACGGAGAAGCCGAACGGTTCAACTATTCGGTGTAAGGCTCTACAGGTTTCCACTCCTTGCTCCAATGTCCACATGCAGGAAATCCTAACGCTGTGCCGCTACGAAAACAAAAAATAACGAACTTCAATGTTTGAGATTTGCGAATGGCAGTTTTCCGTATGCTGCTTGGAATTTCTCGATGAGCGTCTTCTCCACAGTTCTCGGGACGGCATCCGGCGTTACTCTCCAACATAGGAGAAGATCACACGCGTTGGACAACTGCCAGATGTATCTGCCGCCTTGGTGCCCCACGTTTTGTCCTTGACCGAAGCACATGTATTGCTTCAGGCGACTTCTGAGAGTCGCGTTTCCGGGTCCGGCTTTGCCGATATTCAGAACGAGGGCTTTCTCGACCCATTTGCTCTGTAGTTCAGCAACCGTAACTGTAGGGTTTTTCCCCTTGAAATGTCCGCCGACGCTCTCGCTCAGAAAATCTGGACGCTCTGTGTTCGGTCTCAATACGAGGTAAACTCCGGGTTGGGTGGGCACCTCGGAGCAGTTCGACGTTTGAAGGGCAGAGATGGTCACAAAGCCTTCAAAGCCGTCTCGACGGAGGTCGTCGATGCTATCGAAATTCACACTATTGGCTTAATCCCTTCACGAGAAGAGTCCAGCCTGAGTCTCGGTCAGTTCGACCGGCGTCGAACATCCTGCGTCATCGTTGGCGACATGGTTGACCCGAGTGCTCACGGGATAGCACCGCATCATCCGGGCATCATAGGGCTTCAACATTTCCGACGCCGCTTCGACATTCGTCATCCCTGGGTCGAGCCACAGATCGTAATCGGCTGGGTCGAGGATGACCGGCATACGGTCATGGATGGAGGAGGTCACGGTGTTCGGAGTCGTGGTTAGGATCGAACAGGACTTAACCCGCTGCCCGCTCGGGTCTTTCCAACGATCCCACAGTCCCGCAAACGCAAACAACTCTCCCTCGTTGACTTCAAAACAATACGGCTGCTTCGCTTTGCCCGTCCGCTGCCACTCGTAGAATCCATCCGCCGGAATGAGGCACCGGCGGGACGTGAGTGGATCGCGGAACGCAGCCTTCGTTGCTGCCGTCTCCGACCTGGCGTTAATCATCTGGGCGGAAATCGAGGAGTCCTTTGCCCATGAGGGGATCAAACCCCAACGCATCAGCGACAATTCCCGGCGAGGTTCCTTCGGGTTCTGTCGGATGACGGCAACAGGCTGGGTCGGCGCGATGTTGTACCGGGGAGTCCACTCCGGCTCGTCAGACGGCGCGTCGAAATATTCCTCGACAAGCTGTTTCCTGCGCGACAGGCGATAGCGTCCGCACATGAGGAGATTATAGATTGCTGTGCGTCTGAATTTGACCGCCAATCTGCACGTTCGTCAGGGACAAAGCCCCTCCTAAAAGGCATTGTCGCCCACCATGCCGCCATCCCCCGGTTAGCTGCCTTCAACAGTTCTGGGGACTGATGGGACGCAACAAATCCACCAGTGATTGTTGGTACGCCGAAATCCATGAGGGTATGTTCGAGCATGGACGTGTCGTGCTCGGCGTGACCGTGTTCCGGCTCGTCCAGTTCCACTCTCTGACCGACGACTTCCAATAGCGGATCATGGACTGCCGAGACCTGGGCTTGAGGGACGAGAGAACAAAAGAGCGCGATAGCGGGCAGCATAGAGCACCTCCTTCTCGATTCGGGACGTAGTCCGAAGGAAAAACTGAGGTGAATGATTGTATCGCGTTTCAGCAGTGGCTCTAGGTAGCAGGACAGAACCTAACGTAGCTCAACGCGAATCCGAATGTGGGGACTTTTGTGTCGCACGCAAAAGAGCATGTTCGTAAGTGATTGAGCGCATTGAGCGTTCTGAACGCGATATTTGACAGTCTCTGTGCGGGACGATGGTTGGTAAGTTGTTTGTTTGTAGCAACTAACAGCTAAGTTTCCGCGTCTTCATGCGGGAATTAAGAGTCAGTTGCTCTGCCAATTGAGCTACGCGCCCAGCGTTTTAATTTCAGTGCATTAGACGTTTCCGACGAGAGTCGGAGCGGCTGCTTTCACCAAACTTTCACCGTTCCCGTTCCATTCGAGTCGGCGCATGGCATTCGCTCCGTCGTCGGTGCTGACGATGTGATCCTATCGAAGACCGCCCGCGTTTTGTGGCCTGAGATTTTCATCGCGACTCGCTCGGGTACGCCCGCGTTCACGAGAATTCTGACGACGGAGCGCCGGAGATCGCGAACAACGAGCCCTTCATATTTATACCACGCGTAACTGTCCTCGTCCTCGGCTCGACCAGCGTGCCAGTTCCGAACCCGCAGTCCGCACCGGCCTCTTTCCACTCCATCAGCAGTCAAGGTTCTCAACGCTGCGATCCTATGACGCTGTGTTCGGCGTGTCGGGCGAGCAGCCGGATCCCGCTTGCTTCGTCCGCGAACATGACCCACAACGATGATGAAACTACTTGAGGAGCCTACCGCCTTCGGAGGCGAGAGGGAAACGCCTGAAAGGGCGAAGCCGAACGAACGCCTAGACTGCTTTCTTGTATCTCATGCGTGGGGCGTCTGGTGGAGCAGCCTCGGCGATGTCAACCGGCGAAAACGGGTAATCAGTAACCATGCTCTGAAGCTGCTCCATGTGCTGGCGCAGCAATTGCTGTAATTCAGACAGAATGGGCTGGCACTCCTCCGAATCCCGTGCGGCAATGGCTTGAGCGCACAACTCGCGGATTCGTCTTTGCAGGGTAACGTCGTAAGCCAAAGCACATGTCCTGAAGTCCTCAAGGATGCCATTTCACAGAAAATTCTTCCATACCGCAGATACCGTAGTTAAACGACTTGGCTGCAGATCAATCTGCGGCCGCTGCGGTCTCTCCCAACCCGGCTTTCAAATCCCCCGCCAGTAACCGGTGGAATAAATGTTCACCTGCTTCGCGCCGCGCCGAAAGCCTTCCTGCGCCATACGCGCGCGACTTCAATCCGCGCTGCACCGCCTCGCAGATCCCCAAGTCTTCATCCTGAACGCGAGCTCCCACGGCGACACTTTGCTGGTTGTATTCGCGTTGTGCCTCGCTCACGTCGGCGAAATAAAAATCGAAAATCACGCGGCAGTGATCCACGTCTACGGGCAGCACCAGATTTGTATCCATGTAGCCTTCGTAGCAGTTGATCATCAGATTGGGATACTGCCAGAAATACCAGGCGCGATCGCCCTTGCGGGTCGCACCGGTTGAGGCATCTTCGCTCGAAGCCACCATCGGGCTCGATTGCAGGCAATAGCGGTCCTCGTTTTCGATGGTGTATTGTTTGTAATCCAGCACCGAGTTCAGGCCTTTGTGCAGATGGGGAACGTGGTATCCGCCGTCGAGATAATTGTCGACGAACACCTTCCAGTTGCAATGGATGTCATAGACGCGGGTATCAAAGTAATGAAGCTTGTTCACCCGCAGCGGCGAAATTCGTTTTACCAATCCGCCTAAGAAATCTCGTAGCGGCGCGGCTTCCGGATCGAGATTTACGAATACGAACTTTTCCCAGCTCTCAACCTTGATTGGTACGAGACCGTTCTGCTGGCGGTCGAAGTTTTTCACGCCGTCGAATTCCGGCATCCCTTTAAGCGAACCATCCAGTCCGTAATTCCATCCGTGATAGGGACAATGAAGGATGGAAGCTTTCCCGCATGCTTCTGTAACCACCGCAGCCGCGTGATGCCGGCACACATTGTAGAAAGCGCGCAACACGCCGTCGTTGCCGCGCACCACGAGGATAGGTTCGCCCACCAGATTCGCGGTTACGAACTGTCCCGGCGATTGCAGTTGATCCGCGCGCGCCACCATCTGCCAGGTTTTGCTGAAGACTGTCTTGGCTTCGAGCTCCGCGATGCGGGAATCGACGTACCATGGCGCGGGGATGGTCGACGCTTCCGACAGCGGCGCCTTCTCGTCGTACGCCGCGAGAATGTTTTTTACGGGAGCCGCGGTGATCATTTTCATTAAGGCCGGAGTCCGCGATTCATGCCGTCTGCTCGGTCCCGATTGCTCTTTTCAACACGTCGAGGAACTGCGTGATGCGCGCTTCTTTCCGCTCTGCAGAATCGCCTTGGCGGCGAAACAGCCCGGGATCGAGCTCTTCGATGAGTAAAGCATCCTGAAATCTTTCGACCACCCAATCGAGAATCGAAACCACCATCTCAGTATCGAGGTCGCGGCGGAGCTCGCCGCGTTCGAGACCGAAGCGCACGAAGTCAACGCGTCCATAAGGATCTTCGGCGATGAGGAAGCGGTTAATTTCGCGGCGCAAGCTCAGGTCGGTACCGTATTGTCCCAGCAGATAGACCCGGTAAGGAATCCAGTCTTCGCGCAGCATGTGCTCGGTGCGCACCAGCCAGTAGTAAAGTACACCGAAAAACCCCCGCTCCCGAACATCGGCGGGCACCTTCAAATATGGAGAGAACGAACGCACAGCTTTTTTGTAGGCCTCGAAAAACAAACCATCCTTGCTGCTGAAATGTTGAAAGATGGAGCCCTTGGCGATGCCCAAGCCTGCGGCAATGTCGCCCACTCGCGCGGCGTGGTAGCCCTGCTCGGCGAAATGGCGCATGGCCGCGTCAATGATTTTCGTCCGCTTGTCTTCCGAGCGTGGACGCGGGGGCAGGTTTCGATATCGAGGAGGAGAGATAAGGCTGCTGCTGATGCCACTCATGGTTTGACCTCAAGTCATGGCAATGTAATAAATAAACAGTTTAAATACAACTGTATTTTTTCTGCGCCAGAATCGCTTGATGTGCGGTGTGGAAGGCCGTAGAGACGTAATTAAATTACGTCTCTACATTCAGGAAGGTGACGAAGATTAAATAGTGGAGGTCCCGCATGGGGACCTCCTACCGGGAACGGGCCAGCAGCGGTTCACCCGTTCTGCGCGTTTGCAGCATCCTAGGACAACGTGTCACTGCAATTGTCAAAACCGGATCACGAAATTGTCATTAATTTGTAACAAAGCTCAGGCGCACACCTAGTGCCGCTCGTAGCTTGGGCTATCCGGGAGCGGAGGGGTATAGTCGCGGCCGTACATGTTTTCGTGACCCGCCGGCACGTTCGTGGCGGGAAGCCGCATGGCCCCTAAATTCGAGGCGTCCTGGGAAATATTCACCTCACGAGTCAGTTTGTTCAACGATTCTGGCAGCGTATCTTCATACCAGATTCTCAGCGTGTAGCGTCCAGGTGGAACACGCGAGATGGCCACGCGTCCCTTGCGGTCTGAGATCCCGTAATACGGACTGCTCACAGCAATTACCACTGCGCTCATTTCAGAATGAATATTGCAAAAGATGTATGAAATGCCAGGCTTGTCAAAAACAACGTTGCGCGTGCTCCCAGCCTCATACAGCCCGAGATCGAAGCGCTTGCCTTCAAAAAGCGAAAACACATTGTGAAAAAACGGATCGCGGTTGGGAAACTCTACCGATGCACCTACGGGAACTACGAGTACGTGAGGTTCGAAACTTTTATTTTTCTGAACCAGTCGCGGCCGGTCAGCGTTCATCACCGCGGGAAAAGTCGGAACCGTTGCAACCCCCGTCGGAGTGAGCCATAGCACCACATTGTCTGCTTTTCGTGGCTTGCTCTTTTTCCCGGTATTCATTAATGCCACATCGGCAGTTACGGTCGCTTCCTGCGCGCACGCGAAGGTCCCGCAGACAATGAGCCCGCACAGGCACCCGATAGTTATTCTCTTCATCAAAACAAGATTCCCATTATCAAATTGAACTGGTCGGCACTGTTGCTGACATCGTATAGTTCAAACGTCCGCAAACGCGAGTACTCGGCGGAAAACAGCAGACTCGAGCGCGGCCGAAAAACAACATTCGCCAGGATTCCCCGGTTCTGCACTAACAAGGGGCTGCCCAGATAAGCAATACTTGCCTGCGCCGCTCGCACTTCCGCAGCCGTCGGGTTGTCGACACCAGCGGCTGCGTTGAACTCGATCGTATTCGAGAGCTTGAATTTCAATTGCGACCAGCCGCCAATCGTGTCAAGGCCGCGCACCGGCGTGCTCGCGAGACCTGGATTCCCGTCCCAAACCACGCTCTGACTGATGTCTCCGCCAATTCCGCCGATCGCCCTCCCGCGATAAAATTCGCCGCTGAAAGTCACGCGAGGCGCGAGCGGAATCTGCCAATCGGCCATGCCCGCCCATCCATCCACATAATGGTCGAAAGGCCAATCCTGACGACTGTAGTAGCCAGCGGCTCCAAAAGTTAGCGGCTGACCAAGTAACTTATGCGTCCACGCGGTGCGGACCGCGTAAGCTGGCTGACGCGAAAACTCTCCCGGTCCAGGCACGCGGAAATATGAGTTTCCGGGAAACTCTCCCGTGAGATTGTCCATAATGCCGCCTTGTATCAGGACGCTCTGATCATCGGACAATGTGAAACGATGCTCCACTCGCACCTGCGGAGTCCAGGCCCAGAGATTTCCCGCATAGTTAAACGCGGGCACTGCAAGCGACGCAAACGATGTAGGTGTGAGCGGCGAGAAAAATGCGTTGTCCTGGCCCATGACCAGCGAAGTATTCTTCCAGTCCATGCGCATGCTGGCCGTGCGCAAGCGGAAGATACCGGAATCGACGCCGTTCCAGGTCGAGGGAAATCCGCCGGCAAAATCGGCCTGCAAGCTTGCCGAGGTTTTTGCCCCCGCCAGGGTTGGCCCAAACACTTCCAAACCAATTTCTGATTGCCGCATGGTTGCGCCGAAGTTTCCGGTGCCGGCGCTTGGTCCAGTCACGAAGCTGGGAAAATCCTGATTGTCGGTCGCACCGTGGTTGCTAAAAAGATTCAACAGCACGATGCCCGACAAGCGGACGCGGTATTTGGATGCGCTCTCGACTTTGGTCTGATATTGATCGTCGACTTTACTGTTCACCAGTTGCGTCGACTCTTCGAGCGAAGCAACACGATCCTCTAGGGACGCTGTACGATTCGGCTGCGCGGATTGAGCAGGCGCGGTATTAGTGCTAGCCGGTGACCCAAACTGATAGGAATCCTGAGGCGGCGCGGCAACTGGCGGTGAACCGCCTGAGGCCATCGGCCCCTGATTCGCGTGCAACTCATGCCGCAGTTCAGCATTCTCGGCGCGATACCGCTCGCTCTCCGCACGCATCTCCGCCATGGCTGATCGCAGTTCGTTGACTTGCTGTTGCAGTTCACGGATCGCTGCCGCAGTGGCATCGCCCGACGACGAAGCTACGGTGGACTGTTGCGACCAGCTTGCAACGCTCCCAAACAGCAGAAAAAACACTGCTAAGCCAGCTTTCCACATCCAATCAGGCAAAACATTCCCTAGCTTCACAAATCGCCCTCCTGAAGAAGATTGTGGAGATGCCTGTTGAATCCGATGCTGGTTCCGGATTTATTGTGCGCTATCTCCCGACCGGGAATGTTACTCCGACTGAACTTTTTTCGCCCGGGCTAGTGGCGGCACATGTGGCTTTCCCTCGCCTCCGCTGTCAGAGCTGGACGACGCAAGGATCGGCAGGGTGATGCGGAAAACCGTCCCTTCCGGCGAAGTTTTCTCGACTGTGACATCTCCTCCGTGATCCTGAATAATCTTCTGCACCACAGTTAATCCGAGTCCGGTTCCGTTTTCTTTGCCGTAGCTGATGAAGGGTTCGAAAAGTTTGCCTCGGATCGATTCCGGAATACCGCGGCCGTTGTCGGATAGCCGAATCTCGAGCCCCCCCACTACTTCGCGCAAATCGATAGTGATCTGCCCATCCTGTCCCGCAACCGCTTCGCACGCGTTCAACAGCAAATTGTAGAGGGCGCGTTCCAGTTTCTTACTATCGAACCAGCCGGTGCTGTCGCCCTCCTGGCGCACCGTAATCCGCACTGCCTGAACCCGGGGATGAGTACGCACAGCCTGCACCACCCGATCAACCGATTCCTTTACGCTTCCGTACGTTCGCCGCAGCGATTCCCTGGTGCGCGAGAACTCGAGTAAAGAATCGATGAGATCCGTCATCTGATTTACGGCGATGCGAATTTCCTGGTAAAGCTCCTCTCGCTGATCAGTCGATAAGTGACTCTCACACAGAAATTCCGCGTTCGCAACAATGGCCGCGAGGGAATGCCGCAGATCGTGAGAAACCGAACTGGCCATTCGCCCAATGGTTGCCAGCCGCTCCGCATCGATCAATTCGTGTTGCGTTTTCAGCAGGCTGTCCCGCATTCGATTGAATGCTCCGGTCACTTCGGCAACTTCGTCGCTGCCTCGCGCGTCCAGTTGATAATGGAAATCGCCTCGCCCCAGCGCCCTGACACCTGCCACGAGATGCCCCAAAGGCCGAGTGAATGTTGTCGAAATGAAAAACACCAGCGCGCTGCCGCCGAGAACTGCCGCTAATCCTACAAACAACAACAAGCGATTCAGACTGTCGAGAAACGCTGTTGCCTGGTCATACGATTTCAGCACGCTCAAGCGAACTGAGGGAGCATGGGCTGCTGCAAGTTCGAGAGACGTCGCCAGAAAACGTTCGTCTCCCAGTTGCACCTGTTCCGGCTCGGGAATGCCAGGAGCAGAATGCATGATCGGATGGTGAGAGAGTTCAGCTTCGTGTGTGGGATCAAGCGTGCTTCTTACAATTGTGTCGCCGTAATAAAAAGCCACCTGGCTGGCCGCGATCCGGCTTACCTGCGCCGCGACCGTGTCGTCAATTTCGTAACCGATTACCAGAAATCCGAGCAGATTGTTTTCCGCCGCCGGACCTGCATAGATTGGCTTGATAAATGTTTGGTACAAATGCCGGGCGCCGTACCACCACTGGCTTGAACCTTCCTGATTAGAAGGCCGGTTCAGCGATTGTTGCGCCATCTCTCGCGAAAATCCCGGCGTCGCCGTATGCAGCGCAACCACTTTCCCGGTGCGGTTGGCCAGAACAAACAAGTCGCTGCCGCCCAGACGCCACAAATCGGTAGAGCCATCCTGGATAGTTGCCTCATGCTGCGTGGTCATGAGCGCGCGCAAATTAGGTAGGTCAGCGAGTAGCTCCGCCAGGTGGGTCAGCGTAAGTTCGCGTTCGCGATGGAAATTCTGGTAGGTGCTAACTGAGTTCTGCAGATCGGCGAAGATGCTCTTCTTCACCTGGGCTTGCACGGTGCGGCGCACCAGCAGCAGGCTCGTCCAAGTAAGGCCGGCAGAAATCAACAGCATGGAGAGCAGAAACTTGGTCCGCATCCGAAGTTTCATCGCTCACCTCTCCCCGCCCTTACTTTTCTGGCCGCGTTGGGAGTCAACGCACAAACTTATAACCCATGCCGTGAACTGTCCGGAAATGTGTCGGATTGGTCGGATCTTTCTCCAGCTTCTGCCGCAGCTTAAGAATATGATTGTCCACCGTGCGCGTCGATGGATAATTCTGGTAACCCCAAACCTCGTTCAGCAACTCATCCCGGGAGATTACCCGCTCCGCATTCTGTATCAGGAATTTTAAAGTCTTGAACTCCTGGGCGGTGAGTACGACCAGTTCCCCATTACGGTTTACTTCCATTTTGGTGAAGTCCACTGAAATTCCATCAAACGTTACCACATCACCGGTCGCGGTTCGAACCGTTCGCCGCAACGCCGCCCGCACCCGAGCCAGCAACTCGCGCGGGCTGAAAGGCTTGGTCACATAATCGTCCGCTCCCAACTCCAGAAGCAGCACCTTGTCCGAAACATCGCTGGCGGCGCTCAGAACAATAATAGGAACCGACGGCGCCTGTTGTTTGATCTCGCGGCAAACGTCCCGGCCGGAAACCAGCGGC
>Ga0207057_1162_pt1 | contig 16216 bp, 15 predicted proteins | sample Alteio_BWMinCont_33_FD_153265 | JGI IMG/M metagenome (GOLD analysis project Ga0207057, IMG submission 153265) | Enriched cells from forest soil in Barre Woods Harvard Forest LTER site, Petersham, Massachusetts, United States -... | ecosystem: Environmental > Terrestrial > Soil > Temperate forest >... | reverse complement strand
ATGGTCATCCAGGTAACAGAGCTCCACCTTGGGATTGGCGGCGATTTCTTGGGTCTTGTGGTAGCCGCGCAGGTTGGCGACATAGACCGTGAAACCGTCGGTGCGCACGGGCGAGACGGGCCGGACGCACGGCTGATCGCCGTCCAGGGTAGCCAGGTCGGGAAAGCGATCTGACCGCACCACGGCCAGGGCCAGGTCAACAAGGTGCGCCGGGTCAATCGGAGCGGGTATGGGCTTGGTCATGGTTTATACCGGGAAAGTCTATCGGGCGCCGTCATGGTAATGCTTCAAGGTTGTGGCGGCAAGTTTTTATCTTGGCGGGTTTGGACAAGTTGAAAACTTGTCCCCACAATAATGCAATGAAGATGCTGGTCATCAGCGAAAGCGAGATTCGCAAGCGCGGGCCTGGCAACGCGCTTGGCGTCTGCTGGCGGCAATGGAGGGCCGAACGAGGACTGGCGCGGCGCGGCATTCATTTTCGAAATACCGACTTGGAGGCGGTGGCGGCAGCGTACCGGGCGATGACCGAGGCCGAATTTGAAGCCATCAACGGCCGGCAGGACTGGGCCAACTGGCGAACCATCCCGCGGGCGCTGACGGGCCATGTGCCGGAGCGGCAGTTGCGCATCCTCGACCTTGGTTGCGGCACGGGCAGCTCGACCAGGGTGCTGGCCTGCTACGCGCCGGCCGGATCGCACATCATCGCCTATGAAGTGGCCGAACCGCTCCTGGTGTTTGCCCGCCGCCGCGCCTATCGCAACCGGACGGGCGCTGCTGTCCCCGTGGATTTTGTGTGCCAGGGCGTGACGGCGACGCTGCGGCAAGGAGACGGCGGCGCCGTGCCGGAGCGCAGCGTGAACATCGTCAACGCCAGCGGGGTGGTGGGACATCATCTGGATGTGCCGTCCATCCAGCCGCTGGTCGGGGAAATAAAGCGGATTCTGAGCCCTGAAGGCATCGCCATGCTGGACGTCGGTCCGTCCTTGCCCGGGCCCGCGCTCCGGCGCCTGATGCAGTCGGCGGGCTTCGCATTCCTGGGACATTATCGTAGCGGCTGGTGGGACCCGACGGGCGTGATGGTTTTTCGCGGGGCCGAGGGTTAAATATCTACTCATATTCCGGTAGATGGATGCAGGGGCGACCCTCGGGTATCTCATGATACCTTTGAACTAACCTACAGAGGTGCAAGATCAGCCATGGCAACACGATTCCTTAGCTTGTTGATGGCGCTGGCAGCCTGCAGCCTGGGCGTCGGCACGGGCCCACCGGTCGTCAAGAACGATCCGCCCCAACCGCTGCCCAAGGAGATTGTCGAGGCCTGGGAGAAGGCCGGGGCCGCCGCCGGCTGGATGCGGGCGGACACGTTTGGCTTGCTTCATTTCGTGCCCGCCAAGAAAGGCGTGGCCGGCGCCCTGCCGGCGTTCAAGCTCGCGCCCTGGCAGGACACCCTGCTCCCAAACCTGCCCGCGCCGGCGGCGGCTTTCGGGCTCGACCTTTTCGGCAGCCAAATCAGGGATGCGGGGCTCAGGGACCTGGCCGGGCTCAAAAACTTGCAAGCGCTGAATCTGCGCATGAACTTCATCTCGGACGCGGGGCTGAAGGAGTTGGCCGAGCTAAAGAACTTGCGAAAGCTGAACCTCGGCTTCACCCTGGTGACCGACGCAGGGATGAAGGAGCTTGCCGGACTGAAGGACCTGCAAGTGCTGGAGCTATTCCGCACGGTGGTGACGGATGCGGGGCTGAAGGAGCTGGCCGGGCTCAAAAACTTGCAAGCTCTCGACCTCAGCGGCACCCGGGTCACGGACATGGGGCTGGCGGAGCTGGCGAGCCTGAAGGGCCTGGTGGCGCTGAACCTCAACAGCACAAGCGTATCGGACCTGGGGCTGAAGGAATTGGCCGGGCTGAAAAGTTTACAGGCGCTGGACCTGCGCGGCACCAAGGTGAGCGATGTTGGCTTGAAAGAGCTGGCCGGGCTCAAGAGCTTGCGAATACTGGACCTGCGCTTCACCCGCGTGACGGACGCCGGGCTGAAGGAGCTGCGCAAGGCGTTGCCCGGTTGCACGATAACACGCGGCGACCTTCCGGTTCTGGCGCCTCCTCGCTAAGGAATCTCAGCCAATGCCTTCAGCATCCGTTTCAGGGCAACCTGGCGATATGCCTCGCGCAGCAGGCCCTTGACCTCGTTCCAGTCGGTCTTGCCGTCGATCCGCAATGACACCCAGCCCTGGTGGGCCGCGTAGGGAGTTGGGAAGAAGCGTGCGTCCTTCAGCAACTCATCCTGACGATCGAAGCCCACCTTGAGGCCAAGGCTTAAATTCACCCTCCAGCTTGCCGAAGGCGGCGAACATCTTTTTGCCGGCTCGAAAAGTTGGATGGCCCCAGGCCTCGACCTCGGCGCCTTCGGGCAAGGCCAAACAGATGGAGCGAATCTTGTCGAGAGCGTTGGCTTGATCTTTCATAAGTGATACCCCCCGCTATCTGGGGCTGAGCCCCAGATGACCGTGCGTGATTCTGCAACAAGTGGGTAAGGGAGAGGGCCATTCCTCTCCCTCCCCGTTGTCGCGAGGGAGTTAATTCTCCCCATTTACCGGCGAGCCCCTTTCGGGCACCGGGCGACTCCATGGTAAGGGCCCCGAGGTGGGGCGTCACGTCGTTTCCACCGTAGGAGGTGCACGCGGTTCGGCCAGGAACACAAACCCCAGATTGGCCAGGTGCTTCCCATGCAACCGCCAATTGTCGGTGGCCCGTTTACGCTTGAACTTCATACACCGGATACGCATGCGTAGCCAGCGGTCCAACGTGCGAAACAGGTCCCGGACCTTGGAGAACGAGGTGGCGAAGTAATTCGCCGTGCCCCGCACCACCGCGTTGACTTTCCGAACGACCTCCTGGTCCAGGTTGTGGTGCCGAGGCGTCAGTTCCCGAATCTTGGTCTTGAATTTCTCCACGGACTTGGGCCGCATGGTCACGGACCAGGACGAGATGACGAAGCCCAGGAAGGTAAAGCCTTCGCGGAACCTCGTCTGTTTCGTCTTCTCGGCACTCAGAGTGAGGCCGATCTGGGCCAAGTGTTGTTGCACCAGGTCGTGTGCCTCCTTGACCTGGGTCTCGGACTGGCCCAAGACCACAAAATCGTCGGCATAGCGCACATGGCGGAAGCCGGCGTTGTGGAGACGCCAGTCGAGGCCATTGAGAGCGATGTTGGCGAGCAAGGGAGAAATGACGCCCCCTTGTGGCGTGCCGAGCGAGGTTGCTCGGAACTGACCTTCCTCCATCACCCCGGCCTTGAGAAATCGTTCGACCAGACGGAGAATGTTGCCATCGGCGACCTCGTCGGCCACGCCTGCCATGATGATGCCATGCGGGATGTTATCGAAGAACCCTTTGATATCGGCATCGAGGACATAGGTGTACCCGAGCCGATGGAGTTCGACGACCCGCTCGACAGCCATATGACAGCCGCGTGCCGGCCTGAAGCCATAGGAGTCGTTGTGAAAGATCCGCTCAAAGAGCGGATTGAGGAGTTGCCGGAGCACCTCCTGAGCCACACGGTCGCGGACCGCAGGGATACCCAGAGGCCGCGTCTTGCCGTCGCCCTTGGGGATATGGACACGACGCAAGGGCAGGGGCCTGAAGGTCCCATCCTTGAGGCGTCGCATCAGGGCCAGCAAATTCTCCAGGAGATTGCTCTCATAGAGCTTGATGCTGACCTTGTCGATCCCCGCCGCACCGCGATTGCGTTTGACGTTGCGGAAGGCTTCGAGCATGAGGGTCTGAGTAATACGCCCGGTCAATGAGTGTGCTTTGATCTTGGCCACTGCACGGCCCTTTCCTACTGAACTCCACGAAACGACAGACGACAGACTCAAGGCGATGAGGCCGTGGAGGATGTTTCTTAGCAGCGTCTTCTTGTCCGAGAGAGGCTCGGACAGGCCATAAGTCGGCCTCAGTTGGCGTGCTAACTGCCCTCATGGTTTCGCCGCGGCGAGTCTGTTTGCCACGGATTCTCCTTTCGCCTGGGACGGCTCCCTTGCGGTTGTCCTTGGGGGAAACCTTCGCAGACTACTCTGGAGAAGCTGTCATCCCCGAGCGCCCAAGCCAGGAGGACCCGAACGTGCCGCCGCTTGGCCAAGCCTTTTTCGTCGTGGACTTATGGGCCTGGGTTGTCCGAGGTAAGCCCCGGAACAGCGTGGGACTCTCACCGGTCAGTGTTGTCAGCCATTGTGAACAGGCGACGCCGCCAATCACCCCGCGTGTCCGGAGAAGATAACCGCATGACCTTCCCCGCAAGCGATCCGAGATCGCCCCGTGCTTCGGCAGGTTAGGGAGCTTGGCACCCACGCGAGGCCGAAGCGCGACACCTCCCGTTCTGTCCTTGCCTGGCCCCTCCGTCACCGCCCGTTACCGGCCGGCGCTGGCTGCATACCTCTTCCGAGGAAGAGTTCGAGCAAGGATTTCTGGACAGGCACGGACCTGCCCAGGTAGGATTAAGCCCTCCTTTCCGCAAGAAAGTGGACCGCACCGTTTCGCGACTGAGCCAACAACACCTGCGGCTCACGCCTAACCCGAAGCGTAAGCGAGGCGTCCTCGCTTACGCTTCGGGTTGGTGTGCTGCACCTTCTCACACAGTGATCTAGATAAGTTATCTGCGAGCAGATAGCAAGCATTGGCACTCCGAGGGCGTTCTATCTGTGTTTTAGTAAAGTAAACCCATATCAGAAATCCCTGCATCCAGGATTACCACGCCATCATGACCCCACGAAAACGGATTCTTTCCGGCGTCCAGCCGTCCGGCAAACTGCACCTTGGCAACTATTTCGGGGCCGTCCGGCAGCACATCGAGCTGCAAAGCCAGGGGGAGTGTTTTTTCTTTATCGCCAACTACCACGCCCTGACGACGGTGCAGGAGGCCAGCAGGGAAGCCAAACGCAAGCCGGCCGATGTTCTCGCCGAGAACACCCGCGACGTCGCCCTTGATTATCTCGCTCTCGGCCTGGACCCCAATGTGGCGACCTTCTTCCGGCAGTCCGATGTCCCCGAAGTCACCGAGCTGGCGTGGGTCCTCGCCACCGTCACCAACATGGGCCTGCTCGAACGCGCCGTTTCGTACAAGGACAAGCTCGACAAGGGCATCGAGGCGACCGTCGGTCTCTTCACCTATCCGGTGCTCATGGCGGCGGACATTCTTATCTATCGCTCCAACCTGGTCCCCGTCGGCAAGGACCAGGTGCAGCACCTGGAGATGACCTGCGACATGGCGGTCAAGTTCAACCGGGCCTTTGCCGAGGTCTTTCCGGAGCCGCAGCCGCTCATCCCCAAGGGGGAAACTCAGGCGAAGGTCCCCGGCACCGACGGGCAAAAGATGAGCAAGTCCTACGGCAATACGATCGATATCTTCGCGGAAGGCAAGCCGCTGGAAAGGACGGTCATGGGCATCAAGACGGATAGCACGCCGATGGGCCAGCCGCTCGACCCGGACACCTGCACGGTCTTCGCGCTGTACAGCTTGTTCGCCACGGAAGAGGAAAAGGCGGCACTGGCCGCGGATTACCGGGGCGGCAAGATTGGCTACGGCGGCGCCAAAAAACTCCTGAAGGCCAAGATCGACGCCACCTTCGCTCCCTTTCGCGACAGGCGCAAGGAACTCGCCAAGGATCCCGCGACCATCGAGGATATCTTGCGCGCCGGCGCCAAAAAGGCACGGGTGGAAGCGGCCAAGACAATGGAATTGGTACGGGCCGCGACCGGGTTGAAATAGGGTGCCGGCGCGCGGCGGTCAAGCGATTCATTTTTGCAAGCGGAGCGCCAGGCCCGTGCAGCGGCGGTTGGTGTCTTGTCGCTGCACCGCCATGCTCAGGGCCTTGCGGCTGCCCACGAGGACCACGAGCTTTTTGCCGCGCGTGATGGCGGTGTAGAGAAGGTTGCGCTGCAACATCAGGTAATGCTGAGTGTGCAGCGGGATGATGACGGCGGGGTATTCGGAGCCCTGCGCCTTGTGGATGGTGAGAGCGTAGGCGAGAGACAGCTCGTCGAGCTCCTCGAAATCGTAAACCGCGGGCTGGCCGTCGAAGTGAACCGTCAATTCTTGATTTTCCAGGTCAATCTTGTGGATGCGGCCCACGTCGCCGTTGAATACCTCCTTGTCGTAGTTATTGACGGTTTGCAGCACCTTGTCGCCGATGCGAAAGGTCACGCCAAAGCGCGCGACTTCCGGGGCTTCTTCCTGGCTCGGGTTTAGTACCTCCTGGAGGTGGGCGTTGAGGTTGCGGACGCCGAGTTCGGAGCGGTTCATCGGCGTCAGCACCTGAATATCCTGGAGCGGATTGAGTCCAAAGCGCGCCGGTATTCGCTCCTGAATGAGGGTGACGATGCGTTCGAGGATGACCGCCGGGGCTTCCACGTCGATGAAGTAGAAATCCCCAAGTGTCGTCGGCGGCGCGTCTGGGCCGTGCGCCGCGGCCAGCGGAGCCTCTCCCTCCTTCACCCGGTAAGCCGCCTGTACGATGCCGCTTTCCTGGGCCTGGCGAAAGATCTCGGTTAGCCGGACCACGGGGACGGCACGCGAGGAAATGATGTCGGCCAGCACCATGCCGGGCCCGACCGACGGCAACTGATCGGCGTCGCCCACCATGACGAGAGAGGTCCTGGCCGGCAAGGCCTTCAGAAGATGGTAAAGGAGCGGCAGGTCAACCATCGACATCTCATCAACGATCATGAGGTCGCAATCGAGGGGCTGATCGCGGTTCTTCTTCGGCCCGGAATGGTCAAATTCCAGGAGGCGATGCACCGTCTTGGCCTGCTGTCCGGTCGCCTCGGCGAGGCGCTTGGCGGCTCGGCCGGTAGGAGCGCACAGGATGCAGCGCAGCTTCTTGGCCAGGAAGATTTCCAGGATGCCGCGCACGAGCGTGGTTTTGCCGACGCCGGGACCGCCGGTAAGTACCAGGACCTTTTGCGTGACCGCCTGGCACAGCGCCGCGCGCTGGCTGGCGGCCAGCGTCAGAGCCATCTTTTTCTCCACCCAGGTCAGAGCCGCTTCCACGTCGATTTTCGGCAAGGGATGCGGGCCCCGGCCGAGTTCGCGCAGTGCCTCGACGACGCCGACCTCGGCAAAAAAGAGATGACGCAGGTAAAGCCACGGCTCTTCCACGAGGTTGGTTTCGCGGATCAGTTCCTTCTGCTCGATAAGCGAGGCGACGGCACCGGTCAAGATGTCGTGGCCAATCTCGGTCAGGGCCGCGGTGCGTTCGAGCACCGCGCTTTCCGGAAAGGCGCTATGGCCCTCGCCGCTCAACTCGAACAGGACGTGGCGCAGAGCCGCCCCCGCGCGGAGCGGCGATTGCAGGCCCACGCCGAGGCTCTGGGCCAGGTTGTCGGCGGTCTGGAAGCCGACGCCCCAAATATCGCTGGCCAGGCGATAGGGATTGGCGCGCACCACCTCGATCGCCTTGTCGCCATAAGTCTTGTAGATGCGGACGGCGCGGGCGGTGCCGATGCCGTGGCTCTGGAGAAAGACCAGGAGATCGCGCAGGACCTTCTGTTGCCGCCAGCTTTCCCGGATTTGCGAGATGCGGCGCGGACCGATGCCCTTGACTTCCTTGAGAAAAACCGGGCTCTCATCGATGACTGCCAGGGTGCGGGCTCCGAAGACTTCGACGATGCGATGCGCGAAACTCGGCCCGATGCCCTTGATGAGCCCGGAGCCGAGATACTTCTCGATGCCCTCGGGTGTGCTGGGGGCGGCCGTGCGCAGGCTGTCCGCCTTGAACTGCGCGCCGTGCTCGGAATCCTCTTCCCATTTGCCGGTCGCTTCGAGATACTCGCCGGCCAGGGCACGGGCCACCTGGCCGACCACGGTGGCCAGGGTGCGCTTCCCCTTGACCTGCACGCGCAGCACGACGAAACCGTTCTCGGGATTGTGAAAGGTGACGCGTTCGATGGTGCCGGAAAGGGATTCGCTCATCGCCGGCTATTTTACGGAGCCCACGGTGACAAACGGCTTTATCTTTTCCAGAATTTTGGGCCCGATGCCGTAAACCCGGCGCAGCTCGGCGACGGTTTCAAATGGTTTACGCGCCCGCTCGTCCACGATGCGGGCGGAGAGCTTGGGGCCGATGCCGGGAATCCTCTGGAGCTCGTCGGCAGCGGCGCTGTTGACGTTGATGGCTTCGGTCAGGCCCGTTCCTTTCTTGGGTTTCGCGCCCGGCCGTTTGGAAGGCTCCACGGTGATGGGCAGACCGGAGGGCGGGATGGGGGAACGCGGTTCGAGCGCCACGAATACCCAGCCGCGCAGGCGTTCGAAGGTGGCCGGGCCGATGCCTGGGACCTTGCGCAAATCTTCGATTTTCCGGAATGGAGCTTTCGCACGCACCTGGACGATTCGCTCGGCGAGGTTGTCGCCGACACCGGGCAGGAGCAATAGTTCGGCAAGCGTCGCGGAGTTTATGTCGATTCGTTGCGAGGGAAGCGTGCTCGGCCCGGCCTGAATGGACTGAAGCAAGGCCTTGCCCGCCACGGCGAATAGGCCCGCCACGAGCAAGACGCCCAGGGTAATCTGCACGGAGCGCGGCCAGACCACGCACAGGCCCCGTTCGGGAGCCGCAGGCGCCGACGTCGTGGCTGAATTTGAGTTAAGCTGGGTGTCCATGGCTGCAAAACCAAGCAGGTTATGTGCTTGATGGTATCAGCCTGGAACGGCGGTGTGAATGAAATAATCGGGTCTCGATTGTGATTTCCGCGGAGGCAAAAAAACCCAGGAGAGTTCTCCTGGGTTGCGCATGAATTCCAAAAAAGGGTCAGGGCCGATCGCGCCGACCTGCATCCGCGTCATCGTCTGGCTTGTTTGCCCACGGCTCCATTGCCGTCAGAGCCATCGGTTGCGGAAACGCCGGCAAGTTCGGCCGCGAGGTCAAGCTTGCGCACTCGCTCCTCCATCTCCTTGCCCGGCTTGAACGTAACGACGTATTTGGGCTCAACGTCAACGCGTTCTCCGGTTCGAGGATTGCGAGCTTTACGTGCCTTGCGGCGCTTGACTTCAAAGACGCCGAAGTTTCGCAACTCAATGCGCTTTTCCACAAGAAGGGTTTCGACGATGGCGTCGAATGTTTGCTGAACAATTTCCTTGGTCTTGAGTTGCGTCATTCCGAGCTTCTCGGAAATCTGTTTGACGATCTCTTTTTTGGTCACGGTCATCTCTCCCAAGGGTGCAGAGGTTGTTTAGGTTTAAGTGTAAAGATAGCATGGAGTAATGTCAAGGATAAAATAGGGCGGATTTCGGGGCTGCCAAATACATGGACAAAGGCCCGTAAATCACGCAAGGATTCGCCGTTTTTGCGCCAGCTGGTTCTCCTCTTGCCCGCAGGTGTGTCTCATTCTAAACTCGCCCACGCCGCTAACTAGCGGCGTTCTTGGGTTTATGAGCCGTTGGGCTCGCCGCCCCACTGGGTGCGCACTCCCGGTCCAAGGTTTTATGTGAAGGGACGTACATGCGCGCGGTTCCTGTCTCTGGCGCCGGTGCCAACGATGCCGGCGTGTTTTTTTCATAAATTGATGGCAGTTACGTTCTTTCGCTGAGCAAGGAGTCGTCCCCTTGAAAATCGCGGTAATTGGCACGGGGTACGTGGGTTTGGTTACCAGTACCTGCCTGGCGGAAAGCGGCAACGAGGTCGTGGGCATCGACAAAGACGCGGCCAAGATCGCCACGTTGACGGCCGGCAAGCTGCCGATTTACGAGCCAGGCCTCCTGGAACTTGTGCAGCGCAATTGCCGGGAGCAGCGGCTGAGCTTCACGGCGGACTTGGCGGGCGGCGTCCAGAATGCCCAGTTCATTTTCATCGCGGTTGGGACGCCGCAAGGCGCGAGCGGCGAAGCCGACCTGGCCAACTTGTGGGCCGTCGGCGACGCGCTGGCCGGCCTGATGAAGCACGACGGCGTGGTCGTCATCAAGAGCACCGTCCCCGTGGGCACCAACGCCCGGCTCACCGAACGCATGAGCCAGAAAGCCGGCCGGCCCATCGAGATAGCCAGCAATCCCGAATTCCTCAAAGAAGGGGCCGCCCTCGACGATTTCATGAAGCCCGACCGTGTCGTCGTCGGCGTCCGCCGTCCGGAGGTCGCCGAGCTGCTCCAGGAGTTGTACGCTCCATTCCTCCGCACCGAACGCCCTTTCCTGGCCATGTCGCCCGAAAGCGCGGAAATGACCAAGTATGTCGCCAACGCCATGCTGGCCACCAAGATAAGCTTCATCAATGAAATGGCCAACCTGTGCGAACGCCTCGGGGCCGATATCAACGATGTCCGCCGCGGCATCGGCCACGACCAGCGCATCGGCTTTCAGTTCCTCTTTCCCGGGCCCGGCTACGGAGGCAGTTGTTTTCCGAAGGACGTCAGCGCGCTCATCTATTTGGCCCAATCTCTCCAGGTGCCCGTGGATTTGATCGAGGCGGTTGATCGCGTCAACGACGCGCAAAAGCAAGTTCTGCCACGCAAGATCCGCCAGTATTATGGTCCGCTGCTCAAGGAAAAATGCCTGGCCGTCTGGGGCCTTGCCTTCAAGCCGCGCACGGACGACATTCGCGAGGCTCCCGCCCTCGAATTGATCGACGCCATGCTCAAGGAAGGCGTCCGCTTGCGCGTTCACGACCCCGAGGCCATCGCCAACGTCCGCCAGATTTACGGCGACAAGCTGGTCTATTGTGATCGCCCCTATGGCGCCCTGGAAGGCGCCGATGGTCTGGCGATCGTTACCGAATGGCAAGAGTTCCGCCGTCCCGATTTCGAGGTCATGCGCCGGCTCATGCGCGATCCGGTGATTTTCGACGGCCGCAACCTCTATGAACCCAAAGCCGTTGCCGGCCATGGGTTCAAGTACTTCGCCATCGGCCGGGTCCTTGGCTAGTGCCGTTTGAAGTCGGCAAGTTTCGTGTATTCTCCCCTCTCCCCCCGAGTACAGGGGGAGAGGGAGCAGTCCGCGCAACGAATTCCTAAGAGCGATCATGCCTCGGATGGCCCATTTCGCTCTTGACAGTTGTCGCCACCTTTCTTATTACCCTCCGTCCAAGTTTTATCTTCAGATTGCGATTTGCTGAGCGCCGTGCCGGCCGCTGGGCCGCCGCCGCGCTTTTTTGGGGGGCGACCCATGAACCGGTGCCTTTGGATGGTTGGCGTCCTGGTGCTTGGCATGCTGGCGGCTGTGACCGGGTGTGTCAGTCCGCAAACCCGCGGGCAGTCGGCGGAAGAAACCGAACGGGACAAGGACCTGGACGTCCGCACCATCGGCCAGGTCACCGAGGTCTCCAACGTCCAGCAAATTCAGATCTCGGGCGTCGGCCTGGTGACCGGGTTGGAGGGGACCGGCCATTCGCCCAACAGCACGTACCGCACGATGCTCGAGCAGCAGCTCCGCAAGCAGAAAGTGGAGAACGTCAAGGGCTTGCTCGATTCGCCCAACAACGCGCTGGTGCTGGTCACCGCCTTCATCCCCGCCGGCGCGCGTCGCGGCGACGTTCTCGATGTTGAAGTCACCCTGCCGCCCGGCAGCAAGGCGACCAGCCTGCGCGGCGGCTACCTCGACGATTGCATCCTCCGCGATTACGACAATACCAAGAGCTTGCTCCCCAAATACGGCGGCTCCGACCGCTTGCTTTCGGGCCACATCCTCGCCCATGCCCGCGGTCCCCTCCTGGTCGGCTTCGGCAACCAGGACGAGCCCGCCGAGCAGCGCAAGGCCCGCATCTGGGGCGGCGGCATTTGCAACCTCGAGCGGCCGTTCTACCTTCTCATGAAGCACGATGAAAAGTCGGCACGGATCGCCAATGCCGTCGCCGACCGCCTCAACCTGATGTTCCAGGACGACCTGCGCGCGCAACGGGTCATTCAGGAAAACCGCCGCCTCTACCTTGAAGACGAAGTTACCAAGCAGCTCAATCAGAAGCAGGACCAGAATTTGGCTCGCGGCGAAATGGCCCGGGCGGTCAACAAGGAGCTCATCCATCTCCGCGTGCCGTATGCCTACCGCTACAACGCGGAACGCTACCTGCGCGTCGCGTGCCTGACGCCGCTCCACGAGGTTACGGAGCAGCGCGGCCGGTATCGCCGCCGCTTGCAGAAGATGTTGCTCGACCCGGCGGACACCGTCCGGGCAGCGCTGCGCCTCGAGTCGCTGGGCAAGGAAAGCATGCCCGCCCTCAAGCGCGGCCTCGAAAGCGAACATGCCCTGGTGCGCTTCGTCGCCGCCGAGGCCCTGGCTTACCTCGGCAGCACCGCCGGAGTCGAAGAGCTGGCACACCTGGCGGAACAGCAGCCGGAGCTTCGCATGTATTGCCTCATGGCTCTATCCAGCCTGGACGAAGGCATTTGCCGGACCAAGCTGGCCGAGATGCTCACCCTGGACGATGCCGCCTTGCGTTGCGGCGCCTTTCGCGCCCTGCGGCTGCTCGATGAATCTCCGTCGCGGCTGCACAAAGAGCTGGGCGGCGAGTTCGTGGGCCAATCGTTCTGGCTGCACCAGGTCGCGCCCAAGTCGCAACGCCTCGTCCACTTCGCCCTGGGCAAAAAGGCCGAAATCGTCCTCTTCGGCGACGACATCCAGCTCGGCGCGGTCAAGCTGCTGGCCGGCTCGGACTTCGCCGTCTCCGTCGAGCAAGGCGACGACCGCTGCACCGTCAGCCGCATCTCCACGCAGGGCGGCGTCACCCGCAAGCAAACCACGCTGCTGCTCGCCGACGTGCTCCGCACCCTGGCCGAGCTGGGTGGCGGCTATCCGGAAGCCGTTGATCTCTTACGCAAGCTCGACGACCGCCAGGCCCTCAACTGTCCCGTCGTCGCCAATGCCCTGCCCGCCCTCATCAGCGTCGAAGACCTCGCCGACGCCGGCCGCAATCCCAGTTTCCTGAAAGACAACACCGCCCCCAAGAAGAGGACCGAATAATCAGAGCGGGCTCCTTCAAACCATCGACTTGCCCAGGCCTGGAAGCCCGACGCGTAAGCGAGGGTGCATCACGCTAACTCCCTCAAACCATCGACTTGCCCAGGCCTGGAAGCCCGACGCGTAAGCGAGGGTGCATCACGCTAACTCCTTCAAACCATCGACTTGCCCAGGCCTGGAAGCCCGACGCGTAAGCGAGGGTGCATCAATACACGCTAACTCCCTCAAACCATCGACTTGGCCAGGCGCAGGATTTGCCCCCGCATCTCGGCGGCGGGCAAATGCACCTTTTGGCCGTGGCCAGGCAAGACCCACTCGAAATGGAATTCAGCCAAGCTTGCCATCGACTCGGCCTGCTGCAACCACGAATACCAACAATAGTCCTCGGAGGCCGAAAGCTGTTTTGCATCACGCTCCCAACCCAGATGGTCGCCCGTGAATAGGAATCGTTCCTGGTAGAGCAGGGCGCAATGCCCTTTGGTGTGGCCCGGCGTCGGCACAGCAAGAAAACCCGGGGCCAACTCCCACGGCCCAGCGCCTTCGAGAACGACTTCCGCACCGGGCTGCGACGACAGTTCATCTCGATGGATGATGCGGCGGCTGCCAAAATGCTCTGCGAAACGCTGGGCGTCTGCCACGTCGTCACGGTGCGTCAGGAAGATGTGAGCGATGCCGCCAAGAGCCGCTAGCCGCCGCACGAGCGGTGTGACGAACTTGGGCGAGTCGATCAGCCAATTGCCTGCCGGGTGCCGGATGAAGTAGCTGTTGCCGCCATACGATTTGGGCGAGTTGTATCCGCAGTAATAGACCGGCTCCTCGATGACCAGCGGGAAATCCTCCATCACCGCCTTCACGTCATCGTCACCGAGGCAGCCGATGGAGCCGGTGGGACAGGCCAGCAGCGCCTGCAGCGCTTGGCGCCGGTCGGCCATGGACGCCGGCTGGGCCTTGACGAAAGAAGTCGCGCCGGCCTCGGCGAAGACCGCCGGAGCGATCTGCCGACAAGCATCGCAGTCGATGCAAGTCGAATCCACAAAGAAGTCGCCAGGGACATTTTCCGGCACTCGTTTTTTCGGATTCGCCATGATCGAGCCTCCCTGCTTTCATTCTACGCGCGGCGCAGGCTCAGGAATTACTTGCTCGAAGCGGCGGAAGCGGGTTTGTCCCGAGTAGAATGGTGCAGGGAGGGCGACAAATGAAGGACGAGGCCAGCTACGCGTGCGATTCCTGCGGAGAGGAGATCGTGGTGCCCATTGACCTGACGGCAGGATCGCGCCAGGAGTATGTCGAGGATTGCCCGGTCTGCTGCTGCCCAAACGTCATTCACGTCGAGGTCGATGAGGACGGCGACGTGCGCGTGTGGGCGGAAAGAGAATAGCATGGTGCCGCTTTACCAGGATCCCTGGTTCACATTCCGCTTTGCCGAGGACCGCCTCATCCCCCGCTTCCATCTCGAAAGCATCGAACCCGGGCGGTCGGTGATGGTCTTCCAGATTGACCCCGGCACCGGCGAAAGGTTGAGCCTGCTGGCGACGGCGACCGTGGGCGAGGGCGGCTGGGTGGACCTGACCGCCCCGATCATGGTGCGGGCCGGGGATGCGTTCGTGGCAGTTATTTAGTCCGTCCTCCACCTCGGCGAAGGCTACGTCCCAGCGGAATCCACAAGCCGCGTCCCCCTTTCTTTACCAGGGTATACTCGTGGGGTTCGACGTGCCATTTTCTGGCGACGAGACGAAAGGGAATGGAAAGGCCGTCTGGGTACTGTTCTAACGGGAAGCGCGCCCCGGCGCGTTTCTTATAGGAGGGAGCCTCGCATGGGAATGGCAACCTGCCGAAAGTGTGGTCGCAACTATGCCGATTTTCCACCGACATGCCCATTTTGCCGACCATTGTTAGCGCCCATTCTGATGATTTGCGAATTCGCTTTCGCGCTCGCGTTGATTGGTTTCGCAATCTGGATATGTACAACGATTTTGCGAAACTTGTGGTAAGGCTGCAACGCAATGTCCTTCCACGGAAGGTCATTCACGGTATTATTGGCGGTACGACGTGGCCCAAATGGAAGGGTGTGAGTCATGAATGGCCATGAACCAGCGAACACCGCGCTCGCGATAGTGGGGGTGGGGTCAGTCTTCATAATCATGTTGTGGAGCCTCACGTTTCACCTCCATAAGGGTGTCTACTCGCGGCTGGGACTAAAACTCTCGTCGTTTCCTCGCCTACTTGTGATTGCCCATCTAGCGGGAATCGTCGGTATCCTCCTGATTGCTTCTTTCGTTATTGCTTCTTTCGTCGGAATCATCGCTCTCCTTTATGGCTTCGACACGTTGGTTCAGTTGTGGGTTTCATCCGACAAGTTGAGGTTGGTCATAGGGACCATAGTGGCTTATCTTATGGTCTCCTGGGGAGCTGGGATGTTGTTCGTTGAGAGGGAGGCGAAGAGAAGGGCGAACCAGTAACCCGGTTCCGAGTCGCTATCAGCAGGAAGGCAACATGGCCGACATCATGTGCATCGGCTGCGGCTTCATTTGTGATTCCCACACAGCCTCATGTCCACGCTGCGCGCGATGCCACATGTGTGGCGTGAAGATTTCCCAACCTGGACAGCCGTGTCCAACCTGTGGTTATCCAAAGGATGAGGCCAGTGTCCGCAAGTTGGAAGCAGGGCTTAATCCCCAATTGCCTAGAATTGTGAGGGAAATCCCTCGGCTGGAACGCGCGTGGAGAATCGGGCAACTCATGAGTCGCCTTCACATTTGGAAACTCTTGGCCGTGAGTCTGCCCCTGGTGCCAGTCGTTTTGCTAATTGTGCTCGGATTACGAAAGTTAGTCGGCTTGGCTGACCAGTGGCAAATGCCACTCTTCATGTTATTCTATGCGGTAGGCTATTTCCTGTTTCTACGCCTCCTCGATAAGGGCTGGTTTCGCTGGCTCCTTCGAGACGTGCCGCCATGAAGCTCTGAACGGTGGAGCGGGCGGCAAAGGATGCTGCGGCCGGAATTGGCTCGCCTGAGCAGAGAGCGGGTGGGGTGGCCGCCGTGACCGAATCCGATTGGTTGAAAGCCAGCCACAGGGAAGCTCACGGAGCGAAAGCCCCTATGTATGAGCCGATATGGCGGCCCCAGGAGACGGCAGATGACAATCGAAGATTGGAACACCTGTGACGACGCTCAGGAACTGCTGGGATGGCTACAAAGCATCGGCAAGCTGACGGACCGCAAGGCCCGCCTGTTCGCGGTTGCGTGCTGCCGTCGCGTGTGGAGCCTTGTCGCGGATGAACGATGTAGAAAGGCT
>Ga0207057_1161_pt1 | contig 16234 bp, 11 predicted proteins | sample Alteio_BWMinCont_33_FD_153265 | JGI IMG/M metagenome (GOLD analysis project Ga0207057, IMG submission 153265) | Enriched cells from forest soil in Barre Woods Harvard Forest LTER site, Petersham, Massachusetts, United States -... | ecosystem: Environmental > Terrestrial > Soil > Temperate forest >... | reverse complement strand
TGCTAGATTGAGGATGAGTGACTCCTCGCCTTGCAATGGGGCGACATTGATTTTGAGAACCTCGAGGTTTTCAGTCTTAGGGCGGAGAATCTCAGCGGCAGGCGTCCTACTTATGAGTGTGACTCATTTGCTCAAGGAGAAGTGGATTGGATATTCGCAGGAACACCTGGATCTTCAGGCCTTGGTTTGTGGCTGTTATCGCTGTTGCTTGTATTGCGCTGCTTGCTCCCCGGGTGGCGTTAGCGCACGCCGTGCTGGTGAACTCTCAGCCAGGAGTGAACAGCACCGTCTCGGGTCCGGAGGTTGCCGTCCTCCTCAAATACAGTTCAAGGATCGATCTGGAGCACTCGTCCCTGACGTTGCTCGACCCTGACGGTAAAGTGGAGAAAGTCGCCATCGAGAGCGAGCCCTCACCCGGGGTGCTGTCTGCCAAGTTGACCGGGCTTGTCAAGGGAGCGTATGTGCTGCGCTGGCAGGTCCTGGCCGAGGATGGACACATCACTCGCGGCAAGGTCCCCTTCCAGGTAAAGTAGAGCCCGAGAACAATCATGATTTGGTTCGTGCGCGATTTGGATCTGCTGACTGTTGTGCTGCGTGCGGCAATGCTGGCTTTCGAGGCGCTGCTGCTGGGAGGCGTTGCATATCTTCTGGTTGCAGTGCGACCGGCGAAGGCGAGCGCGACGGTCGAGAACGCTTGTCACCGGGGTATCCGGATGGCCGCGCTTGCGTTAGTGGCCACCGAGGTTGTCATGGTTTTGGTATCTGGCGCCCTGCTGTTGAGCGGCTCTGATTTGACGCTCAAAGATGTGACCACGACAAGCTTCTTCCGCGCCGATTCTTTCGCAATCCTGTTCGCGATTGGACTCTGGATATGCGCACGCCTTAAGAGCAGCGCAGCGACGTCGGCTATGCTCCCGTTAAGCATGCTGCTGCTGGCCTCTACGGTCTCCATCAGCCATGCGGCGGCGCGCATAGATTACCGGATTTTGTTGGCGGTTCTGACGGCCGCACATCACATGGGAACAGCCGTCTGGGTTGGCGCAATGCCCTATCTGTGGATTTCCTTAGGCCGCGTCGAAGGGGTGGACGAGGCGCGGCGTTTGACCGAGCGTTACTCCCGCATGGCGTTGCTGGGCGCGGCGACGCTCGTGTTGGCCGGAGTGGGCATGGCTAAGTTCTATATAGGAACGTGGAGCGGGCTATATACCACCGCGTATGGCGTTATGCTGGTTGCCAAGATTTGGCTTTTCTTGACGATGATTGCGCTCGGCGCCGGGAATTGGTTCCTGGTACAGCGTCTGGCCAGCGATCCTGAACCCTTGCTGGCGCGGCTGCGACGGGTCGCCGAAGCAGAGATTTGTCTGGGATTTCTCGTAATATTGACAGCGGCTTCGCTGACAGCTCAGGCGCCTGCGGTCGATGTCACCTCTCAGGAGAGGCTGACATCTCACGAGATCTACGTGCGCATGCATCCAGAACCGCCGCGCATGAGCAGTCCGCCTTTAGCTGCGCTGGCTCCTCCAAGCTCACTCGAAGAGGCCGTCAAGGACGGTCAGTTTGTCGCTACTGTTGGGAGTGATGATACCGACAGAGCATGGTCAGAATACAACCATCACTGGGCAGGGCTGATTGTGCTCATTGCAGGGCTGTTGGCGCTGCTTAGCCGGCGCCCTACCATGCGCTGGGCTCGCTTTTGGCCGCTGAGCTTTGCCGGTTTAGCGGTTTTCATCGTGCTGCGCGCCGACCCAGAGAACTGGCCCCTTGGGCCGCGTCCCTTTTGGGAGAGTTTTGTCGCGCCCGACGTGCTGCAACATCGTTTTGGGGCACTCTTGATCGTGGTTTTCGTAGTCTTCGAATGCGCGGTGCAGGCAGGCAAATTGAGAGCGCGATGGGCCACTTACGTTTTTCCTGCGATGTGCGCCATCGGCGCTGCGATGTTGCTGACACACGAGCATTCGGCCAGGGATGTGAAAGAGGCGCTGATTGCAGAGATGAGCCACACCCCTATCGCGCTGCTTGGTGTTACGGCGGGCTGTTGCCGTTGGCTGGAACTGCGTTTAGGCGAAGGCCGAATGGCCACCATCGCCGGCTACGTCTGGCCGCTGTCCCTAGCCCTGGTCGGCGTGGTCCTGCTGAACTACCGCGAATTGGCATAGCACCGAGAACTCAATTTTGAGCCGCGCCGTGGGCCCAAGATTCAAGGAGCCCATGGGCGGAATTGCCGGTAAGGGAGTGGGCGCTCCTTGCTTCCGGATGGCGTCTCCTAGAGAATAAATGGACTGCTCTCGTTTGAGGTACGATGACGACCGCCCTGATGCGAAATCTATTTCTCGGAATTGCTGCGATCCCTTCCATTTACTACATCATTGCGCTCTTCAGCTCCGTGCGTTTCTTTCTGGCAGCGTCCGACGAGGCTGATGAGAAGAGCGGGTTCACACCGCCAGTGAGCATTTTGAAGCCGGTGCGCGGGCTTGATCCAGATGCCTATGAGAACTTTGCCAGCTTTTGCCGGCAGGACTACCCGGATTATGAGATTTTATTTTGCGTCGGAGACACGAACGATCCTGCCTTCCCGCTATTGGAACAGCTTATTCGTGAGTTCCCGGAACGTCGGATTCGTATTCTGGTCGGGTCAGGTCGCGACGCCGCAAACGACAAAGTTGCCAAGCTGGTTCGACTTGTAGATGAAGCTTCGCACGAATACCTCGTGATCAGTGACAGCGATGTGCGGGTGAAGCCAAACTATCTGCGCAAGATACTTGCGCCGCTAACGAATCCCAGGGTCGGCGCCGTTACCTGCTTTTACGTGCCTACGGAGGACACAAGCTGGGTTCAGAGCTTACAAGACGTGGGGATGCTTTCCGACTTCTATCCAGGGATTCTGGTGGCAAAACAGCTGGATGGAGTGAAATTCGCGCTGGGGCCTACGATTGCCACGACACGCACACGCCTGCAGGCCTTTGGCGGCTATGCCTCCCTTGAGAACCGCCCGGCGGATGATCTGCTGGTGGGGCGGCTAATCGCCGACCAAGGCTACGAGGTCACGCTCCTCCCATACTCAATATCGACGGTGCCGGATTATCAGTCGTTGAAAGAATTGTTCCATAAACGATTGCGCTGGATCACAGTGATGCGTCATATGCGCCCATGGGGGCATATCGGCCTGATTTTTACGCTTGGGCTGCCGTGGGCACTCCTGGCAGTTGCAGTGCATCCCACCTTCGCAATCGCCGCAAGCTACTTGGGCGGATATTTGCTATTCCGCATAGCGCTGACCGCGGTGGTTGGGGCGTGGGGGCTCAGACAGCGCGATGTTTGGGGGAAGATGCTGTTGGTACCGGTGTGGGATGCGCTTGCCTGCCTGATCTGGCTGGTCAGCTTCACGCGCAAGAGCATCCGGTGGCGTGGACAAGACTATCTGATCCGCAATGGCGAACTGGTTCCCACTCCCTGAGTTGATTGACCCCAGGGCTTAAGATCCAGTTCGCACCTTAGACGGTTTCCTTTGTGATGAATGGCTGTTTGAGCTTATCGTTCCCGATGCGCCGTTCGTTTCGCGCATGCCTCCAATTCACTTGGGGGGCAAGCAGCGCAGGATCGATGCGATCCTGATAACGCAGCGCGATATTGATGAGGGACCCAACGAGTGAGTCGGAGAGGAGATGCGGCTTCAAGCCCAGGTTCTCCAAACTGGAGTGCTTCGCATTGTAGTAATGCGACTCTGCTTCGACACGCGGGTCTGGAATGTGATCGATCTCGACCGGGAGGCCCATCTGTTCGCCGACTCTTTTGACGATCTCGGCCAGTTGCAGTACTGAGAATTGCTCGGTGAACTGATTGAAGACGCGGAATTCGCCACGATCAGCAGGATTGAGACAAGCAATCTCCACGCACCGAACGGTATCGCGAATGTCGAGAAAACCGCGCGTCTGGCCGCCTCGTCCGTACACCATGAGTGGACAACCGATCGCAGCCTGAGCGCAGAAGCGGTTGAGAACGGTTCCGAAGACCTCGTCGTAATCGAAACGGTTGATGAGCGCTTCGTCGATCATGACCTCATCGGTGACGGTGCCGTAGACGACCCCCTGATTGAGATCAGTTGCGCGAAGGCCCCAGACTTTACAGGTGAACATGATGTTGTGGCTGTCATGCACCTTCGAGAGATGGTAGAAGGATCCGGGCTGCTTGGGATACGGGAGGACGTCTTTGCGTCCGTTGTGCTCGACGGTGAGGTATCCCTCTTCGATATCGATGTTCGGCGTGCCGTATTCTCCCATTGTCCCAAGCTTCACGATGTGGCAGTCCGGCTGTATCTCACGAACAGCGAAAAGCAGGTTAAGAGTCCCAACCACGTTGTTCACCTGAGTGAATACCGCGTGTTTGTGATCAATCATGGAGTAGGGAGCCGATCTTTGTTCGGCGAAGTGAACGACCGCCTCGGGTTCGAAGCTCCTGATCGTGGAAGATAGAAAATCGTAATCGCAGACATCGCCCACGAAAAGCTCAATCGTCTTTCCGGTCAATTGATGCCAGACATTCAGGCGCTCAGATAGCGGGCGGATGGGAGTAAGTGTTTGAACACCCAATTCGTGGTCCCAGAGTCGGCGGACGAAGTTATCAATGATCGCAACCGAGTGTCCTTTGCTCGCAAGATATAAAGCAGTGGCCCAGCCGCAAAATCCATCACCACCGAGAACAGCAATTCGCATATCTCCTCCAGATAACACACATCTTTCGACGTCCTCTTGGACACGTTAAATTCAAATACCGGGAAAAAACCCGGCCACATACAGGGATTTCAAAAGCTCCCAGCCGATGCAAGTGGATGATTTGTGAGCAGAACCTTGCCACCACTCTCTTCGACTGTGTTTATTTGCCTCTTGCCTACCAATGCCTCTAAGTCAGGAACTGCAGATGCTCTGCTGAATATGTAATACCGTTCCGGCTTGAGCCAGAGATCCTGGAATTGACTGTCACTAAGAAAGACATTTGGGGCATCTGGCGCATAAGAACCATACACCAGATTATTGAACCTTCCATTCAGGAGCAATGCGGTTCTGTCCGTATAAAAGAATACGGACGAAAACCAATAGTAGTGATGATTCACAATCAACCCACCCTTGGGAGACCGCTCAAGCGCGTCGACCAGGGGCCGGGAAGAAAGATACGGATCAAACCTGACCATCGCGAGGCGTGCCGCCTGAAAAAAGATCACCATCATAGCCGCGATAGCAATGTAGGTGGACCTGCGCGTTGGACGCAAGGTGCCAACGGTACCAACGAGGAACGCGACTGCGGCCAGAGCGAGAGGAAGACGCAAGTAAGCGAATGAAGTGAGCGTCAGATCCTCCATGTGTCCCAGAGAAAGCTTGTATGCCGCCGGGTGTGGACTCAGGGCAGCGGAAATGTCACCCGGGGTTGGCACGTGCCGGACAGCCACGAGGATAGCGATGGCCGCCACGACGGCAGAGGCGCACAGGATGCTCAGGACGCGAGTCCCACCCCGGACAGCTCGACCATTCGTCGCCATAACCGAGCCGATCAGAAGCGCAATTGCCGGATAGCACGGCATGGAGTAATACTCCTGCGTGGTCGAGAAAGTAAAGAAGACCAGCACGCAGCCCATCCAGCAGAGTGCCAGCAGCCTGGTTTTTCCGGCCCGATCTATCGGTCGATAGGAGAGCCTCGATGCCGCCGGCAGGTAGACACTCCAGGGAAACAACCAGACCAGGTTGAGCAGCCAGAAATAGAGACGCGGCACGGTGTTGTAGTCGCGCGGATAGCGAAGATTAAGGAATCGCAGCAGTTGCTCATTGATGAAGAAAAACCAGAAAAACCCGTGGTATTCGCCGGGGACGCTCCTCATCGTGAACGAGAAGTAGGGGGGATTTCGAAGCGTGGCCAGAATGTGCCAGGGGGCGGCGATGAGCAAGATAATGGCCAGCCCGCTGAATGGATGAAGACGCTTCCAGACGCGAGCGGAGAAGAGCTGGCGGGTGCACAAGAGGTAGATCGCAGCTGCGCCAATCGGAAAAACGACCGCGATCAGGCTTTTCAAAAGTAATCCGATACCAAGCGATGCAGCAAGCGCGGCCGCCCACGTTCGCGGATGCAGCTCCTCATGGTCAAGAACACGAAGAAATGCCCAAATCCCCAGTGTGATGGTGAAGGTCAGCATCACATCCGGGATCAAAATGCGCGTGAATAGCCAGAGCCCAACGCAAGTCGACATACACAGGCCGGCATAGAAGCCCGCTCGTCTTCCGAAAGCCCACGCTCCAAATGCCGCGGTGAGCCAGCACAGAGCGATCGAAGAGACTGCGATGGGGATGCGAGCGACCCAGTCATGGACTCCGAAGACCTTGTAGGAAGCGGCAATCATCCAGTAGATGAGAGGAGGCTTTTCGAGATAGGCCACCCCATCCAGACGCGCCGTGACCCAATCCCCGGAACTGAGCATATTCCGGGCGATCTGCGCCTGTACTGCGTCGACGTCATCCATCAGCGACGGTGGAGAGAGAATGCAGCCCAGATAAACTGCGGCCGCGAAGAGCCCCAGAACCAGAAATGCCTGTAGGCCGCTTATAGTTCGACTGCGAGCGGCTGTTTCTTGAATCTCAGAGACGGTGCTGACTGAATATTCCATCGTTTCATCCACAGAAACAGAATGACCAAACCCCACAGGTGATACCCGATGTTTATGCGTTTGCTCAAGTGAAGTTGCATGTAGTTTCGAATCGTCTCAAAGCGAAACAATTCAGAGTGTTCTGCTTCCGCTGAGGTCAAGGATTCCGTCATCATTGACCTCAGCGTCCCCCGCAACCAATCATGCGCTGGGATATCGAAGCCGACCTTCTTGCGCTGCACAATGGAGGTGGGCAACCTGGGCTTCATCAGCTCCTTGAGTAAGTACTTTTGGCACGCCCCGCGAATCTTGAGGTCGGTCGGCAGAGTTGAGCCGAATTCCACTATACGGTGATCCAGGAAAGGAGGGCGGACCTCGACGGCATGGGCCATGCTCATGCGATCAGACTTCACCAGGATGTCATCCGGGAGATAGTACTCCTGGTCGAACTTGAGAAAAGGCGCGACTCCGTCTCCAGGAAGGATTCCTTTGAGGCCTGTGAGAATGGATTTGATAGTGCCCGGCAGCGGAACGCGCAGAAGGGCCGCTTTTTCAGTCTCGGAAAAGGTTCCGTTCCAGTACACGTGAGCCTGTTCCGGCGGCATGAGACTGCCTTGGAGAAGGCGCTTGAGCTTGTATTCCAGGCTGATTTTTTCATTTGAAGCGGGCCAAAGCCTCAGGCCGCGGAGGGCAATGCCGATCGCTCCTTCTGGCAGGCGCTTAACCCGGGCGGCAATCCGATTTGCGCGATACGTCAGGTAGCCACCGAAGATCTCGTCGGCACCTTCTCCGCTAAAGGCAACGGTCGTACGAGTCTTGCACAATTCGGAAAGAAACCATACGGGCAAAGCCCCTGAATCTGCGCTTGGCTCATCGGAGTAATATGCGAAGTTCTCGATGGCGCCTTCCAGATCTTGCTCGGGACTGAGATTCAACTGCTCGTGATCAGTTCCGTAATGCCTCACTACCTGCTGGATATAGGGGGTCTCGTCGAAGCTGCGGCCGCTAAAAGAGATCGAAAAAGTGCGAAGGCGTGTGCTTGACGCCTGGGCCGCGTAGTGCAGGATCGTCGACGAATCTACTCCTCCGCTGAGCCAGACCCCTAAGGGTACATCTGACATAAGGTGCTCGCGAACCGACTGGTCAAGGAGGAAATCAAGTTCAGCCTTTGCGTCTTCGAGCGACGTTGATCGCGGCGCAATTCTCGGAATGCTCCAGTATGTATCCTGGGTGATCCGGCCGTCTTGCCATTCCAGCCATCGCCCCGGCGGCAGCTTCTCGACTCCCTCAATCAGTGTCCAGGGACAAGGAACATAGTTCATCGAGAGATAACAGTCCAGCCCGTCGAGGCTCAACTGGCGTTCGATTTCGGGGTGGATGAGAATGCCCTTTAATTCTGACGCAAAGTAAAGTTCTTCCCCTCGTTCCGCGAAGTAGAGCGGCTTGATGCCGAGCCGGTCCCGAGCCAGGATGAGTCGCTGTTGAGCGTTGCTCCAGATCGCCAGAGCGAACATGCCTCGCAATCGCGCAAAGCAGTCAGTATCCCACTCAAGAAATGCCTGGAGAACGGTTTCGGTATCGCAATGGCTCTGAAAGCGGTGACCCAATGATTCGAGCTCGCGGCGAATCGCAAGGTGGTTGTAAATTTCGCCGTTGAATACGATCACCGTTTCGCGATCTTCGGAGAAAATCGGCTGATCGCCTGAGGCCAGGTCAACAATCTTCAGACGGGTTGCTCCGAGGGAGCAGGTCCTGGATCTATAGACCCCCTGTTGATCTGGTCCACGATGAAAAAGCGTATCCGTCGCATTGCGGATGCGTTCATGATCAGGAGCCCAGGTCTTAGTCGTGAATCCAACGATGCCGCACAAGCCTTCTACACCTCTTTCGTCATAGTACGGTACGAGACTCCGGATGACCTATCTTGATAGTTGTATTCTATCCTTTCCTTCGGGTTCCCAGTTCCAGTCACGCCCGATTAACGCGCCTACCTGAGTCAGCGGGCTACAGCTCAGAGCCAGCAAAGAAAAAGCCACATAGGTTTGCGCCATGAGGTATATCAATTTGACGAACCTGACCGGAGAAGAGTCGCACTCACCGCCAGAGATGTAATGAAAGGGTCATTTTGAAAGTCTGCCGTGACCACGCTTGCAACCAAGACCGCTAATTGATGAGAGTATTATTTTTGGAGACATGGCGATGAATTTTTCAAGGCGCGCTCCATACAGACAAGTGATATGCGCCGCAAAGATCGCTACTGCATGAAACCGATGACCCCGCACAAACCTTTTCATCTGAAGACCTATTTCCTGATTGCGGTGATGGTAATCGCAGGCCCGATGGGCAATGTCCTGTTGGCTAAGGGGATGAAGCAGATAGGACAATTTGCAGTTTGGCCTCCCTCTGAACTGCTTCACGCCGGACTGCGAATCTTTACAAGTGGATCGATCTGGCTGGGAATTGCTTCGTTGATCGCATTTTTTGTGGGGTATATGCTGGCACTCTCCTGGGCGGACTATAGCTTCGTGCAGCCTGCCTCTTCGCTCGCATACGGCGTGGTTGCCCTCCTTGGTTACTGGTTGCTGGGAGAAAGAGTGTCGCTCTTGCGTTGGGTTGGAATCGCCGTGATTTGCTCAGGGGTTTTTGTGGTCGGCCGGACCAATCCTCGAACGACGGAGCAGGCTTAGTTTGCGACAGTTGATTCTTTTTGCCCTGATTATCGTCGCGGGCACTGGAGGCGAACTCTGCGTCTCGCGGGCCATGAAAGTTGTTGGCGAGGCAAGGAGCCTCCGGCCGAGTGACATTGTGAGCCTGATCCTGAAAGCCTTGCGTGTGCCGTGGATGTGGGTTGGAGTTGGAATGATGGCCACGGCGTTTTTTGCTTTGCTGGGTGCTCTCTCTCTCTTCAATGTCAGCTTCGTGGTGCCTGTAACGGCATTAAGCTATGTCGCTGGCGCCTTTGGCGGTGTGGCCTTTCTCGGCGAGCGGGTAAACGGTCAACGCTGGCTTGGCGTCCTGTTAGTGGCCATTGGCGTCACCCTAGTATGCCTGGGCAGCCGTTGAAGATTCCACCGGGGTCGGAATGATTGATCTTACCGAGTTCACCAGAGAACGCAGGATCTTCGGGGATGTCCTCCATTCCGTCATCGATACCTTTCGTGCGAATCGTGCTCGTTTTCTGCTTACGTCTGTCGGCATTATGCTGGGCACTGCATCACTGATCTGGGTCGTGACGATCGGTCTTACGGGAGAAAGGTATGTCCTTAACTTGATCCAGAACGTCGGCGCCAATCTGATCTGGGCTGAGTACACGGGTCTCGCCCACCCTGCGGCTGGGGCAGAGAACGACTTTTTGACGGTCAGGGACCTGGAGGCAGCGCAACGAGCAGTGCCCGGAATCGTGTCGGCCACGCCTGTTGTGAATATGCGGGTGTCGTTTTCAACAGACTCCGCAAGAGAAATCTCCCTGCTGGTGCTCGGCGTCTACCCTCAATACGAGCAGATTCGTCGTTTGGAGATACTTTCTGGCAGATTCTTCGATGAGCGGGACGCCGCGCTTGCCAGCAAAGCCGCCGTCGTGTCAGAGCAGTTTGCTTTGACGCAGTACGGAAGTGTTAAGGACGCTGTGGGAAGGACCCTAACTATTTCGGGAATTCCATTCGAGATCATCGGAACGTTTACGGAGCGAACGAACACTTATGGTCAGTCAGAAATCACTGACTACACGGCACTCATCCCTTATCAGGTCGGCCGCTACTTTAAAGGCAGTGACTCCATCAATCAGATCTATTTTTCCGCGTCAGACATGAGCACGGTCCCGCAGGCTACAAAGGACATTTTGGGTGTGATCAAGTCAAGGCATAGACCGGAGGCAGTCTACGACGTTGGCAATCTCACAGAGGTCCTGGGAGTGGCGCGAAAGACCGTGTTTGCTCTGAATATCCTTCTGCTCTTGTTTTCTACTGTTACCTTACTGGTCGGCGGCACCGGTATCATGAACGTCATGCTGGCTACGGTGGCTTCCCGGATACAGGAGATCGGGATCCGGAAGGCTTTGGGGGCATCACGAAGCGTGATTAGACTTCAGTTCCTTCTAGAGTCCACGGTGATATCGCTAGCAGGGGGAATCATCGGCACGATTGTCGGTTTCATTGTGCCCTTCACGATTCACGCGTTCAGCGGTCTCGAACTGCAAATTTCCTGGCTTTCGGCGTTGGTGGCGCTGTTGGTCTCTGGCGGGATTGGCATTGCATTCGGAACGGCGCCCGCAACGCGTGCCGCTCAATTGGATCCAGTCGAATGCTTGAGGGCCGAATTTTAATTGCCAGGGCGAATTCGTGAGCGTGAGCCCTTGGGTGGTCTTGAGTTGCGAAGTTCCGGGCGGCGATCAAGCCGTTGAGGTGAGTCGATAAGTGGGGGTGGCTGTGGTAGTGGTGTAGCGCTGGGTGGTGGCCTCTTTGATCGTTCAACTCATCGCTCGACCCTCGATGAGGTGATGGACATCCAGACCTAAAAATCGTACCTTCTCCCTCAAGACCAGCTCCTTTCCGCTAGTGCTCTGAGCTGTGGTTCCCACTGAAGGGCCTAACCAGCAGCGCGTTTCTGAAGATCGATCTTCGATGAGAGTATTTCGTTTAGAAACTCCTCAGCTCTCGGAAGGTCTTTTTATCTCGGACAGGGTTGAGGAGACAGGTCGATCGCTTGAATCTTTAACGGCAACGGCGTTCCCTTCAGAAAAGGCTCGGGTGGTGTAATCTCGAGAGTCTCGTCCCCCCCGATGACAATCTCTTCGGTCGATCCATCCTTCAGCATAACCCTTCGCGAACTCCCGTTTGAAACCAAAGCCACCTCTCCCTCACCGTTTGTGTGGAACGTCATAGAAGCACATCCCGTCCTGACTGCCCATCGCATTTTGTAGAGGGTCTTGGGAGATTCGTACCCTCGTCCGTTGTAGCTATAAAACTTCTCGGCGCTCTTCTCGTCCAGGACAATTGGACCGGCATCGTATATCGGAAGCGGCTTATCAATCACCACCTCGCCTCGAAATGTCAGCTTTATCACCGGGAGAGTCCCCTCCAATGATCCAACTGGAACCTGCACAGAAGCGGAGTTCTCATCCCTGTTTATCTTTAGTGCTCTTCCGGAAGCGAGCACCTCCGCAGTCCCCCAAGCCGTATGCCCAGCATGTGGAAGCCGCAATACGCCGTCCGGTGGAATGGTCTTTACAAACAGATAGATCGTGTCATTCTTCATCGTCGCGTATCCGAAGCCAAGGGCAGGAAACGGTGAAGCCTTCGTGCCGTAGATTGCTTCGCCGTTTGGTTTAAGCCATGCGCCAATACCGCGCAATACCTCAGCTTCATACGGAACGATAGAGCCATCTCCTTCCGGCCCGATATTCAGGATGTAGTTGCCGCCGCGGCTTACGACCTGCACAAGCCTGAGAATGTTCTCCTGAATCTTGCATTGCAGGTTGTCGCGTTCTTGCCATGATCGATAACCCCAGGTCTCGTTGAAGATTGACGCGGGTGTTTGCCATGGCTCGTCTATACCGTACTCGGGCACCTCATTATCGCCCATCACAGTGAAGTCGCCCTGATAGTTCCACACGCGACCACTTACCATGGTTTGCGGCTGTAGCTTATGTACGGTTGTAGCAAAGAGATTGCTCTGCTCCGGGGTAGGGTTTCCCATGTCAAACCATATCTCGCTGATCGGACCGTAGTTACTCATCAATTCCTGCAACTGTGCCGCATTGAATCTCGCGTGTGCATCGCTCAGCGGATTGCCGTTGCCTTCGATGTAGTGGTCCATGCCCGGCTCGTGCCAGTCAATCGAGGAGTAGTACACACCAAAGCCGATGCCGCCGCGCTTGCATGCATCTGCCAGTTCTTTCACGATGTCCCGGTGATATGGCGTAGCATCGACGATGTTGTACTTCGTCTGAGACGTGTGGAACATGTTGAAGCCGTCATGATGCTTCGAGGTGATCACGATGTATTTCATGCCCGCAGCCTTCGCCAGCGCTACGACCGCATCCGGATCCCACTTGGTCGGATTAAACGTCTTCGCGGTCGCGGCATATTCTGACAGCGGGATGGGTGCATTTGCCATGATCTGTTCACTGTAACCGTTGTCGATCTTCTGACCCTGCCACATGCCACCCAACTGGGAGTACAGGCCGAAGTGTATGAACATTCCGAACTTTCGGTCTTGCCACTGCGCCACGGTTGTTGCAGAAGGGCGTGGCTGCGAACGTGGTACGGGCTTGTCTTGAACTTGCTGCTGCGCGATAGCTGCCGGGCTGCAGGCGAAGACAAGAAGCCAGGCCATGAAGGTTTTCATAAGAAAATCATAACTGTGCTCGACGGAGTTCGGAGTGATCGGTCCCGCGAAGACATATCGATACAAAGCATCTCAGGAGATCATGGTGCCGCAAACTGTTTCCGAATGGCGACCGTGCGGTCGAGCTCATCCACAGCCTGCAGAATCTTCAGACGCAGGTCCTCGTCCATCATGTTCGTCTTTAAGTAGTCATGTACCTCTTGTTGCGCCATGGCTGTCTGTTGCCCGCCGATGAATGCATCCAGCCAACCTACCAGGAAGAAGATCTTTCTCTGCTGCTTGATATGCCCGAGCGCCGCCAGGGCAGGTTGGAGAAATGGCTCAGTCAATGCGGACTGGTTCCAGTAGTTGAATGCGCCAAGGCTCTCTTCAATCCAGTCTTCCGGGCGTTCCGGGTGATGCAGATACTCATCGAAGTAATGCTGCTTGGTTGCGGTATCGGGACGCGCAGCCTGGGCTATGTAGGCGTATTTCTTTCCATCGCCCGAAGGGTCGCGTTCCTCTTCGGCCCGAAGCGCCTCATCGGCATGCGGGTCGCTATACGCAATCAACGCCGTCACCATTCCCCAACGATCCTGCTGTCGCAATTGCACTCCTGGCACTTGCAAGGCACCGCTCAAGAGCGACCGGAGCACATCGCGCTCCGCAGGCTGCTCGCTCACTCCGCTCAATGCCCGGAACCAGACAATCCGAAGATCTTTACTCGCATCCGTGGCCATTCGTTGCGACGCTATCCCTTGCAGTTGCGCTGAGAGGGTGTCACGACTCTGCTTCCCGACGTAGCGATGGACGGCCGTCTCGCTGTGGCCCACGATACTTGCGGTCAGCGCCTCGTCACGTTCCTGCGGAAGGTTCTCCAGCGCCAGCTGTATATATTGCTCTGGATCAAACCTGGCTGAGCGCACTGCTTGCCAAAGTGATCCCCAGAGCAACGTCCGCCTAAAGACATCGGGCATTGCGACCAGATGTTCAGTGACATATTTGCGGCTCTGGGGGTCCAGCATAAACAAGCCATAGGCGAAGTCGCGATTATTCGCGAAGACAAACACGGGACATGGCTTTCCGATCGCCTCCCGCACCGAACCGCTTTCTGTATTCAGTTGTGCGCGGACTGCCTCCGAAGCCCCGTCAGGATAGGCCAGCAGCACTTCGGAAGAGATCGGCCACAAGCCTCCGCCACCGACCACATCGTGCTGCCTTAGCATTAGAGTTTTCAAGCGACCGCTCTCACACGACCACGCCGCGTCTACTTGTGGCATGCCCCGATGCCGAATCCACATATCCGCCCATTCATGGAGGGATTGCCCAGAGACGGACTCGAAAACGCCAATCAAGTCGTTCCATTCCGCGTTCCCGTACTGGTGCGCTGCCAGATATCGTTGCAGGCCCTTGCGAAAATTATCCCCGCCCAATACAAATGCCAGTTGCTTCAATACACCGGGAGCCTTCGAGTAGACAATTGCTCCGTAGGCCGACTTAGCGTCCTTTAAATTTGGGATGTTCTGATAGATGGGCGTGGTGCCTTGCGTTTCATCGATAGCGTACGCAGCCGGCTTGATCGCTTCGTAAAAGCGCTTCCATATCTCATCGTTAGGCCGGAGCGCAGCTAGAGTCTGATAGGCCATGTATTGCGCGAAACCTTCTTTAAGCCACAGATCGTCAAACCAGCGCATGGTCGTCAAGTCGCCAAACCACTGGTGGGTCAACTCGTGCAGCACCAGCACGTCGCGGTTCAGCAGATTCGTTGCCGTCGGCGCGCTACGGAACAAAACGGATTCCTCCCGCAGAAACGTCGCGCCCGCATGCTCCATCCCGCCATACGCAAAGCCGGGAATCAGCACCATGTCGTACTTCGGAAAGGGAAACGGCTGCGCGAAGTAATTTGATAGGTAGCCGATTCCATCTGCCGCCGTCTGCTGTACCGCACCCGCTTCGCTCTCAGCGGCACGTGCCTTCGATTGGCGCACATACAGCCCCGGCAATCCCTGAACCGGATGCACTTTCACAAATGGCCCAGCAGCAAACGCAAAAAGATAGGTGCTGATTGGATGCGTTTCGCCGAAGATGGTTTGTGACTGGCCGGTGGCAAGCGTCTGCTTCGTCACTGGCTCGGTATTCGAGATCACAGTCCACGCGGCTGGAGCTGTCACCGTCAATTGAAAGCGCCCTTTCAAATCCGGCTGGTCGAAGCAGGGAAACGCCATGCTGGCGTCCATCGGAACAAAGAGCGTGTAGACGTATTCCGATCCGTCATCGTGGTCTTCGAACCGCGTGATCGCCTTCTCTGACGGGGCAACATTCGCGATGAAGTGAATCTCCAACACATTTTCGCCAACGCGAAGACGCTGGGCGGATAGCACCAGATGGCCATTGCTCTCATCTGCAGCAACGGGAGCACCATTCACTGTAAGCGAAGTCACGCGGCCGTCCCGAAAATCGAGCAATAACGACTCATCGGTCTGCTTCAGCGCGAACCGCAGAGACTCAGTAGCTTCCGTCTGCCCGGCGTGTGGCACCAGGGTGTAGTGCAGCGCATAGTGCAGGTCAGAGACATTGGCCGCACGCAAACGTGCCAGAGCTCGCGGTATGCCCTGCGGCTCTTGCGCATGGACAGAGGTATTAAAAGCAAACATCGTCAGAAGAAGTATGATCCACCGAGCCATGTGTGTTCCCATTGAATGAAGTTTGCCCCAAGATAATGTTTTTCTGGAGGGCTAAAGGAAAATATCTGCACTTCTCTTCAAGCTAGGCACGTTCTTCTCCGGAAGAGCCTAAGCGCGCTCTCATGACCGTTTCCTGGACGCAAAGCACTAATCATCTGGAGTGGAATTGTGTTCCGTTCGACCAGCGCTCATTGCTGTACCGTTTCCCCGTTGAGGAACGCTGCGATGTGCTCGTTGAGGAACTTCTCGTCCTCAGGGCTTGCGCCAGCACCCGCCGGATGTCCCCAAAGAGATGGAATCGGTAAGAGGGTGCAGTGTGGAATGAACTGCGCCTCGTACCGAGCGTCAGTAACCGGAAAATAGAGGTCGGTTGCAGATGGCATATAAAGAAGCTGGGCCTTGATGGAGCCAAGCGCCTTCTTCTCGTCTCCGCTGAACCCAGGTGTGGCGCCTACGTCATTCCTCTCCCAAGTCCGCATCTGCAGGATCAGATCATTGGCGTCAGCACCGGGAATGAAGTTGGTCTTATATTTGTTCACCACTTGCTCAAAGGTCGTACCCGCTGGTTCCTCATTGCGCCAGAGTTCTTCACGCCACCACT
>Ga0207057_1160_pt1 | contig 16252 bp, 10 predicted proteins | sample Alteio_BWMinCont_33_FD_153265 | JGI IMG/M metagenome (GOLD analysis project Ga0207057, IMG submission 153265) | Enriched cells from forest soil in Barre Woods Harvard Forest LTER site, Petersham, Massachusetts, United States -... | ecosystem: Environmental > Terrestrial > Soil > Temperate forest >... | reverse complement strand
CATGGGCTCGCGGCGGTGAATCTGCTGATGATGCGAAGATCAGTTCCGTTCCTGCAAGCGTCGCCGGCAAGCGGGATGTATATGCCTATTTTGATAATGACGCCAAGGTGCGGGCGCCTTTTGACGCCTTAGGACTGATCGAGCGAGTGAATCAGTTCCTCCTATAACTCCAGCCTCCTCAGCCAGTTACAGAATATCCACAAGGGTCTTGCCGATTTTTGTTGCCGAATATCGCAATCAGCGATATTGTTATTGCGGATTGCGATATGAAGCTCGGCGAGAAAATCCGTTACCTGCGCGAGGTGGAAGGCAGTCTGCGCGGCCTGAACCGGGCCATGACGCAACAGGAACTGCTCAAGGCCATTCGCTCGGAAATTGGAGCTCCGATGAGCCAGTCGTACCTGTCGCAGATTGAGAGCGGCGCGCGTCCGCACCTGACGAACACAACGCGGCAACTGCTGGCGAAGTTCTTCAAGGTGCATCCGGGTTACCTGGTGGATGATCCGGACGGCTACCACCCCGAATTGCTGAGCGACGCGCGCACGCTTGAGGACAAGCTGGATTTGTGGCTGGTGAGCGGGGCCGAGCGATTCCGTCGCGATCCTCCGCTGCGTCAGTCGCTGCTGGCACTGGCGCGGCACAAAGACACGAGGCTGTGCCTTTTGATGCTGGAAGCAGTGATGGACAAACCGGGACTGGTGGAACGGCTGCTGGAAGTGCTGCGGCCAGAGCGTGCAGAGGCACCGCGCGCAAAAGACAGGGCAGCGAAGAGGCTGTCCGGAAAGGAGAGTCTGAAATGACGTGGGAAGGTTTCTACCTGTTTTGCTTTGCCCTGGGCCTTTGCCTCAGCGCAATTGCATTCGTAGGCGGCTTCTCGCATTTTCACATTGGCCACATGCACCTGCATTTAGGCAAGGCTGGGCATGTGCATGCGGGGGCGGGTCACGGCGGAAATGGTAATTCGATCAGCCCAATCAATGGATTCACGCTGGTGATCTTTCTCTGCTGGTTTGGCGGAGCCGGCTACCTGCTGGAGCGTTACGGCGGATTTGTTGTTCCGATGGTTCTGCTGCTGGCTACGGTTGCAGGAATTGCGGGTGCGTCTACCCTGTTCTGGTTCATGGCGCATGTGCTGGCGCCGCACGAGCATGCGCTGACGGCAGAAGAGACGGAAACGATCGGCATGGTTGGCCGGGTGAGCGGAGCGATTCGCGATCACGGCACCGGCGAGATCTTGTTTTCGCAGAATGGCAGCCGCCGGTTCGCCGCTGCGCGGAGCGAGAACGGATTGCCGATTCCGCGCGATACGGAAGTAGTGGTGATGCGCTATGAGCAGGGCATCGCCTGGGTGCGCCGCTGGGATGATGTTGCAGGTGATTTCAAGTAAGTCTCAGAGGCGGCGTTTCAACCTTTAACGAACACGGTTTTCCTAGTTGAAAGGGCTGGGATCACTATGACGAACACCATCATCATCATTGTTGGATTGAGTTTATTGGCGATCATCGTTCTGGCGGGCCTGTTGGCGAAGATGTTTCGCAAGGCCGGTCCGAACGAGGCGCTCATTGTCTACGGATTTCGCGGGCCACGCGTGATCAAGGGCCACGGCACGGTGATCTTTCCCATGGTCGAGAGCTGCCGACAGCTTTCGCTGGAGCTGATGTCGTTTGATGTGGCTCCGCAACAGGATCTTTACACCAAGCAAGGCGTTGCTGTAACGGTCGAAGCTGTTGCGCAGATCAAGGTGCGTTCCGATCAGGAGTCGATTCTTACGGCTGCGGAGCAGTTTCTGACGAAGACGCCTCCGCAGCGTGAAGGCCTGATTCGACTGGTCATGGAGGGCCATCTGCGCGGCATTATCGGACAACTGACTGTCGAACAGATCGTGAAAGAACCGGAGATGGTTGCCGATCGCATGCGCGGAACTTGCGCCGATGACATGAGCAAAATGGGCCTCGAAGTCGTTTCGTTCACGATTAAAGAAGTTCGCGACAAGAACGAGTACATCACCAACATGGGGCGGCCTGATGTTGCTCGCATTCGCCGCGATGCTGACGTGGCCGCAGCAGAAGCAGAACGCGACACGGCAATTCGCAGAGCGAATGCTCTGCGTGAAGCGGCGATTGCCAAGGCTGCTGCTGACCAAGAGCGCGTGATTGCGGAGACTGCGTCGCTGGCCAAGCAGGCAGCGGCGCAGCGCGATCTCGATGTCCAGAAAGCACAGTTTTCCGAGCAGAGCCGCAAGCAGCAGGCGCAGGCCGACAAAGCCTACGAACTGCAGACGAATGTGATGCAACAGCAGGTGATCGCTGAGCAGGTGAAAGTCGAGCAGATTGAGAAAGAGCAGCAGATCAAGGTGCAGGAGGCAGAAATTCTGCGCCATGAGAAGGAGCTGATTGCGACTGTGCTTAAACAGGCGGAGATTGAGCGTCAGCGGATTGAAAATCTTGCTTCTGCCGAAAGATCCCGCTTGACGATCGAGGCCGAAGGCCGGGGTTCTGCGATCCGCGCGCAGGGTGAGGCGGAGGCTGCCGTTATCTTCCAGAAGGGTGAGGCTGAGGCCAAGGCGATGAACCTGAAGGCCGAAGCTTACCAGGAATGGAACCAGGCGGCGGTTGTTGACCGGCTGATCAGCAACATGGCTGATGTTGTGCGGGCCATGACTGAGCCACTGGCAAAGGTGGACAAGATCACGATCGTTTCTACCGGAAATGAGCCTACGGCCGGGGTGAATAAACTTACGGGCGACATCACGAAGATTGCCGCCCAGGTGCCAGCGCTGTTTGAAGCCCTCTCGGGCATGGACATGCATGAGCTGATGAGCAATGTAAAGAGCATCCGTGCGCGCCCGAACGGGTCGGCAACCGTCGATGGCAAGTAACCTTTGAATCCGGGCGGAGCTTTGCGGCTTCTCACCCCATCGACAAAGACCCGTCGATGGGGACCCCGAACTCCGCCCACTTACTTTTTCAAGAGAAGGAGGAAGATATGGCACTCCTGGAACGCGTTGCAGCTTTGCTGCGCGCTAACGTAAACGACCTGATGGATAAAGCGGAAGACCCGGAGAAGATGCTGAAACAACTTGTACTCGATATGGAAAACCAGTTGCTTCAGGTAAAGACGCAGGTGGCGATTGCGATTGCGGATCAGCATCTGCTGGAAAAGAAGAAGAAGGAACACGACAGCTCCGCTGAGGAGTGGCACAAGAAGGCTGAACTGGCTGTGAGCAAGGGCAAGGACGATCTTGCACGGGCTGCGCTGGAGCGCGCGTTAAGCCACGAGCAGATGGCAACCGGTTTTGCGCAGCAGATTGAAGATCAATCGACGGAAGCCGACTCTCTGCGAACCGCGCTGCGAAAGCTGGAGCAAAAGCTGACGGAAACGCGCGGCCGCTGCGAAATGCTGATCGCGCAACACCGGCGCGCACGAGTTGTCAGCAAGGCGAACCAGGTGCGCCAGAAGATCGCTGCTACGCAGAGTGGCGCGGGCAACGGTACAGGGATCGATCGGATGCGGCTCCGCGTGGCGGGCACCGAAGCAGAGAATGCCGCCAACCACGAGCTTCTCGGAGGCGACTCGATCGACGACCGCTTTGCTGCACTAGAGCGCGAGGAGCAGATTGAAGGGCTGTTGCGCCAGTTGAAGGAGCGCCAAGGAAAGACGGCGTGATTCCTATTCGAAGTTGACCTGGCCGTATCCGAGCAGCGTCACGAGCAGTGCGCCTCCTGTGATATTGCCGAGCACGGCCGGGCCTAACTAGAGAACATATCGCGATGCGCCCAGTTGCCCGTGGGACACCGCTTTGCGAAAGGGTGTCTGAAGCCTGTACCTTGGACTGGGCTCATGAACGATATCCATCACATCAATTTGCAGGCTGCCGCGCACCAGTCCATGCTGGAGCACGGATTCCATCCCGATTTTTCAACTGCCGTTCAGAAGGAAGTAGGCGCACTGGGGTCGAACTCGCGTGTTCGCGTGCCAGCTGATGCGAGGAACCTCAGCGATTTGCTGTGGTCGTCGATCGACAACGATACGTCGCGCGATCTCGATCAGATTGAGTTCGCGCGAGAGATGAAAGCTGGTACCGTCCGCATCCAGATTGCAATTGCGGACGTAGACGCGTATGTCCCGGCTGGCTCGGCGATCGACAAGCATGCCGCGGACCAGACGACGACCGTTTACACCGGTGTGCATAACTTCTCCATGCTGCCCGAGGCGCTTTCGACGGGGCTCACTTCCCTGCTTGAGGCCCAGGAGCGATTGAGTGTTGTCTATGAGTTTTCAGTGGATGACGAAGGTTGCGTTGGCTCACACGAGATCTATCGCGCTTCGGTGGTGAATCGCGCGCAGCTTGCTTATCCGTCTGTGGGGACGTGGCTGGACTCGGGCAAGACTGCTCCGCCCAAGGTGGCCAGTTCGACCGAACTGCAAAAACAGCTCTTGCTGCAGAATCGCATCGCGCAGGTGCTGAGGAAGGAACGCTATCGCCGCGGCGCGCTCAATCTTGAAACCATAGAGACACATCCGTTGGTGATGAACGGACAGCCTGTCGATATTGAGACACAGCAGAAAACGCCGGCAAATGATCTGATTGAGGACTTCATGATCGCGGCGAACGAAGTTGTGGCGAGGAGTCTTGAGCAGGCGGGTTTCTCTTCGATCCGGCGCGTGGTGAAGACGCCGAAACGATGGGACCGCATTGTCGAAGTGGCCGCACAGTTCGGTACGAAGCTTCCAGGCGAGCCGGACTCGAAGGCTCTGCACGATTTCCTTTGCGAGCGCCGCACTGCTGATCCGGGCCGCTTTCCGGATCTGTCGCTGACGATCGTGAAGCTGCTTGGCTCGGGGGAATATGTGCTGGAACGCGTTGGCGAAACTGCGCAAGGACACTTTGGGCTTGCCGTGCAGGACTATACGCATTCCACGGCACCGAATCGCCGCTACGCTGATCTGGTGACGCAGCGGTTGATCAAAGCGATGCTGGAGAAGCGGCGCTCGCCCTATTCGGATGAGGAGCTTGCGGCGATAGCACAGCAATGCACGGGGCAGGAAGACGCGGCGCGCAAGGTGGAGCGCGAGATGGGAAAGCGGATTGCGGCGGTGGTGATGCGCAACCGTATCGGACAGACATTCACGGCGATTGTGACCGGTGTCAACGAACATGGCTCATTCGTGAGGACCACGCAGCCTCATGTTGAAGGCATGCTGGTCCGCGGGCAGAAAGGCGTGGATGTAGGAGACAAGATTACCGTAACGCTTGTGCGCACAGATCCGGAACGTGGTTACATCGACTTCGCCCGGAGCTGACATGCGCCCTCATCTTGGCACGATCGTCGACGACTTTCGCCGGCATGGAAATGCCACTGCGATTGTTACGTATCGCGGGAACCGGCGGATAAGAACAAGCTATGGGGAGATCGCTTTGCTTGCCGAGCGGTTTGCCTCTGCATTGAGACAACGTGGGATCGTGTCGGGAGAGCGCGTGCTGCTTTGGGGGCAGAACAGCGCCGAGTGGATTGGCACCTTCTTCGGCTGCGTTTTGCAGGGTGTTTTAGTCGTACCGCTGGATGCAGGCGGCGGTGTTGAGTTCGCGAGGAGAGTCGTCGCGGAGACAAGTCCGAAACTCATTGTCGGCGATCGCGCGCTTGTTGGATCTTTAGCAGAGACCACCCCCAGGCTGGTGCTCGATGAGTTGGAGAGTGTTCTACCTACAGAACCATTTGAGAGAGCCAGCGCAGTTTCTCTTAGCCTGGATACGCCGCTGCAGATACTCTTCACGTCTGGCACCACATCCGACCCGAAAGGCGTGGTGCACAGCCATCGCAATGTGCTTGCGAGCATTACTCCGATTGAGAGAGAGATGCAGAAGTATCTGCGCTACGAGCGGTTTGTTCATCCCTTGCGGTTTCTGCATACGCTTCCGCTGAGTCATGTTTTTGGCCAATTTATGGGCCTGTGGCTTCCGGTGCTGCTTGGAGCCGAGGTTCATTTCGAGTCACGCCTCCAGGCGCAGCGATTGATCGAGATGACGCGACAGGAACGGATTTCAGTGCTGGTGGCCGTTCCTCGCGTGCTCGACCTGCTGCGCTCGCACCTGTTAGCTGACGATCCTGACCTGCAGGCAAAGATACAGCAGGCGCAGGGGGAATCGGTCTGGCGACGGTGGTGGCGCTTCCGCAGAGTCCACAGGCTTCTTGGATTAAAGTTCTGGGCATTTGTATGCGGCGGCGCTTCGCTGCCTGCTGATCTTGAGACTTTCTGGAACACGATAGGATTTGCGCTGATTCAGGGATATGGAATGACGGAGACGACGGCTCTTGTCACGTTGAATCATCCGTTCAAGATCGGCAAAGGGACCATTGGCAAGGCATTACCGGGGCGCGAAGTTCGCATCACTGACGAAGGCGAAATTCTGGTGCGCGGCGACGTAGTCTCTACTTCCACATGGCAGCACGGGAGGATGAAAGAGGCCGCTGACGGCTGGCTGGCTACGGGCGATCTGGCTCGCAGCGATGCACAGGGACAGCTTCAGTTTCTTGGCCGCAAGAGTCAGGTTATCGTCACCTCTTCCGGGTTGAACATTCATCCGGAGGATGTTGAGGCGGTTCTCGATCGACAGGAAGGGATACGCGCTTCCGTTGTTGTGCCATTAGAGACACCGAGCGGCAATGAAGCCATGGCGGTGCTGCTTTTTCGCGGGGCTGAGCCGGATGCGGCAAAGGCAGTCAGACAGGCAAATGCGGCGCTTTCTGAATATCAAAGGATTCGCTACTGGCGGGTGTGGCCGGAGCTGGATTTTCCGCGGACTTCAACGGGTAAAATCCAGCGCGGCAAGGTAACACAATGGGCGGCGGCCCGCGCTTTTTTCGGACATGAAACTTCTACAGATACAAGTGATGACGCGCTTGTCGACTTGATTTCGAGCGTGACACGAATGGCTCCAACAGGAGCGGACGATGAGGCGCGTCTTGATGAGGACCTGCATCTCGATAGCCTGGGACGAGTGCAACTGCAGAGTGAACTGGAGCGACGGATGGACGTCGTGCTCGACGACGCGACAATTGCTCGTATAGAGACGCTTGGCGAGTTGCGGCGAAGCCTCGGGCTGAGCGGAGGCGGGATTGCTGGTGCGGGAGAAGCTGTCACTTCGCCACTCGCTGCTGCCGCCAGACCTGAGAAAGAGGCGCGTGAGCGGCCCGTGTATCCGCGCTGGCCGTGGACGGCACCTACGAAAGCTGCGCGCATTGTCTTTCTAGAATGTGTGATGCGACCGCTTGTGTGGTTTCTGGGGTCGCCCAAGGTCGAACGGGCTGCCGATATCAAGTGGCCCGGCTCGCCATTTCTTATCATTGCGAATCACATCACTGCGTATGACGCGGCACTCGTACTTTACGCGATGCCGGGGAAGGTGCGCCGCCGCGTAGCGATTGCCATGGCTGCGGACGTCCTCGATGATCTTCAGTACGCGCGGAACCAGGGGTCGTGGTTTCTCAATACGCTTTCGCCGGTGGCTTACCTGCTGATCACCGCGCTGTTCAACGTGTTTCCACTTCCGAGCAGCGTGGGCTTTCGCGATAGCTTTGCTCACATGGGCAAGGCGCTCGATCGCGGATACAACATCATGATCTTTCCTGAGGGGCATCGTACGGGTGGAGTGCTGGATCGTTTTCGTTCGGGCATCGGTCTGCTGGTTCAGGAGTCCGATGCAGACGTTGTGCCGGTGGCGCTGCGCGGGATGGGCGAGTTGAAGCGTGAAGAGCGATGGTTCCGCTCGGGCAAGCTGTCGATTCGCGTCGGAGAGCCGCTACACATCGACAGAAACACGTCTGCCGATGAAATCACTTCTCTGCTGGAAAATACTTTGCGGGCGATGCTGGAATAGGGCCGGTCAACAGCAGACCCCGGTGTGGCGTCTCTGAAGTTCGTGCCATAGTTATGACAATCGGCTGGAGTGCCAATTGATAGAAAATGCAGATCCTTCCACTTCACTACGTTCAGTGTCAGGATGACAACATTTTTGAAAGATATTTTAGAGACAGCACAATGGCTATCGTGCTGATTTCCCCCGGCCATGTTTCGTGTTGCAGCGACATGAAGGCTGAGATAGTTTGAGTTTCACATGTCGGTAAATATCCACCACCTCGAGCTGTTGATGTTGACGCTGGTGCTCTTTGTGGTCGGCCTGGCGGTGCTGGCGCGACGGATCGGGCAACCGTATCCGATTGTCTTCGTGCTTGGGGGACTCGTTCTCAGCTTTCTGCCTCCGGTGCCGGATATTGCTCTGCGGCCTGATTTTGTTTTCCTGGTTGTGCTGCCGCCCCTGGTATTTGCTGCCGCGCATAACTCCTCCTGGCGCGACTTTCGAGAGAATATAGTGGGCATCGTGTCGCTTGCATTTGGGCTGGTGGCATTCACGGTTGTTGGAGTCGGGTTTGCGGCGCACTTTTTCTTCCCGCAGTTTACGTTGCAGACAGGCCTGGTACTTGGCGCCGTCGTCTCCACCACCGACGCGCTTGCCGCCACCACCATCGCGCAGAAGCTGGGTCTTCCCGAACGCATTGTGCATGTTCTTGAGGGCGAGAGCCTCATCAACGATGCCAGCGGTCTGCTTGCGCTTAGTTTTACGGTGGGTATCATTCAGACCGGCCATGCGCCGTCCTTCCGGGCGGCGGTGGGCGAGTTGCTCTATCTTTCAATTGGCGGATTGCTGATCGGGCTGGCGGTGGCCTGGGTTCATTCGCGTCTGATTTTGCGCATCGAAGCGACCCAGATTGAGCTGACGATGACGCTGATGACGCCTTACGTCGTCTATCTGCTGGCTGAACGATTGCATACTTCGGGCGTGATGGCGACGGTGGCCTGCGGTCTGTATCTCGGACACCGGAGAGCGCAGCTGCTTTCGCTGGGTGCGCGACTGGAGTCGCGGGCTGTCTGGAATACGGTGGATTTCGTTTTAAATGGTGTTGTCTTCCTGCTGCTTGGCCTGCAGATTTCCTCTGTGCTTGCCGGCATAGAAGGGCTTGGCCTGAGCCAACTGATTGCAGGCGGGCTGATGGTGAGCCTGATTGTGATTGCGCTGCGTTTTCTCTGGGTCTTTCCCGGAGCCTGGGTGGGGCAAAAGTTGCGACAACTTATTTCGAGGACGAAGGTGCCCGCGGTGGACGGGCGCCAGATTTTTGTTGTGGGATGGGGCGGCATGCGCGGCGTGATTGCGCTGGCTGCAGCTGTTTCTCTGCCGGAGACGCTGCGCAACGGCGAGCGATTTCCGGCGCGCAATATCATCATCTTTTTTACCTTCTGCGTGATTCTGGTCACGCTGGTCGTCCAGGGGTTGACATTTCCCTTCGTCATCCGCAAACTCGGGCTCGCGCGCGGAGAAAAGGACAATCCGGAAGAGCAGCTGGCCTTGAAAAAGATGATTCAAAACGCATTGCTCTACCTTCAGCAACAAAAGGAACAGGCGCCCGGCGAAAAGGAAGTCTACGAGGCAGTAGAAAGAAACTACAAACGGAGGCTGGCGCTGCTAAAGAGCCCGCAGGACACCGCCAAACAAAAGGTGTTTACCCAGGCGCGCCGCTATCTTGACGTGGCACGAGCTGCGCGCGATATAGAGCGGCGGACGGCTGGAGAATTACTGGCGAAAAACCAGATTAACGACGTCGTTTACGAGCAGCTCATCACGGACATCGATTTGCTCGATATGCGATTCGCAGCGCCGCCATCTTCCTGAGAAAGCGGCTTCCGCCTTTGCCGTGATTTTTTGGCCGCGGATCGCTGGGGGCCGAGGCCGCTATCGACTGGCGATTCGAGCGCCCACTTTCGCAAATTGCTTTTCCGAGTTACAGTAGCCGTCATATCCACTATGACGGCTACCACTGTTACGAACCCTTCCGTTGCCGGCGTGCAGACGCGGCTCATTTCCCTCGATGTGCTGCGCGGAATCACCATCGCCTTCATGATTCTGGTGAATAACAATGGCGACGAGCGATATGCCTACTGGCCCCTGAAGCATGCGCTCTGGAATGGCTGGACGCCTACCGACCTTGTTTTCCCGACATTTCTGTTTGTTGCCGGAGTCTCTCTGGTTTTTTCGTTTGAATCGCGGCTGGCGAAGGCAGCGTCAAGAACATCTCTCTTTCTTCATGCGCTGCGACGGTCGATCATCTTGTTTGCGCTGGGACTTGTCGTCAACGGCTTCCCGTTTTTTCACTTGTCGACGCTCCGCATTTATGGCGTGCTGCAGCGCTTTGCTGTGTGCCTGCTGATTGCGAGCGCTATTTATTTGTACAGCCGGGGGAAGAGCAAGGCAGCAACGCTGGTAACGGCTCTCGTCGCTGCGTTGATTGGTTACTGGATCATCATGCGTTGGATTCCAGTACCGGGATATGGTTTGCCGACGCGCGATATTCCGCTGCTGGATAAAGACGCAAACTGGGTGGCGTATCTTGACCGCCACATCTTTCCCGGCCGGCTTTATGAAGGCACGCGCGATCCTGAGGGGCTGCTGAGCAATCTGCCTGCTCTCGGGACGGCTCTGCTGGGAATGCTGACGGCACTGTGGCTGCGCACGAAGAACAGTAACTACACAAAATTTCTTGGCCTGTTTGCAGGCGCGATTGCCGGGTTGCTGCTGGGGAAGATCTGGGGACACTGGTTTCCGATTAACAAGAAGCTGTGGACCAGTTCCTATGTTTTGTTTGCTGCCGGATGGTCTCTGCTTGGACTATCGATCTGTTACTGGCTCATTGAAATCAAGCAGTGGAGGCGCGGCTGGACCTTTCCCTGGGTTGTCTTTGGTTCCAACGCAATTGCGGCGTATGTGTTTTCCGAGTTGCTGCCTGCGCTGTTCAATGACGTGCATGTGGGCAGCAACCACCACACCCTGGGACAGGTCATCTACTCGCACGTCTTTGGCCTCGTTCCAGATCGAGCGTTTGGATCACTGCTTTACTCTCTCTCCTATGTCGCGGTGTGCTTTATTCCGGTGCTGATTCTTTACCGCAAGAAGATCTTCATCAAGATTTGACAGGCTGCTCGAGCAGTGCGCGGCAGTGACGCGCGATCTGTTTTTCCTCTTCGGTCACCATGACGCGAACAGCAATTTTGCTTGTGTCGCTTGAGATTACCGGTGAGGACGCTTGATTGCGCTCCGCGTCGAGGGCGATGCCAAGAAATTCGAGTCGCTGGCAAACATTGGCGCGCACAGCGGAACTGTGCTCGCCGATTCCCCCGGCGAAGATCAGCAGATCAAGACCGCCAAGCACGCTGGCGTAGGATGCGATCGTCTTTGCAATCGATCGGCAGAAGATTTCGATAGCAAGGCTGGCATTGTGGTCGCCTTCGCCGGAAGCCTGTTGTAACACGCGCATGTCATTGGTGCCGCCGAGCGCTTTCAATCCGGAGTCGTGATTGAGTAGCGTCTCTATCGCAGCATCGTTGAGTTTGTGAACTCGCATGAGAAAAAGCGAGACCCCGGGATCAAGATCGCCGGTCCTTGAGCCCATGGGAATGCCGCCGGTCGGCGTAAGGCCCATGCTTGTATCGACAGATTTGCCATCAGCGATCGCTGCCAGGCTCGCCCCGTTTCCGAGATGGGCTACAACGACCTTCGACGGCAGGTCCTTGCCGAGGGCGTAGACGATGGACGCATAGGACAGTCCGTGAAATCCATAGCGCCTGACGCCCTCGGCGAAGTATTGCTCCGGAATCGCAAAGCGGTATGCCGCTTCGGGCATCGTCTGGTGAAAGGCTGTGTCGAAGCAGGCGAACTGCGGGACCTGGGGAAAGATCTTTTCCGTGTAGCGAATGAGCTCGACGGCAGCCGGAATATGGAGCGGAGCAAAGTGAACGGCTTTCTGGAGCTCCGCTAGAACATCCTCGGTAATTCGCTGATGCGCTACCAGATGCGGGCCGCCGTGCACAAAGCGGTGTCCGATGGCGCACGGCGGTCCGTATTTGAGCGAGGCGAGGCATTTTGCTATCTGGTTAAACGCCGTCTTGTGCGAATCAAGGTGTTGCGTCTCTTTGAAGACGTTGTTCCCCTGCTCGTCGACAATTTCGAGTTTGCCATTGTCGGCGCCAATCGCGTCGGCGTTGCCGCGAGCGATCGGGTGCTCGTCTCCATTGTGGTTCACGAATAACCCGAACTTGAGTGAAGATGAGCCGCTGTTGATGACGAGGATCGTGTTCATACGTTGTCGCCGCCGGTGTCCTGGCTCGTGGCTCCTTTGCCGCCGCCTGACCAATTCCAGTTGCGGACTTCCGGCAGGCCTTCGCCATATTGCGAGTAGGTGTTCATCTTGTTCAGCAACTCAAGCGAAAGGGGTTCGCTCATGGTGCATCCTCCTCGGGGTTAGGTAGATGACGGACGGTCAATAAGAGGGCTGACTATTCAAGAGCCCTTGAGACGCACCTGCCACCATACGACGGATGGGTTAAAGACACAACCAGCGGCGTTTCTTTACGGATCGAGACAGAGTTCTCTGAAATACAACATTTTTTAGCGCATCAACATTCCTGGTTAAGTGGTTGCAGACAAACGCGCCTGATCTGCGATGCAAACTTTCACATAACTTTTTTTTATTTGCAATATTCAGTTCATTTGGGCAGGCCGTGTTTTCTCTTTGGCGGCTTCCCGTTCTGCGTTATGCTCTCGAAAACGTATCCCTTCCAGTGCCGAATTTTTTCACGGCTTGCTCTACTTCTGGGGTCAAGTTGTTTCACGGTACAGACAAAAAAGTGGCGACCAGCCAAATGGCTGTTCGCTGAAGTGTTTTCCGAGGCACCAACTTTTTGTGAGGCGACATATATGTTTAGAAAAAACTTCCAGTGGATCGCACCCTGTTTCCTGCTCTGCACTTTGATACTTGCCGCGCCTGTTCTGCGGGCGCAGCAGACGCTCGGCGCTATCAGCGGCACTGTCAGCGACAACACCGCCGCGCTGCTCGATGGTGTGACCGTCACAGCGGTCGATGACCAGACCAAGCTTGTCCGCGTAACGAAGACGAATGCCGAAGGCGGCTATCAACTCGTCAACCTTCCAATTGGCACTTATACGCTCACGTTTACTCACGATGGCTTCGAGACACAGAACGTGCCGTCGATCCCGGTGCAGGCAGATCGCACAGTTTCACTCAATACGGCGCTGAAGGTCGGGTCCATCACGACGTCCGTGACTGTCACGGAGACTCCACTGCTGAATGCTGTCGATACAACGAATGGATACGTTCTGGAAAAGTCTCAAATAGACGCGATTCCGTTGCCCACGGGGAGCTTTACGGGGCTTGCCATTCTTTCGCCAGGCGTTAACGCGGAGGTGTCCGGCGGTACGGGTGCAAACAGCGGCCTCGGCAATGCGCCGATCTGGGCGAACGGCCAGCGCGACACTTCAAACAGCTTCCTGCTGAACGGCGTGGACTCGAGCAACCTCTTTAATGGCAAGAGCACGAGCCAGGTGGCATCGGCCCGCGTGGTCAATAGCACAGGCGTCGGCAACTCGGGCGCTGGAGGCGTCATTCAGTCGAGCGCCTCGGTCTATCTCTCCATCGGCAACGCCATCCCAACGCCGGCTCCGGAGACGCTCCAGGAAGTGCGCGTGAATGCCTCCATGTATGACGCGCAACAAGGCTCCACGAGCGGCGCGCACATTGACATGAGCACGTCGTCCGGGACCAACCACTACCACGGCGAGGTTTATGGAAACCGTGGCACCAACTGGATCAACGCCGCGCCGTTCTTCTTCAAGAATGACGAATCCATCCCTGAAAATGCGAAGAACCCCGAGTTACACCGCTATCTCGTGGGCGGCACCTTCGGCGGACCCATCATTAAAGACAAGCTTTTCGGATTTGTCGCCTACCAGCATCTGCATGTATCCGATCAGGAAATCGGCGACTCGTTCCTGAACGTGCCCGTCGGACTCAACGACGACAACCGTAATCCCAGTGGTCTCGCCGGCATCGTCGACGCTCAGTATGGAACAAGTCTCAGCAGTAATCCCAAAAGTATCGACCAAACAGCCTTGGCTCTCTTCAACTCACCGGCGCTACCGGGCGAGCCCGGCAAATGGCTGATTCCTAACGATACGGGTTCGGCCAACCTGTCTCCCACCCACGCCTATGATGCGTTCCTTCCCGGAACCGGCCGCTTCACAGCCGACCAGGCAGTCGCCAATCTCGACTTCAACTGGACCGCCAAGGATACGGTGGCGCTGAAGTACTACTATCAGCATGATCCCACCCTTGCGCCCTATGCCTACTCGAGCGTGCCTGGCTTCAGCCAACAACTCGATTCAGGCGCTCAGGTCTTTTCCATCAACAACAGCTATCTGGTCAAGTCCAATCTCAGCACGACGCAGACCCTCGGCTTCGGACGCGAAAAGATCTACGCCAACAACCTGCAGGCATTCACGCCGCAGAGCATTCCCGGCGGCAATTATGGAACTGCGGCCATCAATACCTTCGGTTCCACCTATTTCCCCGGAATCTCGGTCGTCAATGTGCTGGGTGACGCCGCCTATAACGCGGGTGTCTCGACCGGCATTCTGAATATCGGCCCCAACGCGGAAGCCCAGGGATCCAATACCGGCGTCTTCCAGAACCGCATCCAGCCCTCGGGAAACGCGATCTGGGTGCTCGGCAAGCACACCCTCAACTTCGGCGCCAACTATAGCTATACCCAGCTCAACACCATCGACAAGCGCACTGGCACTGGAACGGTTACTGCCGATGACCTCAGTCAGTTCGTTCAAGGCCTGGTGACGCCGGGGGGCTCTTCGACTGGCTTTTACGTCTCCTCGTTCCTTCAAGGTAACGCCAGCCGCTACTATCGTGCCAACCAACTCGGCACGTATTTCCAGGACAAGTTCCAGATAACTCCGACCATCAGCCTTACTGCCGGCCTGCGCTATGACTGGAACGGCGGACTGACGGAGAAGGAAGGTCGCATCTTCAACTTCGACCCGACCCTGTACAGCTATAACGCGACCTCCGACACGATCGTCAATCCCGGATTCATCATCGCCGGCAATAATAAGAACGGAACGTCGGGAGTCAGCGACACGACGCTCACCGGCCGTCAATGGGGCATCGCACCGCGCCTCGGATTGGCCTGGCAGCCGTCGAAGTTCAACGGAAAAGTCGTCGTCCGCTCCGGCTTCGGCATGTATTACGACCGCGGCCAGCTCTTCACCTACTTCTCACCCGGCTACGCTATCGGCACCGTCACCGGCGGACCTTTCGGCGTGAACCAGCAGCTTCCCTTTGTCACAGCGCAGACCTGCCCTACAGCGACTTTGACCTACTATGAAGGATATTTGCCGACCTGCGGCGGCTCCGATGTGGAAGGCAATTTGGAGAACCCTTATGGGTCGGTGCAGAGCCCGGCACCCACAAATCCGAAGTCTTCGGACCTCATCAACTATCTTCCCAACCTTGCCGCAATCAATGACTATGCGCAACCAATCTCGCTCGGCGTCTATGACCGCGCCAATAAGCTGCCTTACACCTTCAACTACACTCTGGACATACAGTGGCAGCCGCGTAACGATATCGCTATCGACATCGGCTATGTAGGTAACATCGGCCGCCATCAGGTCATTCCGGTTCCCTTCAATCAGCCTGGAATCGCCAATCCCAGCGCGCCTATTCACGGCGAAAACTATACCTATGGCTATACGGTAGGAGGGCAGAATCTTCCGGATGGCACTGCCTACCGCGCAGACTTCGAAGGCGGGAACGTGGATCATCGCGTTCCATATATCGGATATGCGTCGGAATCCATCGACTACAGAGCTGCCGGCGTCGACGCCTACAACGCTCTTCAGGCTCACGTGGAAAAGCGCATGAGCCACGGTATCCAGTTCGGCGCCTCCTATACCTACTCTCATGCCACCGACGAGCAGAGCGGCCTGGGCCTCTTCTACAACGGCAACAACCCGCTCAATCTCCAGGATGGATATGCATCGGCCGATTTCGACCGCACGCACGTCGTCAACTTTAACTACATTTTCACGGCTCCCGACTTCGTTCACGGGCATACTCTGGCAGGTTATTTTGCCAACGGCTGGTCGCTGGTGGGCCTTACTATTCTGCAGAGCGGGCAACCTTACAGCGTCATCGATTTTACCGGCTCAGTCGGCAGCATTTACTACAGCACCAATAACGGCATCACGAACCCCATCGTTCCTCTCGCTCCAGGCTGCACGCCAAAGAGCGCCCTGACCGGTAAATCCGGTGCATTCGGCGATGCCGATGCA
>Ga0207057_1140_pt1 | contig 16285 bp, 15 predicted proteins | sample Alteio_BWMinCont_33_FD_153265 | JGI IMG/M metagenome (GOLD analysis project Ga0207057, IMG submission 153265) | Enriched cells from forest soil in Barre Woods Harvard Forest LTER site, Petersham, Massachusetts, United States -... | ecosystem: Environmental > Terrestrial > Soil > Temperate forest >... | reverse complement strand
TCTGTAGTGGCTTTTCTTAAAAACGGGGAGCGCAAAGTAGGTGATCCGGCAAAACGCCAGGCTATCACCAACCCCAAAAACACCATCTCGTCAGTGAAACGTTTTATGGGGCGCAGGTTCGATGAGGTAACTAATGAAATAAGCCACTGGAGCTACAATGTAGTAAAAGGTGACAATAATACTTGCCGTATTGACATTGACGGCAGGCAATATACACCGCAGGAAATTTCTGCCATGATTTTGCAGAAAATGAAAAAAACGGCGGAAGATTATCTTGGCCAGGAAGTGACCGAAGCGGTGATTACTGTTCCGGCTTACTTTAATGATGCGCAGCGTCAGGCAACAAAAGAAGCAGGCGAAATCGCCGGTTTAAATGTTCGCAGGATTGTGAACGAACCGACTGCGGCAGCATTAGCTTACGGACTTGATAAAAAACATAAAGACGAAAAAATTGCAGTGTTTGACCTCGGTGGGGGAACATTCGATATCTCTGTTCTTGAATTGGGCGATGGCGTGTTTGAAGTGAAATCAACTAACGGTGACACACACCTTGGTGGTGATGATTTTGACAAGCTGATTATGGATTGGCTTGCTGACGAATTTAAGAAAGATGAAAATATTGATTTGCGCAAAGACCCGATGGCTTTGCAACGTTTGAAAGAAGCTGCTGAAAAAGCGAAGATAGAATTATCGTCTTCCAGCGAAACGGAAATCAACCTGCCGTATGTTACCGCAGTTGATGGCGTGCCAAAGCATTTGGTTAAGAAATTGACGCGCGCAAAATTTGAGCAATTGTCAGATGCTTTGTTTGCGAGGTGTTTGAAACCATGTGAGCAGGCACTGAAAGATGCAGGTTTAACAGCTTCGCAGATTGATGAAGTGATCTTGGTTGGTGGCAGCACACGCATTCCTAAAGTGCAGGAAATTGTAGAAAAATTCTTTGGAAGAAAAGCAAATAAAAGTGTGAACCCAGATGAAGTGGTTGCGATTGGCGCAGCAATTCAGGGCGCAGTATTAACAGGCGAAGTGAAAGATGTGTTGTTGCTTGATGTGACACCACTTTCTCTTGGTATTGAAACAATGGGTGGAGTGATGACTCGTTTGATTGAATCAAACACAACTATCCCAAGCAAGAAATCTGAAACGTTCTCTACAGCCAGCGATAACCAGCCCGGAGTACAGATTCATGTGCTGCAAGGTGAACGCCCAATGGCAAATCAGAACAAGAGTTTGGGTATGTTCAATCTGGATGGCATTCCGCCGGCACAGCGTGGCGTTCCACAAATTGAAGTGACATTTGATATTGATGCAAATGGTCTCTTACACGTGACTGCAAAAGACAAAGGCACGGGCAAAGAACAAAAGATCCGCATCGAAGCTGGCAGCGGCTTGAGCAAAGAAGAAGTGGAAAAAATGAAAGCCGAAGCAAAGGCAAATGAATCTACGGATAAGGCTGCCCGTGAAAAAGTGGACAAAGTGAACCAGGCAGACAGTTTGATTTTCCAAACAGAAAAACAACTGAAAGAATATGGCGATAAAATCCCTGCTGATAAAAAAGCGCCGATTGAAACAGCATTAACGAAATTAAAAGAAGCGCATAAAAACCAGGATGTATCGGCCATTGACACTGCCGTTGCAGAAATGAACAGCGCATGGGCAACCGCAAGCGAAGACATGTACAAAGCAACTCAAGGCGCAGGCGAAGGTGCACAGCCAGGTGCTGAACCTAATAACGGTAATGCACAACCTAATTCAGGCGGTGGATCAGAAAATGTGACCGATGCAGAGTTTGAAGAAGTGAAGTAATTTGTTTGAACGGAGATTTATAGGATTAAAAAGATTAAAGAGATATTTTGAAGCCCTCACGAGTTGTGAGGGCTTTTTCTATTCCTTTTAATATGAGAAACCGAATTTTTCTTCATTGCTAGCTTTGCAAAGCAATTCGAATTATTAATAAAACATTATTCGATTTTGTTGGAGTGATGCACTTCCAGCCTACAGTTCATTATTGATATACCGATGAACGGATTGCGACGCAACGATGCTGCCATGAAAACTGATGCCGGTATCAGAAAAAAACATTGCAAAAAACAATCGTTTTCGCCATTTTGCAATTTGTTTTTTATTAACGATGTTTTTGTAGTTTTGAATATTCTACATTCAATATGGAACATTACACAATGAGCCTCACGCTGAAAGTGTGGCGCCAAAAAAATAAAAATCAGAGTGGCAGTTTCGAGACGCATGAAGTAAGCGATATTTCTTCGGAGATGTCTTTTCTTGAAATGTTTGATGTGCTGAACGAGCGGCTGATCCGCGAAGGGAAAGACCCGATTGCGTTTGATCACGATTGCCGCGAAGGCATTTGCGGTATGTGCTCTATGTATATTAATGGCAAGCCGCACGGCCCGTGGGAAGGCACGACCACTTGCCAATTGCACATGCGTGCTTTTAAAAATGGCGACACGATTGTGGTTGAACCGTGGAGAGCAAAAGCATTCCCGGTTATTAAAGATCTGGTGGTTGACAGAACTGCTTTCGACCGCATTATTCAGGCCGGAGGTTTTATTTCGGTGAACACAGGCAATGCGGTTGATGCGAATTCCATTCCGATAGAAAAAGATAAAGCAGATGCATCGTTCGCTGCTGCTGCTTGCATTGGCTGCGGCGCATGTGTTGCTGCTTGTAAAAATAGTTCTGCATTATTATTTGTCTCTGCAAAAGTTTCTCATCTGGCACTGTTGCCACAAGGTTCGCCAGAGCGCAAAACGCGTGCGCTTAGTATGGTTGCGCAAATGGATAAGGAAGGTTTTGGCGCATGCACATCAACCGGCGCTTGCGAAGCGGTTTGCCCCAAAGAAATTTCTATCAGCTACATTGCGCGGCTCAATGGCGAATATCTCACTGCGGGCTTGCTATCTGAGAAATAGATTTTTTATTTTTGTGTCCTTAGCTAAGTACTAGTATTAAGCATTCTTGCGTTGCATACTTGTACACTTGTAATTCTATTGAGCGATGTGTAACACCAAAAGTAATTGGCAAGTTTCCTGGAGGTTCACTTTCTAATTCCTCATCATTCATTTCTCATTTAAATCGCATTTTGCTTCAGCATCAACGCTTGAATTTGTTGCATCGTTTTTTGCATTCCATCAGCACTGCCATCTAAGAAAATAATATTCCCTTTTCCTACTTCAGCAAAATTTTTTATCGCTTCCGTCCACATGCTGAAAAGGATAACATTGGTATCAAGATTTGCTTTTTTCATCTGATCGGCAGCTTCGCTCATACCTTTGGCCACTTCTTCCCGGAACAGCGCAACGCCTTGCCCACGCAGCATCGCAGCTTGTTTCTCTGCTTCAGCAGAAATTCTTATTGCATTGCCTTCGGCTTCTGCAGCTTTGGTTTTTGTTATCAATAATGCCTGTCCTTCATTTTCTGCTGCTGCTTTTAAATTATTGCTCGCAACAACCTTGCTCATGGAATCAATGATTGCCTGATCAAAAGTGATGTCATTAATCTGCAGATCCATTAAATGATAGCCCCATTCTTCCAGTGAATGATCGATCTGATCTTTCACAAATTCCACAATATCTTTTCGCAGCCCTAATATTTCTGCTTGTTTTTTTGTAGCAACGAATGAACGAATGCTCCCTTCGATTGTGCGTGTTAATGCCTGCATCAAATCGCGATCAGCAATAAATTTGAATGCTACTTTTTTTATCGTTTCTTCATCTGCATTCTGCACAGCATAAAGCAACATGCTTTTAAAATACACATTCGCCTGATCTGCTGTAACAGCCTGGAACTCGAGCTCGACAGAACGGTTTTGAATGCTGATGCGTTTTGTTACCTGCTCAAGGAAAGGGATTTTAAAATTCAATCCCGGCGACATGATGCGGCGATATTTCCCAAACATCGTGATCACATTAATAAAGCCCTGGTTCACGGTAACCAAACTGCTGAAAACAAAAAGAAACAAAACGATGACCCACCAGAACTGATATAAATTTTCCATATGAATAATTTAGAGAATGAATGTACTACTTTTCAATGACTGTTATTTTCATATAACAGACGAGAATCATTTTGTCTCTTTTCATCCTCTGCGTTCGTTGTGCGAAATAAGGTAAATTTGAATTTTAATAAAATGGAAAATAGTTACGACATTATTATTATTGGCGGCGGTCCCATCGGACTTGTCTGCGGCATCGAAGCACAAAAAGCAAAATTGAATTATTTGATTCTCGAAAAAGGTGCGCTTGTCAATTCGCTTTATAATTATCCTGCAAACATGACTTTTTTTTCAACCTCCGAAAGGATTGAAATTGGTGGCGTTCCTTTTGTGAGCAATAACGTGAAGCCAACAAGACCAGAAGCGCTTGAATATTATCGACGTATTGCCGTGTCTGGCCATCTCAACATTCATTTGCAGGAAGAAGTGAAAACAGTAAATGATGTTGATGGAAAATATGAAGTAACAACTTCTATTCAAAAATATTTTGCTACAAATATTATTATTGCAACAGGGTTTTACGACATACCAGTTTTGATGAATGTGCCGGGGGAAGATTTACAAAAGGTTACGCATTATTATAAGGAGCCACATTTTTATGCAATGCAAAAAGTGGTTGTGGTTGGCGCAAGCAATTCCGCTGTGGATGCAGCTTTAGAGACTTGGCGCAAAGGTGCTGAAGTAACAATGGTTGTTCGCGGTGAAGCGATTGGGCGACGGGTAAAATATTGGGTGAAGCCTGATATTGAAAATCGCATTAAAGAAGAATCTGTGAAAGCATATTTTAATTCCACGGTGAAGGCTATCCGTAAAAAGGAAATTGATATCCAAACTCCTGACGGCGTTATTAGTATTCCCAACGATTATGTAATTGCATTGACAGGCTATCAACCCAATTTTGATTTTTTAAGAGAGATTGGGATTGAATTATCGGATGATGCAAACCTGCAACCAACGTACAATCCGGAAACGATGGAATCGAATAAAAAAAATATTTACCTCGCAGGTGTTGTGTGCGGCGGCATGAACACGCATTTGTGGTTCATTGAAAATTCGAGAGAGCATGCGGGGAAAATTGTGAATGCGATTATGAATAAATCGATAAAGCAAGAAAGTAATTAAATATATAAATGGAGCATATTACAAAACCCAAAGCCATCGTTTTAACAGATGGCATGTTGCATGAAGGAGAAGCAAAAACTGCGCATGGATTAATTCGTGGCACTGACCGTTATGAAATTGTTGCAGTGATTGACAGCAAGTATGCAGGTAAAGATGCAGGAGAAGTGCTGGATGGGGTTCATCGCAATATTCCTGTTTTTGCAAAGGCAGAAGAAGCGATTGTTGCTATTAATGATATCAAGTATTGCGTCATTGGGATTGCAACAATCGGTGGAATTCTTCCGAAATATTTTATTCCGATTATTGAATCGTGCATCCGAAAAAATATTTCAATCGTTAATGGGTTGCATGATTTCTTGTCAAATATTCCTGAGCTTGTAGCATTAGCAAAAGAATACAATGTTGAATTAACAGATGTAAGAAAACCAAAAAACAAAAAAGATCTTCATTTCTGGAATGCAGAAATATTTTCTGTTGAAGCGCCCATCATTGCTGTAATTGGCACTGATTGCGCATTGGGTAAAAGAACTACATGCCGACTAGTAAAACAAGCTTGTGAGGATGCGGGCATTAATGCGCAGATGATTTATACCGGGCAAACAGGTTGGTTGCAGGGTGGAAAATATGGTTTCATTTTCGATTCCACATTGAATGATTTTATATCCGGAGAATTGGAGCACGCAATTGTTTCCTGTTGGAAAGAAACGAATGCTGATGTGATATTTATAGAAGGGCAATCTGCATTGCGTAATCCGAGTGGCCCTTGCGGATCAGAAATATTGGTATCAGGAAATGCAAAGCATGTGATTTTAGTTCATGCGCCTAAAAGAAAATATTATGATCAATTATCCGAATGGGGTGCTATTCATTCACTCTCATCTGAAATTGAATTGATAAAAATGTACGGATCAAAAGTGATTGCCGTTGCATTGAATACTGAAAATTCCACAACAGAAGAAGCATTAGAATTTCAAAAAAAATATGAAATGGAATTGCGTATTCCAGTTTTGCTGCCATTGCAACAAGGCGTTGAAAGAATAATTCCAGAAATAAAAACGCTGATAAAAATTTCTTAATGAAAATCATCTCAGTAAAATCGTGGCTGCAACAATTGCCGCTGACAAAACCTTACACCATTGCATATAAAACTATTTATGATACTGAAATTGTCTTTCTTGAAATCACATTAGAGAATGGCATCGTTGGCATTGGTGCTTCCAATCCTTTTTCGGCAGTAGTAAACGAAACGCCAACAATAACATTAGCCAATCTTCAAAAAGATTTTGTTCAGGAATTTGCAGGTAGGGATATCCGTTATTTCAACCAGATTATTGATGAAGCATTAATAAAATTCTCTCATTTGCCGGGCACTATTGCAGCAATTGATATTGCGTTGCATGATGCGTTCTGTCAGCTTATTGGCATTCCTGTTGTTGATTTTTATGGTAGAAAAATTGATGCATTGCCAACATCCATCACGATTGGTATAAAAGAAACTGCAGAAATGCTCAAGGAAGCAAAAGCAAATTTTGCGGCTGGCTTTAAGGTTATCAAAATTAAAACTGGTTTAGATGTGGAAGAGGATATCGAGCGAGTAACGAAACTTACAGAGCAGTTCGGGAATAAAATGAAGATAAGAGTAGATGCTAATCAGGGTTATAATATTACGCAATTAAAATATTTTATAAAGCAAACAGAAAAGCTTTCGATAGAATTAATAGAACAACCATTACCGGTTGGCAAGGAAAATAAATTGAACACTTTAAATAAGGCTGATAGAAAATTATTAGCTGCTGATGAGTCATTGACCGATGCTTCGTCGGCATTGTTGCTTTCGCATTCACCCAAACCATTTGGCATTTTCAACATTAAGCTGATGAAATGCGGCGGCATTCGTGGCGCAAAAGAAATTGCGCTCATCGCTGCAAATGCAAACATTGATTTATTCTGGGGATGCAATGATGAAAGTATGGCAAGCATTGCTGCTGCGCTACATGCAGCTTACAGTTGCGGCAATACGAAATATATAGACCTCGATGGAAGTTTTGATCTGAGCAGAGACTTTGTTGAAGGAGGATTTATTCTTAAAGATGGATATATGTATTGCGGCAACAAGCCGGGATTGGGTTTGAAGAAAATATAACTGCAATTTTTTCTGAAATATCTTATCAATTATCCAAAAGCCTTCTATGGTAATTGACCTGCCCGAGATGATATGCCAGATGTGTTGCCAAATGCACGAGGAAATATTCTGTGCTCATCTTTTCAGAGAAAACTACAATCGGATAGTCTTCACTTAGTTGTTCGGTTTTAATTTTGTCAAGAGAATTGGCAACTACCATTATCGTCTCGTCAATTTTCTTCACAAGCTCAATTCTCGGAACATCTTTTTGTGAAAATTCAAGTTCTCTGTTTCTGATATAACCTGTCTTACCAAATTGTACGCCGATAAAAGTATTTAGATTGCCAACTAAGTGAAGACAAAGATTCCCGGCAGAATTAGCAATGCTCTTATCTATCATCCAGATGTTTTTCTCATCCTGATATGATTCGATTTCTTGTTTCAACTTTTTAAGGTCTCGTTCGAAAAGTGTTTTTAAGGTTTGAATTAGCATAGCGATTTTGGGTATAAAATTTTAATGATGCAAATATAAATTCAATTTATGCTTTCTGGTTCTTAAAAAAAGCAAAAAATTTATGTGAGCACTTAGTTGTGAATTTGACTAACGGATATGAGTACCTGAAAATAATAATCCATTTTTTGATTAGCAATAACCTAAACTTAATTTCAACATTCGCTATTTGTCGTCTTTTGTACACCGGAAACCCAGATTATTGCTTGCGCTGCTCACTTCTCCTTTGCCACGGCTGCCTGCTTTGTAGCGCATACAGTATTCATCACTACAGATAAATGAACCTCCACGCTGCACACGTTTTACTGCGCCGGGTTCTTCGGGATCATAACTGTCGTGAGGCCCTTGCGGATTATTAGCAGGACTGTTTTTATAATAATCCGGGCGATAATAATCGGCGCACCATTCCCAAACATTGCCTTCCATATCATAAAGACCATAAGCGTTCGGCGGAAAAGATTTCACTGGTGCCACTCCAGCATAGCCATCTTCAACAGTATTGCGATAAGGAAAATTTCCCTGAAAAATATTTGCTACAAATTTTCCATTTGGTTTTAATTCATCACCCCAATAATAAGTATGATTGCTTTTGTCACTACGTGCAGCATATTCCCATTCAGCTTCGGTGGGCAAACGCTTGCCAGCCCAATGTGCATACGCTGCTGCATCTACATAACATACATGCACAACCGGATTATTCTCCTGTCCATTGATATTGCTTTTTGGCCCGAATGGATGTTTCCAGTTAGCGCCGGCCACATATTTCCACCATTGCAAGGGATTATCTAATGAAACTTTGTGTGCAGGTGGTGAGAAGACACCGGAGCCCGCGACCAATTTATCTTTTGGAACACCGGGATAATCCGCAGGATTGAGTGGGCGTTCAGCAACCGTTTTATAATTTGTAGCAGCCACGAATTTTGCAAATTGTGCGTTCGTAACTTCATGTTCATCCATCCAAAAACTATTCACAGTTACTTTATGCACTGGTTGCGCATCCTCGAAATTTGTTGAACCCATATTGAATGTTCCTCCTGAAATACGAATCATTTTTGCAGAATCATTTCCTGTTATTTGATTCGAGTCTTGCTGCAGCGATTGTTTTAAAACACCAATGCGCGAAGGTGTTTTGCATGAAATGCATGTATCTTTTTTGCTGGCATTCGGTTGTTTGTTTTCATTACATGTGATTATTATTAGCAGTGTGCAATTAATTAAAACAATAGTGAGAATTGGATTTTTTGAAATCACATTAATAAAGATTATTTCTCTCTTTAAGGATTAATTTTTTCCAGCATCTTCAACGCTTCATCGTCTTTATACTGAATCATTAATTTTTTCAACTCGGTTTTTAAACCAGCAATAATTTTTTCGTTTCCTTTTTTATTATAGATGTTATGTATTTCATGCGGGTCTTTTGTCAAGTCATACAATTCCCACCAACTCATTCCTTCATAAAAATATATCAGCTTATATTTCTCTGTGCGAATGCCAAAATGTGGATGCACATGATGTGGTTCGGGAAATTCGTAATAATGATAATACACTTCGTTGCGCCAGGGGATAGCAATACTTTTTTTCGCGTTCAATAATTTTAAAAACGAAACACCTTGTATGGCAGCGGGGATTTTAGCATGAGCGATATCCAATAAAGTGGGTGCCCAATCTATGTTTGAGACAAACTGCGGGACGACAGTTCCCGGTTTGATAACACCGGGATAACGAATAACAAATGCGCTTCGCAAAGATTCTTCATACATAAATCGTTTGTCGAACCAACCATGTTCTCCCAAATAAAATCCCTGGTCAGAAGCATATATTACGACTGTGTTTTTCTCTAAACCATTTTTATCAAGATAGTCTAAAATTTTTCCAATATTCCTGTCGAGAGATTTTGCTGTGGCATAATAATCTTTAAGATAGCGTTCATATTTCCATCTAACAAGTTCTTTTCCTGATAATTTTTTCTCATCAAATTCTTTACTTATTTTATTTTCATAATAATCAGCAAACACTTTTCTCTGTTCAGGCGTAAATCGATTGTATATATCATCTTTATCATAATCCGCATGCACTTTTAAATCCTGTTGCAGCCGCATGGTTTTATCAATTGTCATATCCTGATCTTTCGCGGCGAGCCTGTTATCATAATTGTCATAGAATGTTTCTGGCAAGGGAAAATTGATGCTGTCATATGCACCCAAATCTTCCAAAGAGGGAAGCCATTCGCGATGCGTGGCTTTTTCGCCTACTACTAAAAAGAAAGGTTTGGATGTGTCGCGTTTGTCGAGCCAGTCAACAGAAAAATCTGTGATAATATCTGTTACATAACCAGGATAGCGAATTGTATCATTTTTATAATTGATAAAATCAGGATTATAATAAACGCCCTGTCCTGGCAAAACGTTGAAATAGTTAAAGCCGTTATATGGAAGATTGCCAAGATGCAGCTTGCCAATCCATGCAGTTTGATAACCGCTTTGCTGCAACAACGCGGGGAAAACCTGCTGATTAAAATCAAATTTTCGTTCGTTGAATTTGTAACCATTGAGGTGGCTGTATTTCCCAGTGAGCAGCGTGGCGCGGCTTGGCCCACAAATAGAATTAGTAACAAAATTATTAATGAGCAGAGCGCCTTCTTTTGCGATCCTGTCAATGTTGGGCGTTAGAATTATTTTGTTGCCATATGCACTCGTAGCCTGATAAGCGTGATCGTCTGAAAAAATGATAAGAATATTTGGATGTTCGTGATTAATGCTTTGTTGTGCAAATAATAAAACAGGGAAATATCCAAGCAGTAATGTGAATGATATTTTTTTAGTAATTTTTTTCATCTTCTTATTACCCTAACTTTTGATTTGGATAATTGTTACATCATTAATGTTCATTAATAATAGAAAAATTGCATTGTGAAAATGTGAGCAAACTCTATATTTTATTCATGCGAATATAAATACATTTCAACCCTTCTGTTTTTTTGTCTCCCGTTTTCTGTGCTGTTTGAAGCAATTGGTCGTGTGCTTGCATAGAACCTGATAGTTATTTTCTCGTCTTGCAGGAATGTTTTTTGTTTCACATAATCTTCAACTGACTTCGCCCGGTTTTCTGATAGTTTATTATTATAAGCAATTTTCCCAACGCTGTCTGTGTGCCCTTCAATAATCAACGAATCAACAATCCGGTTTGTAATTTTATAGCAAAAGCTATCAAGCAATGAAGAGTTTTTCTGATCAATATTATATTTTGCTGTTGCAAAAAAAATATCGGGGATTAATAAAGTATCTATATGTGTCGTAACCGTTCTTGGTAATTGCATTGTTACTGGCGGATGTTTTCTGTAATAATAAATTTTCTTTTCCATCAGGTCATGGCGGTCGTTCTCTGCGTAAATTTCTCTTTTAACGCTATCTGCTTCTGTGCACAGATGTTCTTGGGGATCAACAGGAGTGAGCAGCACATCATCTAAAAAGAAATAAGAATTATTTTCGAATTCTGCGTGCGATAAATTTCTATATTCCCCATGCTTGAAATTTCCAATGGTAATATACTGCTCATCGCCCGAAGCTGTATAAACTAAATTAACCCGCTGCCATATTGCAGGATTATACACTGCTGAATCTATTCCATTTTTTACCCAGCACTGTGGCGATATATTTTTGAATGGGCGCTTATCGAATAAAAAATCATTGGAAGAAAAATAAATCCCGATGCTGTCAAAAACAGGATGACTGGCGCGGACGAAAAACTCCAGATTATATTGATGACCTCGCTGCAGCCTGCATAATAATTGCGTGCGGATAAAACTGCGAATTCCTGCCCAGGCCAGATTTTCTGTTATCAATCCAACAAAATGATTGCCACTGTGTGCGTGAGGTTCATCATCAAAATAATAATTTGCGCGCAACGATGTGGCAATCCATGCTTCAGGTGCACAGTTTTTCGTGTATTCAGTACAAATATTTTCATCTTCAAAACCTCCATTGGGCACAAGGTTTTGTGCATAGGTTTTTATTGGAAAAAAAATAAAAAGAATAAAATATTTCATGAAGCAAGCAATGCTTTTATTAATGAAGTATTCCGGACTTTACTGACTCCCGACTCTCAACTCTGAACTCTCAACTACTCCGCTCTCTCTTCCCAAATCATCGCCAGCCGCACAATAGTTTCAACACTTTTCTGCATGTCTTGGATGCTCACGTATTCATGCTTTCCGTGAAAAGCCATTTCACCTGTAAAAATATTCGGGCAGGGTAATCCCATAAAGGAAAGCCTTGATCCATCTGTGCCGCCGCGTGCGCTGGTTTGCTTTACGGTTATGCCTGACCGTTGTATTGCCTCAATAGCATATGCTGAAACATGCGGATAAATATTTAGCATCTCTTTCATGTTGCGGTACTGTTCAGTTATTTTCATCTCATATTTTGCGCCGGGAAATTTTTTTATTACGTCATCAGCTTTATCTGCTAAATAAGTTTCATAAGCCGTAAGTTTTGCTGTAAGAAAATCTCTGATAATAAATTTCACCGTTGCTTTTTCAGCAATGCCTTCAATTTCCACCGGGTGAACAAAACCATAACGATCTTCAGTTGTTTCGGGAGATAATTCGTCTTTTGGCAATGAGCCAATAAATGCAGCAGCCACTTTAACAGCATTCACTAATTTATCTTTCGCATAACCGGGATGAGCACTCACGCCATAAAAAGTAAAACTTGCGCCATCAGCAGAAAACGTTTCATCTTCAAAAGAACCAAGTTCACCGCCATCGAGTGTGTAGCCGAAATCAGCACCGAGTTTTTTCAAATCAACTTTATCAACACCGCGACCGATTTCTTCATCAGGAGTAAATAAAATTTTTATCGCTCCATGTTTTATTTCAGGATGTGTTATTAAATAATTCGCCATATCCATAATCACTGCAACTCCGGCTTTATCATCCGCGCCCAATAAAGTTGTGCCGGAAGCTGTGATAATATCATCACCAATTTTTTCTTTCAGATAATGATGCTCATTTGGCGAGATAACCTGCGAAACATCATCAGGCAAAATAATTTCTCCTCCATTATAATTATGATGAACGATTGGTTTTACGTTTTCGCCTGAGCAATCAGGCGATGTATCCACATGTGCGCAAAAACAAATAGTAGAAACCTTTTTTTCGGTATTGGATGGAATCTCCGCATATACATAGCCGTTATAATCCAGATGCGCATTTGCAATCCCGATAGCTTTCAACTCTTCAACTAATAAACTGCTCAACTTTTTCTGCTTTTCAGTAGACGGGAAAGTTTTTGAATTGGGATTGCTTTGCGTGTCAATCTGCACATAACGCAAAAATTTTTCCGCAACAGTAAATGAATAATCCTGAAACATAAATGATTTAATTAATTTAGTGAAGCGAATATAATAACTATGGATAATTCAACTGAGAAAAAACCTCTGATTCAAAAAGGCTGGCTGCGCGTGTTGTTGTTTGTGACGGTTTATTTTTTTGTCTCGTTGCTGGTTTCGATTCCTTCCATTTTATTTCTCACAGATGTTAAAAGCAGCGATCTTGAAACAGATGCAGTTCAGGCTATTTCAAATCTTGAATCCAGCTATTTGTGGCTGATTGTGTTGCTTGAATTTGTCTGTTCTGTAATTTGTGTTTTTTTGCTTCGAAAATTCATTGACCGGAAAAGCTTTGCCAGCCTGGGTTTCACTATCGCTGGTCATTGGCACGAAATGATTGCAGGGTTTTTTCTTGCGCCTGCATTGATTGGCATCGGATCACTGATATTGTATTTTTTCAAACATGTTGAGTGGGATGTTAACTCATTCAACGCGCAAACTTTTATTATTGAAGCAGGCACATTGGCATTAATAGCAATCAGCGAAGAGCTTGTTTTTCGTGGTTATATTTTGAACAACTTGCTTCAGTCGTTTAATAAATGGACAGCATTGATTATTTCTTCTGTGCTGTTCACTATTTTTCATTTAAGCAATCCGGGGATCAGCACCATACCAATTGCGACTCTTTTTCTTGGCGGCATTTTATTTGGCATCAATTATATCTACACAAAAAATTTATGGTTTTCTATTTTCCTGCATTTTAGCTGGAATCTTTTTCAAGGGCCGTTCACTGGCTATAAAGTAAGTGGCATCAATTTTCCTTCTTTGCTGCAAACAGATTTGAAAGGAGATATTTCCATTACCGGTGGAGATTTCGGTTTCGAAGGATCTTTTGTAGCAACTGCTTTGTTGCTTATTACGGTGCTTGGGCTGTGGTTGGTTTATGAAAAAAAATTTAATAAGGTGTAGGGTGTAAGGTTTAAGTTCTTCCATAAGCCTTACACCCCGTACCTCACATCTTTTAAGGCATAATAATCCTCGACTTCGGCGCAACAATTTCAACAAGCTCCAGATCAAAAACAAGATCTTCACCTGCTAATGGATGATTGCCATCTAAAATCACAGAATCATCTTTTACTTCAGTGATCACAACAGGAATATTTTGTCCCGCGCCATCCGTCATGCTCAATTGCATGCCAGGCTCAGGTTTCAGATCAGCCGGCAAACGATCGATCGGAAATTCGATCAGCATCTGCGGATCAGCAGGGCCATACGCTTCGTCAACAGGTATCTCAACCGTTCTTTTATCGCCGATCGCCATTCCAAGAACACCTTCATCAAAACCTTTGATCACCATTCCGCTGCCCACTTCAAACTCAAGCGGCTCGCGGCCTGCAGAAGAATCAAAAGTTGTCCCATCTGTCAATTTTCCATGATAATGAACTTTCACTGTGTCACCATTTTTAACTTGCTGCATAAATTCGAATTTGTTTTTTTAATTATTTATTTTTTGTTGACCGGCTTCAGTAATTCTGCTGTACATCGTTGTGTCACTCACTTGTACTGTAACAATTCTATTGAGCGGTGGCTTACTAACGGCAAGCTTAAAGCATGCCAAAAAAATATTTCGGGTGCAAAAGTAACCTTAATAATTACCTTTAACCAATAAAAATTTTGATGATGCAAGCTTTGAGAGTTTAGCTGTGAGCAGAGCTCGAAGCTCATGGCTCACGGCTCATCGCTGTATAAAAAAATTCTTTCATGAAAATATTTCAAATTATTTTTTTCTTTTCTCTGATAATAAATATCAGTTGCTCCGCACAACAGGAATCAACCAATCAACCAATCAACTCTTCAACTAAAATCATCACGGCTGCCGAAAGAACCGAAGTCTACCTTCCATTGCTCAAAGGCAAGGCTGTAGCGGTTTTCGCAAACCAAACTTCCATGGTTGGCAACACGCATTTGGTTGACACATTATTAAAACGCGGTGTGAACATAAAAAAAATTTTTGCGCCCGAGCATGGTTTTCGCGGAACCGCGGATGCAGGCGAGCACGTAAATAATTTGGTAGATACAAAAACCGGAGTGCCGATCATTTCTTTATACGGCAGCAGACAAAAACCCTCCGCCGAAGATCTGAAAGATATCGACGTTATATTATTTGACATACAAGATGTAGGTGTTCGGTTCTACACTTATATTTCTTCGTTGCAATATATTATGGAAGCTGCTTTTGAAAACTGCAAACCAATGATGATCCTCGACCGGCCAAACCCAAATGGATTTTATGTTGACGGCCCGGTGCTCGACATCAAATTCAAATCATTTGTTGGGATGCAACGCGTACCTGTTGTGTATGGAATGACGATTGCAGAATATGCATTTATGATAGCAGGAGAAAAATGGCTTTCAGATTCTGCGAACAAACGTTATGCATATTATCAGCACGCAGATAATTCTCCAGATACGCCATTTCATTTTCAGGTTATCAAATGCAAAAACTACATACATAAAAGCAGGTATGCATTACCGGTAAAACCTTCGCCTAATTTGCCGAACATGCAATCTGTTTATTTATATCCTTCCATTTGTTTTTTTGAAGGAACTGTTGTTAGTCTGGGGCGCGGTACAGACAAGCCTTTCCAGCAATTCGGAAACCCATTTTTCCCTAATAATTTATACAGCTTCACACCACAAAATGTGGAAGGCGCAAAAAATCCACCGCTATTAAATCAGGTTTGTTATGGTTTTGATCTCAGCAAAATAAATGTTGCCGATGAAATTGGAAATCATATACAATTGAAATGGCTGCTAAAAGCGTATCAAATGTTTCCCGATAAAGAAAAATTTTTCTTATCTACAAATTACATTAATAAACTTGCGGGCAATGATGTTTTGATGCAACAAATAAAAGATGGGAAAACTGAAGATGAAATTAGAAAAAGTTGGGAGCCCGGTTTAAGTGGGTTTAAAAAAATTAGAAAGAAATATTTATTGTACGACGACTTCGAATAAGAAAAGAAATTTAGAATGGAAGAACTACAAACTACAAACCACAAACCACGAACTCCAGGAATCATCTTCATGGGCACTCCCGAATTTGCTGTTGCATCTCTCGACGCGCTGGTAAATGCAGGCTACAATATTATTGCTGTAATAACCGCGCCCGATAAGCCTTCTGGACGTG
>Ga0207057_1158_pt1 | contig 16314 bp, 12 predicted proteins | sample Alteio_BWMinCont_33_FD_153265 | JGI IMG/M metagenome (GOLD analysis project Ga0207057, IMG submission 153265) | Enriched cells from forest soil in Barre Woods Harvard Forest LTER site, Petersham, Massachusetts, United States -... | ecosystem: Environmental > Terrestrial > Soil > Temperate forest >... | reverse complement strand
AGATCGGCCGGATGACTGCTGCGGTTTCGGCGGCACCCTCTGCGTTACAGACGAAGCCGTCTCCGCCCGGATGGGATTGGAAAAGGCTCACGATCAACTTCGCCATGGCGCCGAATACGTGGTCTCGCCCGACATGTCGTGCTTGATGCACCAACAAGGTATCGCGCGACGCGCCGGACTGGATCTGAAATACATCCATGTCGCGCAGGTGTTAAACGGCGGCCCCTTCTAAGAGAGAGGAAGTTCGGATATGAGCAACGCGAAGCAGGTTGATCCGGCGAAGGCAGCGGAACTATTTATTATTCACGATCAAGTCCACGAACCGATGCACGATCGCTTCTTGTGGGCAACGATGCGGCGGCGCGACGCAGAGGCGGCGGCGATTCCGGAATGGGAGGAGCTGCGCGAAATTGCCTCGAAGATCAAAGAGCATACGCTCACACATCTCGATCATTACCTGGAAGAGTTCGAGGCGAATGCCACGAAACGCGGCGCGCACATCCACTGGGCGTTGGATGCCGCCGAGCACAATGAGATTGTGCATTCCGTCCTCAAAGATCACGGCGTTAAGGAGATGATCAAGAGCAAGTCCATGCTCCAGGAAGAGTGTCATATGACGCCCTTCCTAGAGAACCGTGGAATCAAGGTCATCGAATCGGATCTGGGTGAACGAATCCAACAACTCGATGGTCAACCGCCCAGTCACATTGTGTTCCCCGCTATCCACAAGACGCGGAAAGACGTGGCACAACTGTTCGCGCGCACGGTTGGTACCGATCCAAACAACGATGATCCCCACTTCCTGACGGAGGTCATTCGCAATAACGCTCGTCCGAGATTCTTAGCTGCGGGAGCAGGGATGACAGGAGGCAATTTTGCGATTGCCGAAACCGGGACCTTCATGGTCTGCACTAATGAAGGAAATGCCGACATCGGGGCTTCTGTGCCGCCGCTCCATATTGCGAGCATCGGCATTGAAAAGTTGATCCCGCGCGTGGAAGACATGGGTGTGTTTCTACGTCTGCTGGCCCGAAGCGCGGAAGGATCTCCTCTCACTCAATATTCTTCTCACTTCACCGGGCCTAGAAAGGGTGGAGAACTGCACATCGTGCTGGTGGATAACGGGCGAAGCCGACGGCTCGGCATGCCGGACTTCTGGCACTCATTGAAGTGCATCCGTTGCGGAGCTTGCATGAATACGTGCCCTGTCTATCGTCGGAGCGGCGGTTTATCTTACGGCGCAACTTATTCGGGCCCTATCGGCGTCATCCTCGACCCTACGTTCGACGAATTCAAGTACAGCGAACTGCCGTTCCACTCAACCTTGTGCGGTTCATGTTCCGACGTCTGCCCGGTGAAAATCGACATCAGCGATCAGATTTTCAAGTGGCGCAGGGTGATGGCGAAGAGAGGGTACCTGCCATTAGTAAAACGGATGTCCTTTGCAGTTGCTGGGCACGTCCTAGGCCACCCCGAGGAATACCACGCTATCGAGAAAGTTGCCGGACCGACAATGGAGCACACACCGCATTTCCTCTTGTACAACCGTTCCTTGAATCCCTGGGGACGCGACCGCGAACTCCCGCAAATAGCGAAGCAAACTTTCCGCGATTGGTATCTCGCAAACAGGAGTGAACATGCAGACGTCGAACAGTAGCCGCGAGACAATTCTAGGGGCAATCCGTGTCAGCCTTCCGAAGAATAAAGTGGAGCATCCTCCGATTCCGTTCTTCCAACGTCCGGACATGCTTCTCAAGTCAGAGTTCGAACAACATCTCCAGCAAGCCGGAGGATTCGCACACGATGTCGGCACCGCGGCGGCGGCCGAAGCGAAGTTGATGGCGCTTCATCCGGGAGCCAAAGTGGTCTGCTCGGCTGTGCCCGAAATCGCCGGTACGCGTCGCGTGGACAAGGTTCGCGATCCACATGAACTCGCGGACGTAGATGTGGGTGTCGTCCGCGCACAGTTCGGCATCGCGGAAACTGGCGCCATCTGGCTGACACAGGAGGACCTGGTTGTAGATGCGCTCGCTTTCCTTTCCCAACATCTCATTGTTCTTTTGGATCCGAAGGAGATCATGTCGGATATGCATGAAGCTTACCGTCGTGTGCGCCTCGATGAGACAGCCTTCGGGTGCTTCATGATGGGGCCATCGGCGGCTGCGGATGTGGAAGCAACCCTGGTACATGGAGCCCAGGGAGCCCGTTCGTTGAACATACTCTTCCTGCCGCCCGCACAAGAGTCTCTTTCGCCGACTTAAAACCAACAACGACAGCCTGAGTGGATCAAAATGGAAGCACCAGCTACAAACTCGCGAAAACCACATTGGCTGACTCTGTCGGCCGTTACAGTAGCCGTCGGAGCCTCCGGCATTGGCGGAATGGCGCTTGGTCGACTGCTGCATTTCATACAGCACCTCGCTTATGGATACGACCTCCATTCCATCGTCAGCCATGAAAGTTTCGTCGAAGGAGTCAGCGCTGCTTCGCCTGTTCGGCGTTTGGTGACGTTATGTACTTGGGGTGTTGCACAGTATCCCTATCTCGTCCGACCGGGAATCACGATTGTTAACAGCGCAGCACCCTCAAACATTGTGTCGGACCTGGTGATCGCTGTCGCAGTGGGCGCCCTAATTCTCATCCCTTCGCTCATCCTGCTGCTGCTCGTCTTCAAAACGCATCGCGAATCAATATCGGTTGACGCCTATACAACGCCTGTCTAGCCCGGTGGAGAATCCTATGCCTATGCTTGTTCCTATTTCGAAGTCATTGCAAAACGCACTTGAAAAATTGTCCAGAGAGACAGGCGAGCCCATCTCTCATCTCATTTCGAGTGCACTCACCCACCGCTTTCATGTACCGCAACATACGCTCTTCCAGGTCTCAACATCGGGGGCTCTTGTCCAGGGGATTTATGAGCGCGCAGTGTCGGGCAAAGTCTTGCTCGACCATGGCGACTTCGGGCTGGGGACCTTCGAGAACCTTGACGGCGAGATGGTTGTGCTCGACGGAGTCATCTATCAGGTACGCAGTGATGGCATAGTCTTGAACATCGTTGACGACGTAGGAACCCCTTTCGCGGTAGTGACGCACTTTACCGCGGATCAGGATCGGACCATTGAGAGTGCCTCGAGCTTCGAGGAGATTACTCAAATCTGCGACCGGTATCGTGATTCGGACAATCTCTTCTACGCCTTTCGCATCGACGGCCACTTTGCGCACATCCACACTCGTGCCATGAAGGCGACGCTCGATGGACTTCCTCTGGCCAAGGCTGCGGCGATCCAACCGGAGTTTGAATTTATAGATGTCGAAGGAACTCTTGTAGGCATTTGGGCTCCGCAGTTTTCGAGTGCTCTCAACATCGCAGGCTACCACTTTCACTTTCTTTCCGAGGACCGGACGAAGGGTGGTCACCTCCTTGAATGTAGTGGCGAGAACCTCCGAGTTCGCGTGGACAGACTGAATGACTTCCATCTATCTCTTCCGGAATCGGAAGAGTTCCTGCGAGCGGACCTCACCAAGGACACGTCGAAAGACCTCGCTTATGCAGAACAAGTTCACAAAAAGGAAAACGCCTAATGTCTACGAAAAAGAACCAGAGTGAGCAGCAGACAGGTGCAGACATCGTCGTCAAAACGCTCGAACAGCACGATGTGAAGTGGGTGTTTGGAGTTCCGGGCGCAAAGATCGACAAAGTCTTCAATACGCTTGTCGATTCATCAATTCAGACGGTCGTCTGCCGGCATGAGCAGAGCGCAGCCTTCATTGCTGGAGGCATTGGACGCATGACCGGCAAGGCCGGCGTTGCGATTGCAACCTCCGGACCTGGAATTTCAAATCTTGTTACGGGCTTGGCCACAGCCAATACCGAGGGTGACCCAGTGGTCGCTTTGGGCGGCGCGGTAGCTCTCTCCGACAGATTGAAGAAGATTCATCAGACGATGGACTCCGTGAGTCTCTGCAGGCCTGTCTCCAAGTACAGCGTCGAGGTGGACTCACCAGAGTCCGTCTCCGAGGTAATGACGAATGCGTTTCGTAGCGCCGAGTCCGACCGCCCAGGAGCGGCCTTTGTGAGTCTGCCAATGGACATTATGGTGGCACCCTCCAAGTGCGAGGTTCTTACCCCTCCGGCCTACTCTGGTGCCGGTCCTGCCGACACCACCGCTATCAAGGAAGCCGCGCGACTTATCAATCAGGCGAAGAGGCCTGTGGTCCTGCTCGGCTTGCTGGCAAGTAAGCCGCAAAACGCAGCTGCCATTCAGGAATTGATCCAAAGTGGAAAGCTGCCGGTGGTCGGAACATTTCAGGCTGCCGGAGCGGTCTCCGCGAATCTCTTCAGTAACTTTGGCGGAAGGGTCGGACAGATTAACAATCAACCCGCTGATGAAATCCTTGCCGCGGGTGACCTGGTGATCACAATCGGGTACGATCCAGTGGAATACTGGCCCTCCATTTGGAATAAAGGCAATAAGCGGCCGATTGTGCACCTGGATGCTCTTCCAACAGATATCGACAATTCCTATAATCCAGCCGTCGAGTTGATTGGAGATATTGCTGCGACGGTTCGGCTTCTTACACCTCAGGTCTCGCACGCCGCCCCTGAACCGTCGATGCTACGGCTACTCGAAAAGATCTCTGCGAGCCGTGAGGAACTGGCACGCTTATCCGCTGCGCTGAATGGCACTCCGGTTCATCCGCTACGACTCGTCGCCGAACTGCAGAAGATTTTGACACTAGACACGACCCTTTGCTTAGACATGGGCTCCTTCCATCTTTGGATGGCGCGACATCTCTACAGCTTCCGGGCAAGGCAAATCCTTATCAGCAATGGTCAGCAGACACTGGGAGTAGCACTCCCCTGGGCGATAGCCGCGACGCTCGTTCGCCCTGCGGAGAAGGTCTTGTCGATCTCAGGCGATGGCGGCTTTCTCTTTTCCGCAATGGAACTCGAGACGGCGGTACGGCTCCAGTCGAATCTTGTGCACATGATCTGGATCGACGGGACGTATGACATGGTTGCCGTGCAGGAAAAACACAAATATGGTCGGTCCTCCGGGACCAAGTTCGGTCCGGTCGACCCGGTGAAATATGCAGAAGCGTTTGGAGCACGCGGATTCATGATTCAGTCTCCTGATCAAATCACCTCAGTGCTAAAGCAGGCCTTCGACACCCCCGGTCCTGTGCTCATCGGGGTTCACGTCGACTATCGCGACAATCACAAACTTTTTGAGGAGGTGGATGAGTGGAGTATCCACTAGTCGTTCGTAGAGTTCTCTACAACAAAAATAATCGCTGAGTGCGGTTGGCTCTCTGCTTGGCGAACCAACGCAACGAGGAAAAGGATGTGCTCAATATGGAGAACCACTACCTCACCACTCTACATCGTTTTTCCTCGTCTGACCTCTTTGATCACGGTGCCATTTCCGGCTCCGAAGGCCCTGTATAGGAAAACATCTGCATAACGGTGATGGTTCCGGTGCCGGATTGCATGGTCTGAGGACCCCTGAAGGGATTGTTCGGGCCGGAAACCGGAGCCATTACGCAGAGGAAAACGCATTTCCCCTACCCGGTCCATGCAGAATCCGCGACCACGATTTGACTCTCCGAAATCGACCCTGAACCTAACAAGTTAATCTCCTCGCTTGCTGACCTTGGGGAGGCCGCCGGCCAAAGGGCGGCTCACTTCACCGACTGCATACGAACCGGCACTCTTCTCACCGTTGCACGCCCCCAGTCCGATCCTGCCCGGCACAACCCTCTCTCCGTCCCGCCGGAAATGAAAACCCCTCGCAGCCCTTCTGTTTGGCTGCCAGTATGCCTGACGCACCTACCGGGTAGCCGGACGGTGCATACCAATTCGCGTGAGCTGCTGATCCAAACTTTAGTTGGGCGTGAAGCTGATCGTCACGCCCTTTGAAAAATTGATTGAGCCAAGACCTGAATTGCTCTCTCCGTTAACATCGACCACAAACGGTGCATCGTAGAACGTCAATATGCCAGAAGTTTGCGACGAAAGGACGATCTTCCCGCTGAAGGGGTCTTGCTGCACCGTTTTTGTGGTTCCGCTCCGCTGCACCGTGCGTACCCCACGCTTCGTCCAGCTCGCACTCACTGACCAAGGAGGGACAGGGATATCTACGCACGTCCCGCTCGTGCAATCGGCGGCCTCTGCACCCAGAATTCGGCCTCCATCGCAGGTACTAATGTCCGCAACCTGGAACGAGACCGAGCTGAACATTTTCGAAGAGATCGCGCTAGCAGGAGCAAAGCAAAACACTTCAAGGAAAAAGTTGGATTTGAAAACATTCAAATCCATTAACGTTGCTGGGCTGTTCGTAACAGGGTCGGTTCCCCGATTCACGTCCAAGCTCCCACTATCAGAATTGAGCTGGCTAAACCAAAATGCGGATCCGCCCGCAGTATTGTCGCTGACCTGGAACTTGCCCGACTGTTGAGCGGCTGCCACGAAAACCGTGCTGGCAATGGCAAGTGTCGCAGTTCGGAAACATAAGCTCATCATGGAACTTCTCATAGATCCCTCCTCCTATATCTGGATGTGGGGTGAGGTTGGGCCCACAGCTCACCTGTTCTGTCTCGTGTTGGATATGCCCCGGCCCCTCCCGGGGCCGCGGCCGATAATCTTGTTTCAATGGCCCGCGCAGGCAGCCCTGCTGCCTACGCGAGACATGTGCGCGGTGTTATTCGATCGTGAGATGGTAGGTCGCGGCAACAGTAAAACTAACCCCGAAGGAACCCGGCGGGTATGTCTCTGTCCCACTGAAGAAAAGGGTGTGGGACCCCGGAGGAAGAGGCTTGAGCATAATCCAGTACCCATCGGTTACTCCCTTATGACCCGGACCAATACAAGGGTCGCCCAGGCCGTCCCGGCCCGTAAGACTGCGGTCACCATTGAATACAAAGATGGGAGAGGTCGCGCGATATTTGGAGAGCTCCGGTGGCAGAGGGAGATCTTGTGCTGGGACTATCGGGACCCCACCCAGCGTAGCAGTGAGGGCCGTAACGTGATCAAGGAACTGACGGGCACCGGGGAATTCAGTGCCATCGGGCAAAGGTCCGTATCCAACGGTCAAGAACTGCTCAAGCGATTGCCCGGGGCCAGGCTGAAAATTCGTCTTGCGCTGCTGCCCGGGCTGCTTGACGCTAAGATCCAGGCAAGGATAGTCGTTTATCAGGTTGATGATTGGAAAGAAGATCATTTTTCCTGCCGGAACGGTGCAGTTGCGCTCGGCAATTGGAGGTCCACCAGCCAGGAACCAGACTGGCCCAGATTGATCGACGTCACAGTTTGCGCCCGTGGTATCGAGAATCGGATTGATAGAGGCGGGTATAGAAAGCACCCATTGCCACCATTTGGCGCCCCATTGCTGATAGGACAGACCACCCGGAAGCGTCTCCGGGGGGGCAAGGAAGCTTTGGGCGGGTGCGGGTGCGGTGATCAGCAACAGTGCGGCTGCGAAGACAGCCATAGTAGACAACGTTCTTCTCTTGTTCATTGAAGTTCTCCTTATCTGGGCAGTCTGGAAGACGGCCCGAGTCAAGTTCAGGCGCAGAGTCGTATCCGCGTTTTCGTTGTTCCACTGTTGCGCGACGTCAGCGTCCTATCGGTTTCAGATCGATACTCTCCACAGGGAACTGATCCCGTAGAGGGCCAGACGAACGCGGAGGCTGGCTCAGCAGCCCTATCTGCTTGACAGCCAGCATGCCTTGCGTGCCCTCCGCAAATCCTGACGGTGCGTGCAAAGTGCCCGTGATGCTGGCCTCGATTGAGAGGAAATCGACTTCACTATAGGACAACGGGGGCACAAACGGACCCGGACAATTGACCGGATCCTGGCTGACTGCAACCACGTCCGGCAGTGGAGCTCCCGGCGCGCTGTTAACGAACTCGATGTGGAAATGCACGTTGCCTAAGGCGGGCGTTGCGCCGTTGAGTACATCAAGCACTCGGGCGCCAAAGGCTAACGGCGTAGAGTTATTGTCGCCAGTTGGGGTGATGTTATATGCCCAGCCCAGGGCATTGTGGATATGTAGATCCACCGTTACGAGTGCGTGCCCATCGGCCAGCGCGCGCTCCATAACAGTGCCATTGACCGTGGTGCCAAGGTCTATCCCCCTGTCGAATAGATATTTCGCTTCCACCCCCGAATAGTCGATCAAGGCAAAACGAGGCGGCGTCAAATTAGCGTTCCCATTTGTTTTGCCAGGGCCCGTGGCCCAGCCGAGTTGTGCGGGAGCCGGCGGAGTGAAGCACGTGGTTGAACCTTGCGCATCAAGAAAGTCGGAGAGCGGCCTTCGTTGTGACTGGGCCTGGCGGGTACAAATGATTGTCATCAGAACAACCATCGGTATCAGGAGATTCGGTGATGGAGTCCCGGACCTTGGATTCGTTCTCGGTTTCATGGTGTTAGTCCCTCCACTTGATCCCTTCGGAAACGGAGCGGGAAACGGCTAGCGCCGAAGCAAATTTTCTTAGAAATTTGTGGCCACCAAGGCGCGAATCCGCAATTTATTGCAGGCGATCCCGGGGCAAGGCCAGGAAGTAACGGGGAGCCTGTCATCTAGATTGCACTCATAACTGTTTTTGGATTATGTTCTTAGCTATTCAGTTATTTGTGAGGTGCGGGTTATGACTGAACCCCCCTCGATCACGCGCTTATTAGTCAATTGGAGCAACGGCGACCGGGCAGCGCTGGACGAACTTACACCGCAAGTACAACAGGAATTGCACGCGCTTGCCCGGATATACCTCAGCCGCGGTCGCCGAAATCAGACCCTGCAGCCCACTGCATTGATAAATGAGGTGTATTTGCGCCTCATCGATCAATCCCAGCCCATTCAATGGCAGTGCCGTTCGCATTTCTTCGCCATCGCCGCCCGCCTCATGCGCCAGGTTCTGGTGGATTATGCCCGCGCTCATCGCGCGGTCAAGCGCGGCGGAGAAGCTGTCGCAGTCACTCTGGACGAAAGAGTTGCGCCCTCGCTGTGTCAAGCGCCGGACCTTCTGGACGTTGACGAAGCGCTGACCCGTCTGGAGCATTGGGATGAGCGGAAAGGCAAGATTATCGAGCTACGCTATTTCGGCGGCATGAGCCGGGAGGAGATCGCCACAGCCTGCGGACTGACGACCGCAACGGTGAAGCGGGACTTGCGTCTGGCCGAAGCCTGGTTGCGGAGGGATCTGCGGGGCGAAAGTTAGGGGGCCAAAGGTGGAAATCGGTCGCTGGAGCCTGGTTGAAGAACTGTTCCATGAAGCTGCCGATTTGGCACCTGCCGAGCGCAGTGCCTTTCTCGACCGGATGTGCGGCGGCGATGAAGACCTACGCCGGCAAGTAGCATCCCTGGTTGCTGCTGATACTCCCGAAGATGAGCTTCTCCAAGCCGCCGTGGATCAGGTGGTCGACCAACTTTCCCCAGCCGCGGACGAGAGTTGCGAACTAGTCGGTACGCGGATTGGCCGGTACTTAATTACAGACTTGATCGGCAAAGGCGGCATGGGCGCCGTCTATCGTGCGGTTCGCACGGACGACTTCCAGATGCAGGTAGCTGTCAAACTGCTCAAACGCGGCACGGATACAGAGACCGCCTTAAAGCGGTTTCGTAGCGAGCGTCAGATTTTGGCTAATCTGCAATATACCAACATCGCGCGCTTGTTCGACGGCGGCGCTACTGAGGAAGGATTGCCGTACTTTGTGATGGAGTACGTGGACGGTACGCCACTGCTCGAATACGCCGCTCCACTGTCAATCCTCCAGCGCTTAGAGCTCTTCCGGTCGATATGCTCGGCGGTCGAATACGCGCACCAGCACCGGATCGTGCACAGGGACATCAAGCCGGCGAACATCCTGGTCACCCGGGATGGAGTGCCGAAGTTGCTTGACTTCGGTATCGCCAAACTCGTTGCTACTAACGAAGACACCAACGGTGCCACTACGACGTTGGCAAGTGCGCGTGTAATGACGCCGGATTATGCGAGTCCGGAGCAAGTGCGCGGAGAGCCTGTCACCCTTGCAACGGATATCTATTCTCTCGGGGCAGTGCTTTACGAGTTGCTGACCGGCCAGCGTGCGCACCACATCGAAGGGTGCTCGCCAGGTGAAATTGAAAGGGGAATTTGCACTCAAGAGCCGAAGAAACCCAGCGTGGTAGCCCGCGGTTTGAATGCGGATCTGGACAATATTGTGCTGAAGGCGCTGCGCAAAGAGCCGGAGCGGCGCTATCGATCGGTCGCGGAGTTAGCAGACGACCTCGATCGTTTCCTGCACGATCTGCCCGTCAAAGCCCGCAAAGAAAGTCTGCTTTACCGCGCCCGCAAGTTCCTCAAACGCAAACGGGCGCTGATCACAGCAGCAGCAGCAGGTGCTGGTTTGGTTTTCGCTCTCGTCACGGGTCTTCATCGGCTGGACGGTCCCGGAAGCGTCAGCCTTCAATCCATAGCCGTTCTGCCACTTGAGAATCTCTCCGCAGACAAAGGACAGGAATATTTTTCCGACGGTATGACCGACGCGCTGATTAGCGACCTCGCCCGGATTCGAGCTTTGCGCGTGATTTCGCGAGCTTCAGTGATGCCCTATAAAGGCATACACCAATCGGACCGGGATATCGCCCGCAAACTGGGAGTAACGACGATTGCCGAGGGATCGGTTCTGCGAACAGGAAATCGAGTGCGGATTTCCCTGCAACTCGTCGATGCACCAAACGAGCGGCCCATCTGGAGCGGCAACTATGAAGGGGAGCTCAACGACATCGTAGACATACAGCGGGACATCGCGGAGGCCATTATCGGTCAGATTCATGTCACACTGACTCCCCCAGAACGGGCATACCTCGCGCGTACCGAGCGCGTGAATCTCGCTGCGTATGACGCCTATTTGAAAGGGCGGCATCAGTACCTGACCGACTTTACCCAGCAATCCATGCAGAAAGCGATCGAGCTCTTTCAATCTGCGCTCGCAATCGATCCAGGCTACGCGGCGGCTTACGAGGGGCTGGCGGAATGCTATTCAATGGCTTCCGGCAGGTTTTATCCTCCCGCTGAGATGATGCCTAAAGCCAGGACCGCCATTCTAAAAGCTATCAGCATCGATGAACTGCTGGGAGGCGCTCATGCGACATTGGCATATATCAGGTCCGTATACGAATACGACCGGACTGAAGCTGAGAAGGGTTTTAGACGCGCAATTGAATTGGAGCCAAGCAACGCTGATGCCCATGTTTGGTATGCCGAGCACCTTGCAGGCATGGGCCGTTTCAACGAAGCCGTGGCAGAGATTGAGCGGGCGCGTGAGCTTGACCCTGTCTCGCCTGGCTTGAATGGTTATATCGGCTTGATTCTTTATTTCACTCACCGATACGACGAATTAATACAAAGAATGCAAACGCTTGCTCAGATGTATCCGGATCTGACCGAACCACACTATTACTTGGGCGTTGCCTACGAGCAAAAAGGGGAATGGGCCAAGGCAATCGCAGAACTGGAAAGGCCCGGTGTGGTTTTCGAGAGTTCTTTGGGGAACCTGGGGCATGTGTACGCGATGTCCGGCAGGACGGCCGAGGCGCGGCAGATGCTTCAGCACCTGATGGCCCCATCGCTTGGGCACTACGTGACGCCTTACACTATTGCCCTTCTCTGTGCGGGCCTAGGCGAGAAGGACGAAGCGTTCGTTTGGCTTCGCAAATCCGTGGAGGAGCGCTCCGAAGATGTCGCGCTTGTAAACGCCGACCCTAGATTCGAAACTCTTCACTCCGATCCACGGTTCGCGGATATTTTGCGCTCTGTGGGAGTCGCGAGTAAATGAAGGAGCAGCCGCACCTGAAATAACGCCGGCGATATCGTTTTCCCCGGACTCGTGCAAAAGCGAGGGCATGCCACCGGAAAGCGGTCTAGGGCTAGGAATCTTTGTAGCACATGCCACCGGTCACATCACGGAAGTAATGGCTCCTGGAGATCCGGCGCCTGGTGGCGGCAAATCCGATTTTGGGTTCAACCCATGGATCAATGATGCCGGTTACATATCCTTTGGAGGGCACGTAGCTGGGGAGGACTGCATTTCAATGGGGTTCGGGCACTGCGCGGAAAAGCATTTACCTGAAGAGATCGAGCTCCACTATCGAATCCATTGCTCATCAGGGGGAGCAGGCCCCGCAATCTGACAGATATGCCTACGCCTGGGACCAGTGTTGAACAATCGCAGCGATCTGGTGTTTATCGGAGAGTTAACACCTTTGCCCGATGTCCGAGCGGCGCGAGGAATATACCTGCGCTCTCAAGGTGTTACCACTCCAATAGCTCTCCCAGGTGATGTAATGCCTGACGGCGGCAAAACCCTCACTGTGAATCCGGCTAGAGTGGTCGGCAACTACTCGCTGAATCGTGGCGATGTAAGTTTCAATGCATCTCTGGAGAATAGAGGATCGGCTTTTTATGTTTTACTCTCAGGGCGGATACCATCGGGTGGCCGGAGCCGGCACCGTGATCTCTGGGGTTGGTACGATCTCCAGCGTTTCCAACTTTCTGGTGAACAGAATCTTGAACGGCAGCGGTCAAATCTTCTTTTGGGCAACGCTGACCGATGGACGTGGCGTCATGCTGCTCGCGACGCCGCAGCCTCAAAGTCGCTCCGTGCAATGAGATCGACGGACGCCGGGTCAATCGATGGCTGCTCCGGTCTGATGCATGACGTCGGACAAGAAGATTATCTGATCTGTGGTCGTTCCCTATCTGCTTACAAACCGCAATGGGCTGCTGTTGTAATACGGCAGAGTCCGCCGGTTGCCGAAAAACTTCGACGGCACAACGCCCTTTGTCCTCGACCACTTCTTCCTAGCTCCAGAAAAGCGTCGGCAAACAGTTTACTCCCCAGCAGGGACACCATTTTCGCAGTGACTGCTAAGTGACGCCTTTTTCCGATTCATAAGCAGCCAAAGAATTATCTGAGAATCTCTGATCACCTGCTAGCCATTTCTCTCTTTATTTTCGAAGGAATGAATCAAAGGCCGGGCAGCTGCGAATAAAAACGATCCCGCAGTAGCACAATCGCCCACATTGTCTCAAAAGTTTTCGCAGAGACAATCGATGGGTTCACCTTAGTCCGACACGTGTCAGCCACAATCCTCACGCAGAGTGGGAAGGATGTCATGCAACCGAATGCTCGACGAAGAAGCACCTGCATGCAGTTCACAACTATGCTCATCCCGCTTTGTGCGCGCGATTGCGACACATTTCCAAGAGACGTTTCAGCGCCCACATGGGCTAAAGACAACACCATCGATTGCGGTGGTGTCGATTGGAGTGCTCAACTCGGGGAGGCACCATGACAAGTTCTTTCCTTCGTTCCGAGCGCCGGCTCGCGTCTGACCGCTATCACGGAAGTGCACTCGGCATTATCGTGGTCTCGGGCCTGATGGTTCTTTGGTTTTTGTGGTTCTTTTGCGCTCGGGTTTGCGTGTATGCGGTAAGTGAAAGCGCTGACCTTGAAGTCGATCGAGCGGCGCATTCTGTTAAATCACCGATGAGTGGCCGGGTTATCGCCACCAAACTCGTTCTCGATCGCGAGGTTGCAGCCCGCGAAGTCTTGGTCGAACTGGATGCCGAACCCCAAATATTGCAGCTGAACGAAGAAAGCATTCGGCTCGAAGCTCTAAAGCCCCAAATCTCTTCCCTGCAGCGGGAGTTAGATGCCGAAACAAGGGGCTGGCATTACGAACAGCAAGCATCAGCCGTAGCCCTCGACGAAGCTCGCGCTCGTCATGCCGAAGCCGAGGCTGCCGCCGGATTCGCCGAATTGCAAGCCAAACGATTTCAACAGATGTATTCAAGCGGAGTGTTATCACGGGAGGGATCGGAGCGAGCTCAAGCACAGTCGGAAGAACAGCGTGCTGCCGCGGACAGCTTACGCTTCGCCATCACCCGTCTGGACCGCCAGCAGCGTACCCAAGAAGAGGACCGATTATCTCACATTCAGGATTTGAGGAGCGAAATCAACCGAACGCGCGGGATTGAGGCAACTACTGCCGCCGAAGTGGGCCGTCTTGAACAAGAAGTAAATCGACGACGATTGCGAGCTGCCGTAGTGGAAGAGTGGGTGAAGTGGCAAACATACGCATTGGCAGCGTGGTTCACGAAGGCGAGGTGTTGGGTACCATTGTCCCGCCCGGGAAGCTGCGGATCGTCGCCAGCTTTTTCCCTTCGGATGCGTTAGGACGAATCCATCCTGGTCAACATGCGCTTATGCGGTTGAACGGTTTTCCCTGGACTCAGTTCGGTACCCTCTCGGCGACTGTTGCGAGCGTGGCCAGCGAAGTGCGTGAAGGCCGAATAAGAGTCGAACTCGCGGTGGGCCGAGATGACCGGATCCCGATTCCGATGCAATTCAAGCTCGGCTTCTTGCCAGGCATACCTCTATCCGCTCCGGACATTTGGGCTGCTGTGCTCGCTGCATAGCCACGCAAAATTCTTCCTAAACCATCCGTCGCTCATTCTGAAAAGTTTGCACCAGAACACTGCGGCACTGCTTTGCGACGCCTCCTCCGCCGTCAACTCCAGCGCTGGCAGAGGCCGTCCCATCGGCATGATCTACCTTACCGCAAGTCTCCCTATTTCTTTAAGCTATTTACGGGACAGTACACTAGGTATCGACATGGCGTCCGTTGAAAAGGGCGGTAAGTTGTTGTCACAGAAAGGCCCAGCCTCGGGCCTCTTTGACACTTGATTGTGACGGGAACCGTCATGCTGAACCTGTTCACGTCAGCTATCTACGGACAGCCGGCTTCCGGTTTGACCGTCACTCGTCAAATGGGGACCTTACCTTGACGACATGAATACATGGGACGGATGCGGAGCTACTCGAACAGCACAACCATAAGTATTGCCAGGCTAAGGTAAGTATGCCCGGCTAAGGTGAGGTTTTGGAAGGTGCAAGCGCCTGCACTGACGGCGATGCATTTGTTGGGCGCTGACCTATAAAGGGAAAGCGAAGGCTACGCAGAAGCTCCTGGAAGCGTGGGTCGGCGCGTAGCACATCCAGGCGGGGATCCGTTTTTAGTCCCGTCATGCAAATGGAGCGAATCTCATAAGCCTTTTGCAGCCAGCCGATGGCCTCATCTTTGTTCCCTAGCATTGCCTCGGCCGTACCCATCTCGTAAGGACACACGTAGCGGAACTTGGAAATCCGTTTAAGTTTTGCCAGGACCTGCTCGGCTTCTGTTTTCCTCCCCGTCACTGCGTAGGAACCAGCAAGCGCAGCCAGGTTCACAGGGCTCTGATTGACCACAGTATCTTCGGGCAGATCCACAAGCACCTTGCGAAATTCAGGCCTCTGCAGATACGCAGCCCACATCGAACTGTGCAACACCGTGAAAGTAGGATCTAAGTCAAGGGCTTTTCCCCATTCGGCGATGGCTTCGGCATTGTTACGCATAACGTAAAACACCCATCCGGCTTGAACGTGCACAGCCAGGGACAGCGGATCGAGTGCTTCGGCCCGCTTGATTTCGGTTGTTGCTTGCGGTCCACGGCCCATTGAAGCCAGGAACTCTCCATAGACAATGTGAGCGTCGGCTGAGTTCGGATTCAATTCAACGGCTCGCTTCATCTCCTGTTCGGCGCCAATCCAGTCCCAATCGTAGTTGAAACGTATCGTACCGAGCGAAACATGTGCCTCTGCCAGTCTCGGGCTTAGGCTGACTGCCTTCTGCGCTGCCTCTTTAGCCTTGGGCATGGTTTCCCAGGGCGCTTCGTAGTATTCGTCGAGCGCCACGTATGAGTCCGACAGGCCGGCGTAACTTCGTGCGTCGTTCGGATCCTTGGCGAGCGCCTGTTGAAAGTATTCAATGGCCTTTCGAATTTCCTGCTCGCCACCTTTGTTGAGATGGTAGCGGCCTTTCAAGTAGGCGTCCTGTACCTCGGGGTCTACTCCGGCCCTGCTCGAAAGGTCGCTCTCTTGCTGCGGCGTAAGCTTGACCTGAATTTCATGTGCGATGGCGCTCGACATTTCACTTTGCAGGATCAGCACGTCGTCCAAGTCGCGCTCGAATCTTTGTGCCCAGAGATGAGTGTCGGTCCGGGCGTCTATCAACTGCGCCGTAATCAGCACTCGCTTCCCCGACTGCATCACTGCCCCCTCGACCACGGCGTCCACGTTCAATTCCCGGCCGATCTGCTGCAATGACTTCTTGTTCCCCTGGTACTGCATGACTGAGGTGCGTGAGATCACGCGGAGATTTGGAAGTTGTGCCAGATTTGTGATCAGTTGCTCGGTCATGCCGTCAGCAAAGTACTCTTGCGAGGGATCG
>Ga0207057_1157_pt1 | contig 16449 bp, 17 predicted proteins | sample Alteio_BWMinCont_33_FD_153265 | JGI IMG/M metagenome (GOLD analysis project Ga0207057, IMG submission 153265) | Enriched cells from forest soil in Barre Woods Harvard Forest LTER site, Petersham, Massachusetts, United States -... | ecosystem: Environmental > Terrestrial > Soil > Temperate forest >... | reverse complement strand
AAAGGCTGAAAATGTTTTATCCAGATTCACACACACTCGATGCCATTTTAAATAATAATGCATTCACCGTTTCATTAGTCGTTAATCCTTTTACAGCATGACAAAATGCATTATAGTAGATGATGAAGCGCTTGCAAGACAAGTCATCCAAAACCATTTGCAAATGATGCATGGCTTTCAGCTTGTTGCCGTCTGCGCAAATTCGGATGAAGCAGCAGTGGCATTAAAAAAATTTGAAGTTGACCTGATTTTTCTTGATATACAATTGCCCGGAATTACCGGGCTTAATTTTTTGCGAACGCTCTCAAACCCGCCGCTGGTAATACTTACAACGGCTTATGCTGAATATGCATTGGAGAGTTACGAGTTCAGCGTGATAGATTATTTGCTGAAACCAATTTCGTTTGAGCGATTCAGCAAAGCAATAAATAAAGTGGTTGATGGCAAGCTCTTCACAAAGTTTGCTGTTGAAAAGGAAAATATTTCAGCAGAACAAATCTTTATAAAGTCTGGCAATAAGTTTTTTAAAGTCAATTTTTCTGAAATCATTTTCATTGAAGCGATGAAAGATTATCTTAAAATCCATACTGCCGATTATAAATTGGTCACGCACCAAACGATGACAGAAATGGAAAAGATATTGCCTGCGAAACAATTCATAAGAGTTCACAAATCTTTCATTGTTGCCATTGCACGCATTAAAACCGTTTATGGATCCAGTATTGAAATGGATAAAAATACGATACCCATTGGCGTTAGTTACAAAAACAGTGTGATGAGTTTTATTGCTGGGAAATAATATTTAATAGGCCAGAAACTGATAGCTTTCAATTAATAAAATAAAGAATTAAATTTGTAGAAATTTGAATTGTATGGCAAAAGTATTAGACAAAGAGCTCTACGATTATTTTACTCAGCTCAATGATGCGGAAAAAAAATCTCTTTTGAAAATGCTGAAAACTTTTTTGCAAAGACGAACTGAAAGTGCTAATCATATCAGTATCGAACAGTACAATAAAGAGATTGATGAGGCATTAACAGAAGCAGCGGCTGGCAATTACATTACACAGGAAGAGATGGAAAAACAAGCAGCCAGATGGTAAGAGAAGTACGATGGCCTATCAGAGCACAAAACCAACTCGCAAAAGCTTACGAACATATTTCAACTGATTCTCAAAAGAATGCTGAAAAAGTAAAGAAAGATATTTTATCATCTACCCGCAAACTTGCAACCACTCCGGAAATACATCCGCCAGATAAATACAGAAAAAATAATGATGGGAGTTTCAGGGCTTATGAACTTCATCGATATAGAATAGCCTACAGGATTACTGAAAATGAAATTATTATTGTTCGCGTTCGTCATACCAGCATGGAGCCGAAACAATATTAGTTAACATAGCGTAAGTAGAAAGACGTTATCAATTCATGATTATTCAAATCATTGTTAATCCAAAAATCTTACTCGCCCAAAATCTTCTCAATCCTTTTCAACTCTTCATCACTAAAATTATAATTGCTCAAGCATTTTATTGAGTCGGTGATTTGTTCCGGCTTGCTTGCTCCAACAAGAACGGAAGTAATACGCTTATCTTTCAATATCCATGCAAGTGCCATCTGGGCAAGGCTTTGGCCACGTTCATCAGCCAGCTTAGCCAACTGTTGCGCTTTATTAATAGATTCAGGAGTAATAGCATCTTCACCAATCGCGCCATTTTGCAAATGTCTTGCAGCACGCGAATCAGCAGGGACATGAGTAAGATATTTATTTGTGAGAAGCCCTTGCGCCAGCGGAGAAAATGGAATGCAGCCAACACCTTCGTTTCCGAGAAGATTCAACAAATCTTTTTCAGCCCATCGAACGAACATAGAATATTTTGGCTGATGAATAAGACAAGGCGTTCCGAGTTTTTTCAAAATCTCGATTGCTTTTTTTGCTTCCTCTGCCTGATAATTTGATATGCCAACATACAAAGCTTTTCCTTGTCGCACTATCAGATCCAGTGCGCTCATTGTTTCTTCAAGAGGCGTGTCAGGATCGGGACGATGATGATAAAATATATCAACATAATCAAGCCCCATGCGTTTCAGGCTCTGATCTAAACTGGAGACAAGATATTTTTTTGAGCCCCATTCGCCATAAGGCCCCGGCCACATATAATAACCCGCTTTCGATGAAATAATCAGTTCATCACGATAAGGATGCAGATCTCTTTTTAATATCCTTCCGAAATTTTCTTCTGCCGAACCGGAAGGCTGTCCATAATTATTGGCGAGGTCAAAATGCGTGATGCCGCTGTCAAATGCTTTCAACAAAATGGCGCGGCAATTTTCGAGCGGATCAACATATCCGAAGTTGTGCCACAAGCCAAGCGAGAGAGCAGAAAGTTTTAATCCGCTTTTACCGCAGCGGCGGTATTCCATTGAATCGTAACGCTGATTGTTTGCTGAATATTCCATGTGATAAATTTAGGGAAAAGGGGTGAGATGAGAGATGCGGGATGTGAGATAATTATTAAAATTTAGCATTCATCAATCTCGAATCTTGTATCCCGAATCCCGCATCTCGTATCCATCATCACGCCTCTTCATCTTTCGAAGGCCGTATTATCATTCTCAACGATTGGTCTTTTGTAAAATAAGCGATCATCCAATTATATAAAGTCTTAACTCGATTGCGATAATTGATGAGCGAAATGAGATGAATAAAAACCCACATGAACCATGCGATGAATCCTTTGAAATGCAATTTGGGTTTTGGCAAATCCGCAACTGCTTTGTTTCTTCCGATAATTGCCATCGTGCCTTTGTCATGATATTTAAATGCCTGCGGTTCTTTTCCGTTTGAAATAGCAATAAAATTTTTTGCCAAATTTCTTCCCTGCTGAATTGCAACCTGCGCCACTTGTGGATGGCCGTTAGGAAATTGTTCATCCGTTGTTTGTATGCATGTATCACCAATTGCATAAATATTTTGCGTGCCGGAAACTTTATTATATTCATCAACCATTAATCTTTTTCCGCGTCCATAACTTTCTGCAGCAATGCCATCAAACGCTTGCGATATAACGCCCGCTGCCCATATCAATGTTTTTGTTTCGAGCGTTTCGTTATTATCAAAATAAACAATGTCGTTCACATAATCTTTTACATGCGTGTTCAGTTTAATGATCACGCCTAATTTTTTTAATGCATCATAAGTATCACTTTGCGATTCTGCGCTCATCGGCGAAAGCACATGAGCGCCTGCATCCACCAGATAAATATTGCTCTCCGCTCCCGACGCCGCGAGTTCAGGATAATCTTTATGCAGTGTATGTTTTTTCATTTCCGCCAGCATGCCCGATACTTCAACTCCGGTCGGTCCGCCGCCTGCAACAACCATGTTCAGCAATTTTCTTCTTTCGTTTTCGTCTTTAGTAATCGTTGCCTGTTCCAGTTTTTGCAAATAATGATTCCGCATTTCGAGTGCATCGTTCACATTTTTCATTGGTATCGCATGCTGTTTCACATTTTCAATACCAAAAAAATTTGTCTCGGTTCCTGTTGCAAAAATCAGGTAATCGTATTTCAATTCGCTGGTTGAAAGCACTACTCTATTTTCTGCTTGAATCACTTTTTTAAATTCACCCATTCGGAAATTGATATTTTTCTTTCCCTGAAAAAGTTTCCTGAATGGATAGCTGACATTAGAGGCTTCTAAAAAACCTGTCGCGACCTGATATAAAAGCGGAGAAAAAAAATTGTAATTATTTCTGTCAACAAGCGTGATATGAAAATTTTCGCTTCTCGATAATTCCATTGCCAGATTAATGCCTGCAAAGCCACCTCCAATTATTACTACTTCCTTTGCTTCCATAGATAAAATTTTAAGCTGCAAAATTATATGATTCCAATCTCAAACATTGCATTATTAAAATGCGATTGATTAATCTTTGAGAATTCTTATGGCAAGAGAATTTTTATGTCCCGTGCGACATTACTACTATGTGACATCGTTGCGTCGCACCCGTGTACAGCAGGAATTCTATTCGGCAATGTGCGTCATTCATTACTAATTCATGCGCTCAGTTGATCCTAATCTCTAATATAACAACGTTCGCCATTTTTAGTTGTTAATAATTTTATCCCAAATTTTATTTTATCGAATGCAAGTAATTATGATAATCCGTAGTTTCGCAAAAAGTATCCCCACGTAAACTGCCTTCAGCCTTATCTGAAATTCCCCAGCCTTTTGTAAACAAATAAATATTATGATTCAGTTAAATGAACTGAGAATCGGCAATTTTATAAAAGGGCCACTGACGATCAATGGTGTGTTCTATCCGGATATTGCGCCGCTTGAATCAATCGAGCTTCAATTGAAGCTTGAACATTTTGTTTGGTTCAAAGCAAATCCGGATTTGCATAAATCAATCGAGCCAATTGAATTGACTGAAGAATGGATGCAGAAATTTTCTGGTACAAGCGGCTATGAATTGAAATGGAATTTGCATCAATACATTATGGTAGTAATGCGTTATGAAAAATACTTTTTTTATTACGGTGACAAAGGACATTTATTCGACGTGAAATATGTTCATCAACTCCAAAACATTTGCTTCGCATTAACAGGAGAAGAATTGAATTTAAGAAAAGTGATTATTGCTTCGTGATTTTTTTACCACGGTTTGCCACAGATTGCACAGAAGGAACTCAGATTTTAGAAGCAACTCTTCGCACATTTTTGAGATAACAATTAGTAAAGACTGTTGCACATCGCCCAATAGAATTCCTACTGCACAAGGGTGCGACGCAACGATGTTCCATAGTAGCAATGTCGATCGGAACATAAAAAAAATTATCCCTCTTATACGAATTCATACAAAAAAAATCTTTCTTTATCTGTGTTCCTTCTGTGCAATCTGTGGCAAACCTCTCTTAGTTTTTAACAGAATGTGCATAACCGCCGCTGCTAAGATTTTTATTCCATAATTTTGCTTTTATCAATGTAATCAAATATGGCTGAAACAATTGTTGAATTAAGCAAAGTGAATATTTATCAGAGTGGCAATCTCATTCTCGGCGATGTGAACGTTACGATTAATAAAGGAGAATTTGTTTACCTTGTTGGAAAGACTGGCACCGGAAAATCGAGCTTGCTGAAAACTTTGTACGGCGATATTCCATTGACGGAAGGCGATGCGCAGATTGCTGGTTTTAATCTGCGTGAAATGGATTGGAAAAAAGTGCCATATCTGAGAAGAAATCTTGGCGTTGTGTTCCAGGATTTTCAATTGCTAACTGACAGAAGCGTGAATGATAATTTGAAATTTGTGCTGCGCGCAACCGGTTGGAAAGATGTGAAACTGATGGATGAAAAAATTGCTGACGTGCTTGATAAAGTTGGGTTGAAATCGAAAGGTTTTAAAATGCCTTTTGAAATGAGCGGTGGCGAACAGCAGCGCGTTGATATTGCACGAGCATTATTAAATTCTCCGAAATTAATTTTGGCCGATGAACCAACCGGCAATCTTGATCCCGAAACTTCTGATGAGATCATGCAATTGCTTTTTCATATCAGCAGAGATTTTGGAACGACAATCATTATGGCAACGCACGATTATATTGTGATCAATAAATTTCCTGCAAGAATGTTGCGCACTGAAAAAGGAAAAGTGAGCGACAATGCTACCATATCGATGCAATAAGTTTCTGGCCGTTCTTTTCGTTATTGAATAAGCCAGATAATAAATCTTCTCTCGATTTTATTTCTTCGTTAGTGAAAGGTTGCTGATATAACTGCGCGATGAGTTTTTTAAAATCTTCAGGTGTTTCTGCAAGGTGACAAGTTTCTTCTAATCCTGTATCATTAATGGTGTTTTCATTTGCAATGCAATGCCTTCCATTGAAAACAGCATTCAGCAATTTTAATTTTATTCCCGTGTGATTGAAAGATGGAATGACATTTATCTGCGCTTTGCAAATCATATCTTTTATTTCCTGCTCGCCGGGATTTGCAACCACGCAAGTATGATGATGTTGATGCGCAAGCCTAAGCAATTTTTCAGAAGGATTTTTTCCGGCAATAACAAACGGCACATCCAAATCATTAAAAACTTTTTGCAAAAGCCAGATGACGGCCGCCTCATTTTCTGCAACAGATAAATTTCCGTGATACAAACAATAGCAGCCTGTGCCTTTTTTGCATTGCGCATTATAGTCAGGATGAAAAACAGGCAAATAAGAAATATTTTTTGTGCCAAATTCTTTGCAATATTGAACCACATCCTGCTCAGCCATGGCAAGTATTATTGCTTTGTCAGAAATATCTTCTTCATATTTCTTAAGCATCCTGCTTTCGTTGTAATAATATATTTTTTTGAAAACAGATTTCTCGTGATGATATAATTGCTGATAATATTCGTGCTCTACATTATGCAATCGCAAAATTATTTTTCTGCCTTTGAAACGTTCATCATTTAATAAATAGGAGCAATGAATTCCTTCTAAAATAATCGGATGATCATCTTTTAATAAATTTTCCAGCAGCTCACTATTTGAGCGCGAGCAAACAATATAAGGCAGTTTATGCGAGAAGCCTTTATGCCCTTCTTTGCGATGATAATAACTTACTTCACTGCAATAATTTTCAAGCTCCATTTGCATGCCACGACCATATTCAAAACAATGCAAATGAATTTTTATCCCGAGCTCGTGCAATGTTTTTATCTTGTAAAAAACATCAATCACTCCGCCATAATCGGCAGGATATGGCACATCGAATGAGATGATATGTAGATGCCTTTCCAGGTTAGATGAATAACTGGTTATAAAAATAGATCAGTTTTTTTTCTTCCTGCTGCCAATTATAAACATCCCTTGCTTTCATGCAATTATTTTTCAATTCATCATATAGAACATCGTTGCCCAACAAATTGTTTAGCTTTTGCGAAATGCTTTCAGGGCTCAGGTCATTAATGAGCAAAGCAATTTTATATTCATTATTTATTTCTTCGTAAGCCGGATATCCAACGCATAACTGTGGTATGCCTGCATTTATATAATCAAAAAAACGGTTGCCCAATGAATAATAATTGCTCTTGCCAGTGTTCTCAAATAATGTAACGCCGACATATGCATTTTGCGTATATTTTTTCAGTTCATCGGGCGCAATCATTCCTTTAAAAATAATTTTGTTTTCAAGATTGTTCTTCTTTACCAAATCATTTGCTTGCTGCATAAAATTTCCGTCACCGCAAATAATCAATTTTGAATCGACATATTTCATCGCAGGTATTAATGTTTCAAAACTTCTCCCTTCATTCACTGCGCCCTGATATAAAATATATTTTTCTTTTTTTGTTGATGGAAATAATTCGCTTAATAATGGAACATTACGAATCACATCGTATTCTACGCCGTACATTTTTTTAAATTCATCAGCAATCGGGCTGCTCACGGTATATCCATTTTTAAATTTTGGCACACTGAATCTTTCAATCTTTTTCCATATTTTATAGATAGAAGGTCTTGTTATTACTTCTTTCATCTCGCAGAACAATTCATGCGCATCATAAATCAGCGGGATTTTTTTTATTCGGGAAATAAATAAACATGGAAGGATCGTGTCAAGGTCGATCGCGCAAATAGCATCTGCTTTTTTAAAAAGAAGATAAAAGAATAATCGAAGATTGAATTCTGTGTAAAAAAACTTTCCTTTTAAAAACCAGCAATTTAGCCGGACCTGGCTAAAAGGCTTTTTATCGAGAAGCGTAGATTTTGGCAGCTTTCTCCCAACCAGAACAACTTCATATCCGGCAGTGGCCAACGATAAACATATCCGCTGCATGCGCTGGTCGTAACTGAGGTCATTTGTAACGGTAAGATAGATTTTCTTCAAAGCAAATAATTTAGCCTTTTAAGGAACCTTTTTTAAAGGCTGGCGTTCTTTATAAGAATTTCAAATTTCAGATTATTTTCTTTACCTTCGCCGCCGAATTTATCGGAATATTATATTAGATGTTTTTAAAAAATTTGAGATGCCGTATTTGACAAAAGAAAAAAAACAAGGAATTTTTTCAGGTTTTGGCGAAAAAGCAGCCAACACAGGTTCCATTGAAGGCCAGATTGCTTTGCTTACAGAACGTATTAACAGCATATCTGAGCATCTTCAGGCCAACAAAAAAGATTTTTCCACTCACCGCGGATTGATGCAGATGGTAGGCAAAAGAAAACGCCTGCTCACTTACCTTAGCAAGCAAAACCTGCAGGGTTACCGTGCGCTGATCGAAAAATTGGGCCTCAGAAAATAAAACATTTTATGTAGCATATAAGATTTCATCCCAACTGCGAACACGGTTGGGAATCTTTTTTTTGTATGCAAGTGTCTCGATGCAAAATTGATTTGATTTATAACCCGGATTGTGATTACTATCCGTCCCTCCTTGTAATGCACAGTTCAAAAAACAGGAAACATATATATGCTTTCGCAACCAAAAAGTGTAACATTTGATATTGGCAGTGGCCGCAAGGTTACCATTGAAACAGGCAAGCTTGCGCGACAAGCTGATGGCTCTGTTACCGTGCGCCAGGGGAATTCCATTTTGCTTGCAACCGTTGTTGCTAACAAAGAACCAAAAGAAGGCCAGGATTTTTTCCCGCTCTCCGTAGATTATCAGGAAAAATTTGCTTCTGCAGGCCGCATCCCTGGTTCATTTTTTAAAAGAGAAGCAAGGCTGAACGATTATGAAGTGCTCACCAGCCGTTTGATTGACCGCGCTTTGCGCCCATTATTCCCGGAAGATTATTTGTGCGATGTGCAAGTGTTGATCAGTTTGATATCGAGCGATAAGGAAGTGATGCCCGATGCATTGGCTTGTCTGGCTGCTTCTGCAGCGTTGGCAGTTTCTGATATTCCTATTAAAGAGATAATCAGTGAAGTGAGGATTGCACGTGTTGATGGAAAGTTTCTGGTTAATCCAACCCGCACGGAATTAGAGAAAGCGGATATGGAGTTTATGATTGCCGCTACAGAAAAGAATCTGATGATGGTTGAAGGCGAAGCAAAAGAATGCAGTGAAGAAGATTTGGTGAACGCTTTGCAATTGGCACATGATGCGATCCGCATTCAAATAAAAGCACAGGAAGAATTAAGATCAAAAGTTGGTGTCACTGCAAAAAGGGATTACAAGAAGCCGGTGAAAAATGAAGAGCTGGAACAAAAAGTTATTGCTTTCGCAAAAGATAAAGTGTATGCAATTTCAAAAGCTGGCAGCAGCAAACATGAGCGCAGTGATGCTTATGATAAATTGAAAGAAGAACTGGTTGCAAGCCTGGGTGAAGAAATTTCTGATGCAGATAAAAAATTAGCCAAGAAATATTATGCAGACCTTCAATGGGATGTGGTTCGCAATATGATTTTAGACGACCGTATTCGTTTGGATGGACGCACACTTGATAAAGTTCGTCCATTGGCTATGGAAGTAGATCCATTACCAACTCCGCACGGATCTGCTTTATTCACTCGTGGTGAAACTCAATCATTAACAACAGTTACCTTAGGAACTCCTTTAGATGAATTGTTGGTCGAAAGTGCAGCAAAATCTGATTACACTAAGTTCATTCTTCATTATAATTTCCCTCCTTTTTCAACAGGCGAAGTGAAGATGATGAGAGGCGTTGGCCGCAGAGAAGTTGGGCACGGAAATCTAGCAATGCGCTCGTTAAGACAAATGATGCCAGGCAACGATTATCCTTACACTGTTCGTGTGGTGAGCGATATTTTAGAATCGAACGGCTCCTCTTCAATGGCTACTGTTTGTGCAGGTTCACTCGCATTAATGGATGCAGGCGTTCCTTTTCCCAAACATGTAAGTGGTGTGGCGATGGGATTAATAACAAGAGCGAGTGATGGCAAGAATGCAATCCTTACAGATATATTGGGTGATGAAGATCATCTCGGCGATATGGATTTCAAAGTGACCGGAACACGCGAAGGCATTTGTGGTGTGCAGATGGATATTAAAGTTGATGGCTTGAGTATGGACACAATGCGCCAGGCATTAGCTCAGGCGCGTGAGGGACGTTTGCATATTTTAGAAGCCATGTATGAGTGCATGCCTGCAGCACGTGCTGAAGTGAAACCACATGCTCCGAGAATGGTTAAACTGTTCATTGATAAAGAATATATCGGTGCAGTGATCGGGCCGCAAGGCAAAATAATTCAAGAGATTCAACGTGAGACTGGCGCAACTATTAATCTGGAAGAAGTTGGCAATTTTGGTGAAGTGAGCATATTCAGTCCTGCAAAAGAAGGCCTTGATAAAGCAGTTGCATGGATCAAAGGTATTGTTGCTGTGCCGGAAGTTGGCACTGTGTACGAAGCCACAGTAAAAGGCATTAAAGAGTTTGGTGCTTTTGTTGAATTTTTACCAGGCAAACAAGGCTTGCTGCACATCAGTGAAATTTCATGGAAACGACTTGAAAACATGGATGGCGTGTTGAAAGAAGGCGACGTGGTGAAAGTGAAGCTGATTGGCGTGGATGAAAGAACAGGCAAATTCAAATTAAGCCGCAAAGTGCTCATGCCAAAACCTGAAGCAAGGCCAAGTAATCAGGCGCCTCAGCAATAAATAAGATTATTTTTTTGATAAGCAGGCCTGCATTAAAATTGCAGGCCTTTTCTTTTTATTAATGGAAACATACATCAAGATATCGATACAATTAATGGATAATTTAGAACCTGATATCCTCATCGCGCAATTAAGCGAATGCGGTTTTGAAGGTTTTGAAGAAGAGCCAAATTCACTGAATGCATTTATTAATGAAGAAAAATTTTCGGATGCCGATTTAGAAAAAATAATTGCTACTAACGGTGTTGCATACACGAAAACTGTCATTGCTCCCAAAAACTGGAATGAAGAATGGGAAAAAAATTTTGAACCGGTAATGATTGAAAATTTTTGTGGCATCCGCGCTTCTTTTCATCCACCATTTGTTGGACTAACGCACGAGATTATCATCACCCCAAAAATGAGTTTTGGCACTGGCCACCATGCCTCCACTTACTTAATGATCAAAGCAATCAGCACTATTGATTGCAAAGAAAAAACAGTGCTTGATTTTGGAACAGGCACAGGCGTGCTCGCCATACTTGCAGAAAAATGCGGCGCAAAAAAAATAACAGCTATTGATAATGATGACTGGAGCATTGAAAATGCCGCTGAAAATATTGAAGAAAATTGCTGCTCAAAAATTGCTCTTCAAAAAAATGCTGCGATAAAACAGGCCCTAAGCTTTGATATAATTCTTGCCAACATTAATAAGAATATCATACTCGAACACCTTAGCTCTTTTAGACAACATTTGGCCGATGATGGCGTTTTATTATTAAGTGGTTTATTAAGTACAGATTATTTTGATATTGAGAATGAGGCACATAGAAACAATTTTCATATTCAATCAAAACTGGAAAAAGAAAATTGGATTTGTCTTGCTTTAAAAGCCAGCTTAAAACGCTCTTTATCTTAATATTAATTTTTTAAGATTTTATAGCTATATTTGTAATCCAACTTTAACCTTATTTATTAATGGTAGAAGTTCTACTCATCGTTCTCGCATATTTGATTGGCTCTATCCCTACTGCGATATGGATTAGCAAATACTTTTTTGAAATTGACATCCGCGAATACGGAAGCGGCAATTCCGGGGCAACCAACACATTCCGCGTGCTCGGCTCAAAATGGGGAAGCATAGTGATGACTGTTGATGTGCTTAAAGGTGTTATCGCAACCAGTCTTTATATTCTTGTCCCTTATTATTTGCACGACGAATTTGACCGGACCAACTTTATGGTCGGATTAGGATTGGCTGCTGTTCTTGGTCATATTTTCCCTGTATGGGCAGATTTCCGTGGTGGTAAAGGCGTGGCAACTTTGTTTGGAATGATATTGGCGATGCAGCCGATTGTTGCTCTTTATTGTGTTGGAGTTTTTCTTTTGGTATTATACCTTACTCGTTTTGTATCATTGAGTTCCATATTAGCAAGTGTCGCATTTGCAGTGCTTATCCTTTTCATTTTTAATGAAAAAGAACCGCTTTACCGCGGGTTTGCAATTGCAGTAGCATTGCTTGTCGTGCTGACTCATCAAAAAAATATAAGCCGCCTGTTGCGCGGCAGTGAAAGCAAAGTGCCTATACTTAAATACCGCGACAGAAAACGCATGCGCAGGCGTAGCAATCAGCTAAAATAAAGTTTGCGCATATTTATTAATCACCGCCCTTTTTAACTGACTTTAGGTTAATCTGTATTAATGCGGGCTTTAGAGATTTTTATTGGTTGAAATGTCAAAATGACGATTGAATTTTGTAAATTTGCAAACTTTCGGCTTTCTATTTATTTGTATAAATAAAAACTACATAGATGCTACATAATCTGTTGGAAAAGCTCCAGTTGAGAGACGAAAAAAATTTATTGATCCAGGGTCTCCCCTCTTCGATTGAAAAACAGTTTGCAAAGCTGACTTTTGCAAAAAACATCACTCCTCTTCTTCGTTCAAGGAAAATTGATTTTGCGCTTGTGTTCGCTGTGAACGAAACTCAGTTGACTAACATTATTAATGAGGTAACACCTGCAATGCATAATGATGCGAAACTGTGGGTTGCTTATCCAAAACTAGCCTCAAAAATTGCCACCACGCTTAACCGTGATTGTAGCTGGAAGTGCATAACTAGCTTAGGTTATGAAAGCGTTCGCGAAGTAACGCTTGATCATGTTTGGACTGCTTTGCGTTTTCACAAAACAAAAATGAATGCAAAAGGCATTATCAAGGGTTTTGAGGAAGACCTGGTTTTGGAAGAAGTAGGCGCTGAAGAAATTGAGACACCAAGCAGAGCAAGAGAATTTGGCAGCCAGATTAAACGCAGCAAAGCTTCAACTGCTGCTGCAAAAAAACAACAGGCAAAATCTTTTTAATCAGTAATGATTTTTTGGGTGGTTATTTTATTACGAACTAAAAACTTCGTTAGTTTTTATGTTACGTCTAATAATGACTGTTGCACTTTGCTCAATAGAATTACTTCAGTACAAGGGTGCGACGCAAGGATGTTTCATAGTAGCAATTGGCCTGGGACACAAAAATTAATTTTCCCGAAAAAGAATAACAGCATTTTTATAACTTGCTCCTTACAATTTCACAAGTTATATGATAACCCCACTTCGAGTTGGCCTTGCAGGTTTTGGCATGGCTGCTAAAGTTATGCATGCTCCTTTTCTTGCAACGATGCCGGAATATAAGCTGTCAAGCGTTTTAGAAAGACATAATAATGATTCGCAGAAAAAATATCCTTTCGTTGAGGTAGTAAGAGATTTTGACGGATTAATCAATAATCCTGAGCTGGATCTGATTGTTATCACCACTCCGAACAGCACGCATTTTGAATATGCGCAAAAAGCATTGCTTGCCGGAAAGCATGTGGTTCTTGAAAAACCATTCACAATAACATCCGATGATGCGCGATTGCTGATTGAAGTTTCGCAAAAAGCAAATCGTGTGCTGAGTGTTTTTCAGAACAGGAGATATGTATGTGATTTTCTTACCATAAAAAAAATACTTGCGGAAAAATTATTGGGTGACGTGGTGGAATTTGAAGCGCACTACGATAGGTATCGGACCGAAGCAAAGCCAAATGCATGGCGCGAAGAAGATATTCCCGGAAGCGGCATTTTTTATGATCTTGGCTCGCACCTGATTGATCAGGCGTTATTTTTATTTGGCATTCCTAAAACAATCACGGCTGATCTGCGCATGCAAAGACCACATGCAAAAACAGTGGATTATTTTGACATCTGGCTTGATTATGGTTTCATGAAAGTAATATTAAAATCAGGTATGCTTGTCCGTGAGCCGGGACCGCGATACATGATACATGGCACAAAAGGTTCTTTTTTAAAATCAGGTGAAGATCCGCAGGAAGAATTTTTGAAAGCCGGTGTACTTCCAAACATACCGCATTGGGGCGAAGAGATCCCGGAAAATTGGGGATTGCTTCACACCGAAATTAATGGGAAAATAATCAAAGAAAAATATCCATCATTGCGTGGAAATTTTGGGTTCTATTATAAAAATTTATTTGAAACAATAAGAAACGGAATGCCATTAAAAGAAAAACCAGAGCATGGTTTTAACACTATACGAATGGTTGAACTGGGAATAGAAAGCAATCAAAAAAAATGCACGGTTGAATGCACTGGTTTTATCCAATCAAACTACCAATAAGCTGCAGCCGCGAAGATCACTGTTATCAAGCCTTCCGGAGATTTCAAATGTGCCATCGTCAAAAATATTTCCTACATCATCTGTAGCAATAAACGAGCATGAATAAATATTTGCGAGATCAATAATATTTATTATTCCTGAGCCTTGTTCTCGCACATCAAAAGGATCGTCTTCATTTCTTACCAATGTTTTCATCCATGGCACACATTCAAATTTGCCATCACCTTTGGAATAAGCCTGCGAAAGCAATTCCGTCATCCCATATTCTGAATGAATAACGTTCACGCCTAACCGCTTTTTTAAAAAATCATGTGTTTCCAGTCTTGTCAATTCTTCCCGCCGACCTTTCATGCCGCCAGTTTCCATTGCTATTGTATTTTTTAATTGAAGTTGATATTTCTCAGCAAAATCAAGCAGTGCAAAAGTCACGCCTATAAGCATTGTTTGTTGACCTTCATTTTCTAATTGCTTTAATGTTTCATAGAGTCTTTCATGTTCATATAAATAAAAACCGCTTTTCGGATGATTGCTCAATTTTATCAATTCATCAACCATCGCAATGAGAGATGAATTTTTTCTTTCAAGATAAGAAGGCAGCAGACCAATAATGCACCAATTTTCTATCTTTCCATAAAATTTTTCAAAGCCTTTAATAAAGCTTTGCTTGTAAAAAGATCCGTTTTTTACATGATGCTTGCTGTTGATGGTTTGAGTTGTGCCGCTGCTCTCAAAAATAATCTCAGCATCAAAAGAACTTGTTTTGATTTCGTGTGTCTTAAAAAAACTGATTGGCAGGAAAGGGATTTGATTAATGGTTCTGATCTTCTGAACATTTACTTTCAAAGCATCAACATACAATTTGTAAAGCTCGTTTTGCTGATATTGAAAATGAAAAATTTCCAGCGCTAAATGTTCAAACCCATTTTTGCTGACATTGAAAATCTTATCTGAAAAGCCTGCCTTCATGTAAATGAAATGTAAAAGTGAACGCAATAGTAAACCTTTTAGTTAAAAATGACGTAGGTTTGTAAGCATAAATAAGTGCCATGAAACTCAGGTATTTTTTGATAGCCACTATAATGATTACCATTTTTTCCTGTAAAAAAAATAGTAGCGATGTTCCCACTATCAAATTAAAGTCCATAGGGCCTTCTGTTGTTTCCAGAAGCGACTTATTTCAGATAGACATTGGTTTTAGCGGCCTGAACGGCAGTTCTAATGATACTCTTATTATGCAAAAACATGTGCTTAACCAAAATCAGCAAGGGCTAAGCACTGAATTTAGTTTAGATAGTTTTGCGATTCCGAATTTTTCAGGTACTTATAACGGAGATTTTCAGTTGACTTTTGCACGACAGGTCAATAATTATTATCCCCTTCTCCCAGATCCTGCAACTGCACAAAATGATACGTCGATTTTTAGCTTTGTTGTAGTAAAGCGTTCGCAAAATTCAGTTAGCGATACCGTACATTCAGGCATAATTGTTATTTTGTCTCAATGATAAGATATCAATAATGAAGATTTTTCGTTTTTTTCTCTTCAGCAGCCTTTACATTTCTTTATGCGCTGTCCTCATGGTTTATCAAACCAGTTATTTATTATTTCATTCAGTTCCTGCATTTTCTTTAATCTCATTTGTTTTTTTCTCAACTATATGCAGTTATAATTTTCACTGGTATCTAACTCCAAATTCAGTTACTTCATCAGTTCGTGCGCAATGGACGCAAGAACATAAACTGCTCCATCTTATTTTATATTTAATGGGCCTAATCGGTTCGGTTATTTATTTTTTTGTTTTCCGGCAACACTGGATGGCACTGGCTTTCGCGGGTTTTGTTACTTTTTTATATTCAGCGCCGAAGTTGCCGCAAACATTTTTCAAGCAGTTAAAACAAATTGCTATCGGCAAAACAATTTTCCTGTCTTTTGTGTGGATGTATGTTACAACCATGCTTCCAGTTTTTATTGCGGGCGAGCAATGGAAAACTGAGTACTTATTATTTTCCTGCAGCCGTTTTTTTCTTATTTATTCTATCTGCGTTATTTTCGATTATCGCGACCGTGAGGATGATAAAAATGATGGCATTCGCAGCATGATCACTTACTTGAATGAAAAAGGCATCAACAATCTTTTCATTATTTCTCTGGTGTTATTTGCATTATCAACTATCGCTCTTTACTGGTTTCATT
>Ga0207057_1155_pt1 | contig 16492 bp, 17 predicted proteins | sample Alteio_BWMinCont_33_FD_153265 | JGI IMG/M metagenome (GOLD analysis project Ga0207057, IMG submission 153265) | Enriched cells from forest soil in Barre Woods Harvard Forest LTER site, Petersham, Massachusetts, United States -... | ecosystem: Environmental > Terrestrial > Soil > Temperate forest >... | reverse complement strand
TATCAAAGACCTCGGCCGCGTCGCCGATGACCAGAAGGACTTTTTTCATGACAGGTGCAACTCCCCACTAATGTCGGGAACATTCGTGTGGCCGGGGCTGAGGTACTCCGAAGCCCCGGCGGAAGGATCCCCTGTAGAATCTGCAAGCCGGGGCTTCGGAGTACCTCAACCCCGGCCACCCAGGACGGACTGCTTTCCTATTTATGGCGTGTCCACCTTAAAGCGGCTATCATGAGAAATCAACTCTTGAGGGTGCGAAAAATGCGCTTCATCGACGCTCACGTGCATGTCTGGACAGCCGACACGGCCCATTATCCTCTCGCCGCGGGTTACAAACGCGCGAACATGGTGCCGCGGTCATTCACGCCCGAGGAATTGTTCAAGCACACCCGGGCCAACGGCGTCAGTCGCGTCAACCTGATTCAGATAAGCTTCTACGGCTTCGACAATCGCTACATGCTGGACATGATGGACCTCCACAAGGACGTGTTTGTGGGGACGGCGGTCATCGATCCTTTGCAAAAGGAACCCGAGCGGCAGATGACGGATTTGGCCAAACGGCGGGTGCGCGCGTTTCGCATTCACCCGCGCTTGAGCCAATTACCAGCGGCACGCTGGTTGGAGCCGGCGGGTTATGCGCGCATGTTTGCGGCTGGCGCCAAGCACAACCAGGCCATGAGCTGCTTGATCGATCCGGACTGTCTGCCGGAGCTGGACCGCATGTGTCGCAAGTATCCCGACACGCCCGTCATCATCGACCACCTGTGCCGGATCGGCGCCGGCGGCACGATTGCCGACAAAGATGTGCAAGCCCTGTGCGCCATGGCGGCCCACAAGCGCGTGCTGGTCAAGGTAGGAGCTTTTTACGCGCTGGGCGCCAAGAAGCCTCCTTACCAGGACCTGGCTCGCATGATCGAACGCGTCGTCAAGGCTTTTGGCCCGCGCCGCTGCATGTGGGAAAGCGACTGCCCGTACCAGCTCGCCGACGGCCACAGCTATCGCGACAGCATCGACCTGGTTCGCACCGGGCTGAAATTCCTGTCCAATGACGACCGCGATTGGCTGCTGCGCCGCAGCGCTGAAGCGTTTTTCTTCAATTGGTAGGTCATTCTTTCCGCCGAGGCGAGTGGATAGAATAACGTTGCTTGGCGCGCCAGGAGGAAGTCATGACCGGAATGCTGATTTTTGACCGAGACGTATGCCGCGACTTGATTCGCCAAAGGAAAAAACTTGGCCATAACCGTTACGACGAAGTCTGGGAGGGAGTCTATATCATGCCGTCCGTGCCCAGTTTGGAACACCAAGAGATTGTCGCGGACTGCGTGGCTATTTTGACCGAAGTCGTGAAAAATGAACGGAAGGGCAATGTTTATCCCGGCGCCAATGTGAGCGATCGCCCCAAAACCTGGAAAAAGAACTATCGTGTCCCGGATGTGGTCGTCCTTCTTACGGAAAGCCAGGCGCGAAAGTTCGAAAACCACATTTTCGGTGGGCCCGATTTTCTCATCGAAATCCGCAGCCCAAAGGAAGACCCGGACAAAAAACTGCCGTCTTACTCCAAAATCGCCGTGGGGGAACTTCTCATCGTTGACCGAGACTCGCGCGAACCCTCGCTTCTCCGGCATGATGGACATGACCTTGTGCCCGTGAAACCTACCTCTTCCGGAGAGCGATGGCTTGAGAGCGCTGTTCTTCCGCTGGCTTTCCGGCGCGGCGGCACCAAGGCCAAGCCAAAGTTGGAAATCAAGCGGACCGACGGCGTTGCGGGACATTGGAGCGTGTAGGACCCGGGAAGAGGCCGGGCGCTTGCCCGGGGAGGTGCTTCGGCACTTGCAGTTGGAGGATATCAGCGGCTGTCCCAGGTGAGCGTGACACGCGCCACCGGACCAGCGACGCGCAAGCGAATGAACCCGAACGGGTCGTACCCGCACTGCTCCCGCTCGATCTGTACCCGGCTCGGGCTGGCACGCATGCCCGCCTGGTAATGCAGGCTAAGAACGACGACGCCGTTGTCGGGAACGACGTCGGCCACCGTGATGTGATGGCCGTCCGCGTGGATGATCTTGGCCTTGCCCTTGAGGGTGAAATCGCGCGGCGCGTGCTTGATCAGGAAAAGATAGCCCGGCACGTCGTCGAATAGATCGGCCACCGTCACGGCGCCGTCCCATTCCTGGAAGCGTTTCAGCACGGCGGGCGACCAGGCGATCGCCCAGCCGACGTTGTAGCGTTTGCAGTATTCTTCGAGGGCCTCATCGCTCCAGGTCGCTATGGGCCTGCCTGCCAGCGCGCCGTCGATGAAGCTGATGGTGGAGTGATCGATAAAGGCATCCGGGTCGAGACCGCCCAGAAAACTGCGTCCCGTCAATATCGGCAGCAGGGCGGACCAGCGTGAGGCCTGGCGCGACAGCGGCCGATCCTCCCAAAGGATGCGCGCCTCGGGTCCGGTGTGCTGGATGATTTTTCGAACCACCGCTTCGCGCAGCGGCCCCAATCCGATCTGGAGGGGTTCTGTGCCCAGACAGCGCTCCCCTAGAGGCGCCAGCTCGCCCTGGTAGATATACCCCGTGAGAGCTACGCCGCCGAGCAAACTCGCGAGGCCGACTCTTCCCACGGCCCCCTGCCTGTACAATCGGCCGAATAGCCATAGCCACGCATGAGCCGCCGGCAAGGCCGCAAACCACAGGGCCGGCAAGAACAAACCCGAAGTTCCCATCTGGCCGAGCGGCTCCCAGGAAATACCCAGAAAAGCCAAAACAAGGAGACTGAGGGTTCCCAGTGCCAGCAGACGCGCGGCCAGGCGCTGCTGGTAATGGAGCACGACTAGGCCGAGAAGGCTGCTTCCCAGGATAAAGAGGGCGAGGGCGCGATCGACCGGCTCGCCCCAGAGCGGAGCGTTCCACAGCGTTGCGAAGGTGCGGTGGGGCAAGACGACGGTGCTGACCGGCAAGGGGGCGCGCAGCCACCAGTAGCTGACCCAATCGATGAGCCACGGGAGGTTGACCAGGGTGGCAGTCCCCTGAGCGAGGAAAAGAGTGCCGTGCCAGGTGAACGAGCTGTGCCGGGCGCCCACGCACAGGTAAAACGACAAAAGCAGTAGCAGGGCTATGGGAAAGAGCAGGGGTTGGAAGAACCAGACCAGGCTCGCGGTCAGCCACATGCCGAACCAGGATACGGTCCCCGGCAGCCGATGAAAGCGGATCAGCATGGCGGCGTGCGCCAGCATCGCCAGCGAGGCGAGAAGTAGGTCCCCCTCGCCTGCCTCCATGGCCAATCGTCCCGAAGGCCCACAGGACAGAAGAATGCCGAGGGCCATGGCCAACAGGCTCGCGCCGCTGGACAATCCCGCCCCATAACAGGCGAGCACCAGCAGCAAGGGTGCACATAGACACAAGACCAGCAGGCCAACTTTGTAAGCGGCAGGGTTATACGTCCCGCCGCCCAGAAGAAGGACGACCTCGGCGATTCGGCTGCCATTGAAAATGGGTGTCTTGGGATAACCGGCCTGGAAAGCGGGGTCGTAGACACACGTAGTACCGCTGTTCAGCAGCCCTTCCGCTCCCTTGGTTCCCAGGTAGAGGTTCGGAGGGTGGGAGCCGGATATGATTGGCCGGTCGTCCAGGAGCGTGTGCCAGGGAGCTTCAGGGCCGAAAAGACCCAGGGTCAACCAGGTTTGCCAGGCGAATAGGCCAAGCAAGCCAAGCAGCTTCATGGACCCATGCCAGGGGGCGGTTCCTTCGCCCGGTTTGTCTTCGGATCCTTCCATCATCCGGGATGGTACTGCGAGAGGTTTTTTCGGGCAAGGGGAAGAATTTCGGCGCCTGTCCGCCTTGCTTGACAGGGTTGCCCCCCTTGTTACAATGCGCTGGGAACCTCTTCGAGTCGGCCACCTCGGGGAATTACGTCTATGCAAAAATGTCAAAAATGCCATAATCCGGCGACCTTGCACATCACGGAGGTGCTGGCGGATAATCAATTTGAGGAGCTGCACCTGTGTGAGCAGTGCGCGAACAAGTACCTATACGAGCCGCAGCAAAAGATCGGCGTGGGCAAGGGAGCCGCGGTCGAGGCGCGGGAGGGGGACGAGGGCTTATTCAATCAAAATGAATGCCCCCAGTGCGGCATCAAGTTCGTGGAATTCCGCAACACGGGCAGGCTGGGTTGCCCGCACGATTATCAGGCGTTTCGCGAGGAGTTGTTGCCGCTTCTGGAAAACATCCACGGCGAAGTGCGCCACTGCGGCAAGGTGCCGCGCCGGTTGCCGCAGAGCAAAGAAATGCAATCGGAGCTGGTCCAGCTCCGCAACCGGCTCAAGCAGGCGGTCACCAAGGAAGACTACGAAGAGGCCGCCAAGATTCGCGATCGCATCAAGCGACTGGAAGAAGCGTGATTGCTGTGGAGCACGGACCTGGGAGCCCGACGCGTAAGCGAGGGTTTGCACTAAGCGACGGGAAGAACCGTGAATGCTCTGGAGCACGGAGGACTGCGCGTGAAGTGTCAAGCGTGCGACGAGGCGGCGACGATCCATTTGACGGACATCGTCAATGGACACAAGAGGGAAGTCCACCTCTGCCAGGCCTGCGCCGAAAAGCGTGAGATCCTGAAGCACCAGGAATTGAACCTTTCGGCGATCCTGCAAACGGTGATCGGCCAGCACGTCGGCCCCTTGACGGACGAGCTGGCGCGATTGACCTGCCCGTCGTGCGGCATAAAGTATATGGAGTTCAAGGCGGAAGGCCGGCTGGGTTGCCCGCAGGACTACGAAGTGTTCCGCGCCGCGCTGGCGCCGCTCCTGCAGCGGATCCACCGGGCGGAACGGCACGTGGGCAAGGTCCCGGCCCACGTGGTGCGCAACGCCGCCCTGCAAACGGAACTGATGGAACTTAGGCAACATCTGCGACGCGCCGTCGATGCGGAAGCTTATGAAGAAGCCGCACGTCTGCGTGACCTGATTCGACAAAAGGAATCCACGGATGAACCTGGATAGCCTGACGCAGAATAGCGGGGAGTGGCTGCGCGGCAACGGCGCGGAGTGTGACATCGTCATCTCCAGCCGCATTCGGCTGGCTCGTAACCTTTCCTCGTTCCCTTTCACCAATCGGGTCAGCGCTCACCAGAAAGCCGAGATCGAAACCCTGCTCCGCGAACGGCTGGCCAAGCTGGAGTTCGCCCCCAAGCTGGAATACTTGAATATTCCCACCCTGACTCCCCTCGATCGCCAGCTCCTCGTCGAACGCCAGCTCATCAGCCGCGAGCTGGCCAATACGGACGGGCCGCGCGGCGTCGCGGTGGCTCCGCTTGAAAACGTCAGCATCATGATCAACGAGGAAGATCACCTCCGCCTCCAGGTCATGCGCAGCGGCTTTTCCCTCGACGAGGCCTGGCAAGACATCGACCGGCTCGACGATCACCTGGAAAGCCGGATCAATTACGCCTTCAGCGAGGAATTCGGCTACCTTACCGCCTGCCCGACCAACGTCGGCACCGGCATGCGCGCCAGCGTGATGTTGCACTTGCCCGCCCTGGTCCTTACCAAGCAGATCGAGAAAGTCTTCCGCGCGTTGCAAAAAATCAACTTGGCGGTGCGCGGCCTCTACGGCGAGGGAACCCGTGCTTCGGGCGATTTTTACCAGATTTCGAACCAGGTGACGCTGGGCAAGAGCGAGGTGACCATTCTCACCGAAATCCGCGAGGTCATTCCGCAAATCATCACCTACGAGCGGCAGGCGCGCACCACCCTCACCCGCGAAAGTCGCCAGGCCCTGCACGATAAGGTTTCGCGCGCTTTCGGCACTCTGCAATCCGCCACCATGATGACCAGTGAGGAAACCATGGATTTGCTCTCCAGCGTGCGCCTGGGAGTGAACCTGGGTCTCATCGAAGACATCACCATTCCCACCGTCAATGAGCTCTTCCTGCAAACCCAGCCGGCCCACTTGCAAAAACTGATGGGCACGCCCCTCGACGGCGAAGAGCGCAATTCGGCCCGCGCCCGTTACCTTCGCAATCGCCTGCGCGAAACGGGGCCTGGCCTCAATTAGGGAATGTCCAGGCTAACTTCCAAGTCGTAGGTCAGGCTTTCGAGCCTGACGTCAGGCTCGAAAGCCTGACCTACGAGGCCCAGAGACTGCCCATGGCCCCCAACCGACGCTGGCTGGTCTGGAGCGGCTTTGTCGTTCTTTGGACGACCGGGCTGCTCTTGCCTGCGCAGGCCTTCGAAAACCTACCGGGCCAGGAAACGATTGCCAGCAAGAAATTTCCGATCGGCAAGTCGCTGCACGTCGCCGGCTATGCCGTGATGACTATTCTGAGCGCCTGGTTGCATCTCGCCCCCCGTTATCGCTGGATCCTCGTTTTTTTTCTGATGGGTCACGCGACAGCCACGGAGCTCATCCAGCAAGGCGTTGAGGGTCGAACCGGCAGCTTGCGCGATGTGGCACTCGACCATCTCGGCGTAATGCTCGGTTTATTGCTGACGTGGAAGTGGTGGCTCGAAGAGGACGGGAGAGGTTGACGCGCCACCGGTAGACGCGCCTACGCTCGCGGACATGCCGCCGGGAAATGTCATTGTGGGAGGCACTTCAACGCGCGGACCGCGCCAGGCGACGACGAGCGCCAGAACGGCGGCGGCAATCAGGACGAGGATGCTGATGTTCTGCGAGAGTGTCATATTGAAGGCGACCGTCTCCGTATCCGTCCGCAGCATTTCATTCAAGAAGCGGTGAATGCCGTAGCCAAACATGAACAGGACCATGACCGAGCCGTCGCGCCGCTTGAACGGATAATACGACAGAAGGAAAAACAGCAAGAGCGCCATGCTGATCGTTTCGTAAATCTGCGTGGGGTTGAGGCCGAGAGTCATGGGGCGGAATGGGCCGATGGTCACGGTCCTTTCGCCGCCGTCGCGCAGCACCAGAAGTTCCAGGTCGTTTTGGCCGCGCGGCCAGTGACTTCGCAAGTAATAGACCAAGTCGTTGTAGCCGTCGATTTCCTTGTCGTTGACTTTGGCAATCTTGTCCCCGGGTTTCAGTCCCGCCTGTTCGGCGGGCGAACCCGGTGCCACGGAGCGCACGCTGGTTGTCGGGCGGCTGGAATCGCCGAGCGGGGCCACGGTAAAGCCGGCGGCACTCTGGTATCCGCGTTCGACCATCGTGGTGACCGGCGGGGCCGGTAGCGGAAAATGGATGGCCGGGCAATCCGCGCATGCGACATTTCCGTAACAGCAGCCGTTGAGCAGGCAACCGACCCGTCCCAGGGCCAGGCCCAGGGCCGCACAGGGAGCGACGACGTCGATAAACCTCCAGGTCGAGACGTTGTGTTTGCGCAACCACAAAAAATAGGCGACATAATAGCCGATCACCGCGCCGATGGGCCCACCGTAAAACACCAGGCCTCCGTCCCAGAGTTGGAAGAATTGCCAAAACGTCGCAAAGTTTTCCCGGTACTGGATGATGAAGACGGCGCGGGCGCCGATGATGCCGCTGATAAAGATCCAGACGGCCAGATCTTGCACACGCTCCTTCGAAATTCCTTCGCGGCGTCCCAGCCGGACGGCCAGCCAGGTGCAAAGCACGAACGCCAGAAAGAGCATCGTGCCGTAACCGTAAATGGGAATATCCGTCAATACATCCCAGAGAGAATGAAGCGGTATATAGAAAAGGACCTGGCGCATGGGTATGGGTTCCGTCCAGGGTGGCCGGGGCTGAGGTACTCCGAAGCCCCGGATCGCAGCCTCACATGAGCTACTTCCGCCGTGGCTTCGGAGTACCTCAGCCACGGCCACGTGATACGGGCCTTCCCGTTCACTCTCAGAATAATTTCCGGACGATTTTTCCACAACCCCGATGTTCAGGGCACCTTGAGCGCATCGAAGATGCGCCCGAGCAGGTTTTCGGAGGTGATGTCTTCCGCTTCCGCCTCGTAGGTGACGCTGAGACGATGGCGAAGCACGTCGAGGCCGATGGTCTTGATGTCCTGCGGGGTGACATACGATCGGCCTTCCAGAAAGGCCTGGGCGCGGGCGCCGCGCGTCAGAAATATCGTGGCCCGCGGGCTGGCGCCGTACTGGATGTAGGGGCCGATATCCAGGCCGTAATCGGCGGGGTGCCGGGTCGCATGCACGATCTCGACGATGTACCTTTTTATCTTGGGATCGATGTATATGCCGTCGATGACCTTGCGGAGCTCGAAAATGCCGGCAGCGCTCATGACCGGCGCGATCGTGAGGTCCGGGTCGATGGACGCCATCCGTTCCAGGATGGCGAGCTCTTCTTCCTTGGTCGGATAGGTGAGCTTGACCTTGAGCATGAAGCGATCGACCTGGGCCTCGGGCAAGGGATAGGTCCCCTCTTGCTCGATCGGGTTTTGCGTGGCCAGCACCAGGAACGGCTGCTCGAGCGGATAGCTGGTTTCGCCGATGGTCACCTGTTTTTCCTGCATGGCCTCCAGGAGGGCGCTTTGCACCTTGGCGGGGGCGCGGTTGATCTCGTCGGCGAGCACGAAGTTGGCGAAGATGGGGCCTTTCTTGATCGTGAATTCGCCCGAGCGCGGATTGTAGATCTGGGTGCCGATGACGTCGGCGGGCAACAGGTCCGGCGTGAATTGGATGCGCCGAAACGCCAGATGCAGGGCCCGGGCGACGGTGCGGACCGCCAGAGTCTTCGCCAGGCCCGGCACGCCCTCGATCAAGACATGGCCGCCGGTGAGCAGGCCCAGCAGCAAGCGGTCCACCATGTCGCGCTGGCCGATGATGACCCGGCCGACCTCGTGATAGAGCGGGTCCAGGTTCGCCCGTGCTGCTTGCACGCTCTTGTCACGCTCGGCCACGTCGCTCATTTCCGTCCTCATTTCCGCTTGCCGCTCGATTTTTGCACCCCCGTGCCGGTTGATTGTATAATAACGGCCTGTTGGCGCCACCGGAAAAGGAAGGATTCCCGTTGGCGCAAGGCAAGAAAGGACCTGATTCAAGGGGGACATGCCATGACAGACCCCATCCTGGATCCCGATGAGTTGCCCGAGGGCACCGAAATTCAGGACGCCAACTACCACGATGAGGAACAGGAGATTCGCAACGACGAAGAGCACGGGCTGCACCGCAACTGGCCCGTGCGCTCGCAGAAAAACGTCCGCCGACCGCCGCCGAGAAAAAGATTCCACGAGGAGTATTGAGCGGAATCGTTCACGCTTTTGCGTGACGCACGTCATCTGGCTCTTAGCACCAGATGCGCTCTGCCTCGTTAAGGGCTCCACGGAGCGCAGCCTATTCATTTGGAGAATTCATGCGTCCCAATCCGGTCAAACGTGCCCTTCGCGAAGGCAAGCCCGCCGTGGGCACCTGGCTGTCCCTGGGCAGCATCACGGCGGCGCGGTTCATGGCGCGGGCCGGGTTCGCCTGGCTGACCACGGACCTCGAACACAGCCAGGTGGACTGGGAGACCGCCACCCACATGTTTGCCACGATTGCGGACGCCGGCTGCACCGCCCTGGCGCGCGTGCCCGCCAATCGGCATGTGAAAATGATGCTCAACGGAGCGGCCGCCGAAGTGCAAAAACTGGGAAGCGGGACGGCGAAACAAGAAATGGCGAAGTATTGATGATCTGTTATTACACGCGCCCTACCCTCGGCGAGTTGATAATTGCGGCGCCAACTCATCGCGCCGAGCAGCTTGTTAGGCGGCGCTAAACTGGCGCCCTTCCTATACCCCTTGGATTTTGAACACTTCATATCCGTAAGTGCAAATTGCAAAATCATATATGGCCGAAAATCGGCGTGTTCACGGTCCTTTGCCGCTGAACACATGGATTTTCAGTAATGTTTGTTGCGGCTCTGCCGCGCTAGGGCAAATCGAGCGCGTAGTTTGTTATAACTACATGTTAATTAGTTGTTTGCGGACGCGCATCGAGTTGCCAACTCGAAAAAACTGAGTTAACGCGGTTGCACTGGGGCTTCTTGCTCGATGACGATCATCACGGCTTCCGGCCTGGCCATGACGGCATCGTCGTCATCCAGGTTTTTCTTCTTGGCGGGAGCTTCACCCTTGGTCAATTCTCCCTTTGCGGGGGCGGAAGGTTTGGCGAGATAGACCGTGACGAATTGGCCCACGTTGAGGCGGTCGAAATCGGCTGGGTAGCCGCGGAGTTTGCTGCCGGCGCGTAGGGCGGTAAGTTCCTTCTGGGTATAGGTTTTCATTTTCCCCTTGTCATCGAACTCGATGGGGGGGAACATGGCCCGGACCTTGCAATTCTCGGCGGCGCGCAGGTCCATGTCCTTCATGGTCTGTATTTCGGTGTTCATCTTACGGGCCAGCTGCATCTGGAATTGGGCCATTTGCTGGGCCTGCTGGTAGCGGGCTTGCGGTGTATTTGCGGGCAAGCGCATGAGCCGGCCCATCTCGTTCATTTTCCACATGTTTACCTGGTAGACCTTCATCGGGTCCACCACGGGAATTTCAATGGCGAAGTCGCGTGCGGAGTTGGCGTCCATCCGCTTTAGCTTGGCGGTGATGGTCTGGCCATAGACGACCTTTTCTTCGGGCTCCGCCTTCTTGGATTCTTTCTTCTTGTCCTTGTCTTCATCCTTCTTCTCGTCGTCCTTTTTGGCGTCCTTCTTGTCCGCGTCCTTCTTTTCGGCGTCCTTCTTCTCGACCTTGGCATCCGCCTTGGCGGGATCCTTCTTGTCCGGGTCCTTCTTGTCCTGGGCCCCCAAGTTGGGAAGGAGCACGATCAAAAAAGCCAAAAAGCAGATAATCCGGCCAAACCCACGCATCGCACACCCCCTCAAAGAGGACGATTAAGCACTTGTAGCCTTGGACGTTACTTTAATCGATCTGGTTCCCTGATACAACCAAAAAATGGGACGGCCGCGGTCCCGCTGGCGGATTGAAGGCCCGGAATGTTTGCGGGTGTGCCCTTGACTTCTTACAATGGCGGAGTTGTGGTTGTCTCCTCTGGGGAGCACGGCGGCGCATGGAAACGGTTCAAATCAAGTGTGGCAGTTGCAATCGGGTGATGGCCATCAGTGTCGAGCACCTGGGCAGCCAGGTCCACTGCCCGCACTGTGAGGCCATCGTGCAGGCCCCGCCGCGTCCGCCGTCCAAGGCGCCCGAGATAGGGGGCGACAACGACAACGGTGAGACGGAAAGCATTTTCGCCGGCCCGGAAGTGACCGATGACATCTTCAACAGTGGGCCGAGCGGGCCGCTGGTGGAGATGCCTCTCGAAAGAATTGCCGCACCTCCGCCGCAGCCGAGGGAGAGCGACGCGACCGTCTACGCGCCCCCGCCAGGAGCAAAAGAGCCGGTTTTTTTCGAGGAGAAGAGAAAAGACGAGAGCACCCAGGCCATCCCGGCGCGGGCGCCGGCGTGGACGGATGCCTCCACCGTCTACGAGGAGAGTCCGGGGGATAACGCCAGCCTGGCCGCCTTGCAGCCGCGCCGTCCTGAAAGAAAAAGCGCCCTCGCCCCCATCCTCTTGATTTTTCTGGTGCCCTACGCCATCCTGGCCACCCTCGTGATCGCCTATCTGCTGATGAACCAGGCGCGCGTCATCAATCCCCTGGAAATACTTCCCGATCCCAAGCCCAAGGACGGCGGTCCACGCACAACGCGCGTGGCCCACGATTCCATCTTGCCCGGCCAACTCAAAACAAACCTCAACCTGCCCCTGCAAATCGGCATCCTTCAGGTCACCCCCGTCAAGGTGCAGTGGAACTCGGACGATCAATTGGTCCTCCACCTGAAAATGAAGAACATGTCCAAGGACGTGGTGTTCAATCCCATCTCCTACGAGTTCTTGAAGTTCGCCCCGGGCGTGAATGCCAGCCCTCCCTATAGCTACCTCGATTGGAAAGAGAAAAAGCTCTATGGCGGCGACCCCGAATGGCTGCGCGGTCCGGAGGGCAAGGAAATTTTTGGCGGCGACATCGAGCCCGGACAGGAAGAATTGATCCGCATCTATACCGTATCGAAGTACAAGAACGACGTCAAAAGGATCGCCGCTTCCAATGAAACCCTGGTCTGGCGCGTGCAGGTGCGGCGCGGCTTTGTCGAAGTGCGCGGCAACCAGGTCTCGGCCACCGCCGTCGTCGGCGTCGAATTCAACGCCAAGGCGATTGAAAAAGAAAGCCAAGCCCCGTTATAGGCAAGATTACCATTAAACCTTCACAAGGAGCGCCGTTCGCCGGGACTTCCAGGCGGCAGCGAAATTGAATGCGGCTAACTCGTGCCTCCAGCTATGCCCTTCACGCCGTCGTCTACATGGCCTCGCAGAAAAAAGAAGTTCCTACGGCCTCCCACGTCATTGCCGAGAAACGCGGCATCCCGGAACGATTTCTGCTCAAGGTGCTCAAGCCGCTGGTTTCCGCCCAGGTCCTGTTCTCGGTCAAGGGGCCCAACGGCGGCTATCGTCTCGCCCGTCCGGCCAGCGAAATCACTTTCCTGGAGATACTGGAAGCGGTGGACGGCCCCATTCGCGGGAATGCCTCCGTTCGTCACGATGAGCCGCGCACCTTCCTCAGTCGCAAACTTGAACAGATCTGCAACGAATCCGCCGATCAGACGCGCAAATCTCTGAGCAAGATCAAACTCTCCGATCTTGCGGGCCGCGATTGACCTCGCCACGGCATCACAAGGGAATCGGATGATCCCGAACGACCGTGCCTTCCGATTATAAGAAAGAAATGACTCCGGCAGCCGGGGGAAATAGGGGAATTGTAGGTCCTGTCCCCATTTCCAGCGGCAGTGGTACGTGGCCTCTGTGGAGCCGCCATGATTCGTTCGGTTCTAGGCCTGATGGCCCTGAGCTTTGGCACTTCATTGGCTTTTGCTGAAAATCCGGCACCTTCGTACCTCTACAAGATGATTTCCGGGCCCAACCACGCCATCACGCTTCAAGGGGAACCCTATACCCCGCAGGAAGGCGACCTCATCTTATTTGACGATCACAACAAATTTGTTCACCTGCTTTACGAGCTGCGGGGCACGGGCGGCCCGCTCCATACCGCCATCGTTTTCAAACGCGCGGATGGCACGCCCGCGATCCTGGAAGCGGGACCGAACCTGACGCCCAAAGTATTCGTCCTTGAGGTCGAGCCGCGCTTGCACGATTTTTATGGGACCATATTGATCCGCCGGCTGAAAAAGCCGCTTACCCCCGAGCAATCCGCACACCTGACTCAGTTCGCGCTGGCCCAGGAGAACAAGCATTATTCCTTGGTCCGGTTGGCGCTGCAGGTGACTCCCTTTCGTCCGCGCGGGCCTTTCCGCACCACCTGCTTCGGCAGGACCTGCCTGGACCGCAATCGCTGGACGTGCAGCGAGCTAACGGCCGCGGCGGCCACTGCGGCAGGCGTCCTGAGCCAGAAGCGCTTTTGCGCCAATGGCATGTATCCCCGCGACTTGTGCTACGACGAGAAATTTGACCTCAGTCCCTTTTATGACGATCCGGCCCTCTGGTATCACCAGGCACAGCTTGAAATGGATGGAAACGCCATCAGGCTGTGTGACGGGCGTACGGAAGAAACCAAAAAACGCTAAGGGCTCCCAGGTCGGAATCCCTTTGCGAGAATTCCTTTCTTTTGTGTCCTGTTGCGCCGGCCAGCGCTCGCTTTCCGCGCGCCGTTGCAGCTAGGCGGAGGATTTTCTATAATGCATGGTTTACGTTTCTGCTTTGACGATGCTCCCACGCACGGCGGCTGCGGGGATGGGGTGGTTCCATGTTCGAAGGCATTTCCCGTGGCCTGACCGAGGCCCTGAAGCGGCTACGTGGGCGCGGTCGATTGACCGAAGCCAACGTTCGCGAAGGCATGCAACAGGTCCGGACCGCCCTCCTGGAAGCCGACGTCAACTTCACCGTCGCCAACGAGTTCATCCAGCGCGTCACCGAAAAGGCCGTCGGCCAGGACGTCCTGCGCACTCTCGATCCCAGCGAGCAAATCGTCCAGATCATCTATGGCGAGCTGGTCCAGCTCATGGGCCCGGTCGATCATCGCTTTCACTTCGCCAAGGATCGCCCCACGGTCCTCATGCTGTGCGGCCTGCAAGGTAGCGGCAAGACAACCACCGCGGGCAAACTCGCGCTGCTACTGCGCGACAAGCATGGCCGCAAGCCCATGTTGGTGGCGGCCGACTTGCAGCGTCCCGCCGCCGTCGAGCAGCTTCGCGTGCTGAGCGAGCAACTGGGCATCGCTTTTTACAGCGAAGGCGCCGCCGGCCCGGACGGCAAGGGCCCCAGCCCCATCGACGTGTGCCGCAACGCGCTGGCGCACGCCAAGAAAACGTTGATCGACACCGTCATTCTCGATACCGCCGGCCGGCTGCACATTGCCGAAATGCCGATGGACGAGCTCAAGCAGATCGATCGGCTGGTCAAGCCCGACGATGTCTTCCTGGTCAGCGACGCCATGACCGGCCAGGATGCGGTCAATAGCTCGAAGGCCTTCAACGATGCCCTCGACCTCAACGGTGTCATCCTGACCAAGCTCGACGGCGATGCCCGCGGCGGGGCGGCCCTGTCGATCAAGGAAGTCACCAAGGTGCCGATCAAGTTCATCGGCGTCGGCGAGAAATTGCAAGCCCTCGAAGAATTCGTCCCCGAGCGCATGGCCCAACGGATCCTGGGCCAGGGCGACATCATGGGGATCATCGAAAAGGTCCAGCGTGTCCAGTCCGAGCTGAGCCAGGAGGAGATCGAGAAGCAGCAGGCCAAGCTGGCCAAGGGGAATTTCACCCTGGATGATTTCCGCAAGCAGTTCGAGACCATGGCCAAGATGGGCGGCATGCGCGACCTGATGGCCCAGATGCCCGGCATGGGCGACATGATCCCCGAGGGCGAGGACCCCGAGCAAGCGATCAAGCGCATCCAGGGCATGATCGACTCGATGACCAAGCAGGAGCGCAACGATCCGGACGTGATCGACCTGAGCCGCCGCCGCCGCATCGCCGCCGGCAGCGGCACCGAACCGCACGAGGTCAAGCAGTTCATCGGCCAGTTCGACCAGGTCCGCACGCTGATGCGGCAGATGGCGCAGATGTCGATGTGGCAGCGCCTCAAGATGATCACCGGACTGGGCAAGGCCGGCATGTTTCAACCCGGAGCTTCGATGCCCAAGAACAAGATCGGCACCGGCCACCGCAAGACCCCCAAGGAACGGGCCGAGGAACGCAAGAAGAAACGCAAGAAACGATAAAATGGTGAGTAGTGAGTGGTAAGGGTACCACTCACCACTCACTACTCACCAAACCGCAGGAGACCAAAAGTGGCAGTTCGTATCCGCATGAAGATGATGGGTCGCAAGCATCGGCCTTTTTTCCGCATCGTGGCCATCGATTCGCGGCAGCCGCGCGATGGCCGGATCCTGGAAGAGCTGGGCACCTATGACCCCATGATGAAAGACAAGGAAAATCGCGTCACCCTGAACCCCGAGCGTTTCAAGTACTGGCGGAGCGTGGGCGCCCTGGCCTCGGAAAGGGTCACGGTCCTGTTCAACAAGTACATGAAGAAGCTCGAGGGGGCCGCGGCCCACGCCCCGGCGCCCGCCGCCCCGAGCGTCTAACCCTTGTTTGGCCGCGCTGCCCGCGCTCGCCGTCGGCTCGCGGCCAAACGAAGTGAACCCCATGCGCTTTGATGTCCTTACGCTGTTCCCCGATATTTTTCAGGGTTACTTCACCCAAAGCATCCTGAAATTGGCCCTGGACGCGGGCCTGGTGAAGATCCACGTGTGGAACATCCGGGACTGGGCCAAGGGCAAGCATAAAAGCGTGGACGATCGCCCCTTCGGCGGCGGGCCCGGCATGGTCATCATGCCCGAACCGGTCTTCGATGCCGTCGAGGCTATCCAGCGGGAAGATGCCGAGCCGGGCCTCGTCGTCCTGCTGACCCCCGGCGGCCGCCGCCTGACTCAAGGGGTGGTCAAGGAGTTGGCAAAGCACAAGCGGCTCCTGCTTCTGTGCGGCCGCTATGAAGGATTTGATGAGCGGATCCGCCTGGGCCTCAAGCCGTGCGAGATATCGATCGGCGATTTCATCTGCAACGGCGGCGAGGTGCCGGCCATGGTCGTCATCGATACGGTGGTTCGTTACGTGCCGGGAGTCCTGGGCGATGAGAACAGCGTTACCGAAGAATCGCACAGCGTGCCCGGCCGCCTAGAATATCCGCAGTACACCCGACCGCGTGTCTTCCGCGACATGGCGGTGCCCGAGATCTTACTCAGCGGCGATCACGGGGCGATTGCCCTGTGGCGGCGCAATCAGTCCCGAGATGTAGATGAGGCTTGCGAGCCTGACAAAGAGAATTTGAACCGAACTAAAGACCTTCAGGCGCGAAAGCCTGACCTACAGGGAGAAAAACATGAAGAATAAGCTCATGGCGCTGGTGGAGGCGACGCAGCTCAAAAAAGACGTCGCTCCGTTCACCATCGGCGACCAGGTCGAAGTGCATCAGCTCATCCTGGAAGGCGAAAAACAGCGCACCCAGGTCTTCGCCGGCGTGGTGATCGCCA
>Ga0207057_1154_pt1 | contig 16533 bp, 18 predicted proteins | sample Alteio_BWMinCont_33_FD_153265 | JGI IMG/M metagenome (GOLD analysis project Ga0207057, IMG submission 153265) | Enriched cells from forest soil in Barre Woods Harvard Forest LTER site, Petersham, Massachusetts, United States -... | ecosystem: Environmental > Terrestrial > Soil > Temperate forest >... | reverse complement strand
TTCCCGTTACTAATCTGGCCCAGTTGCCAAAAAGAGGTGCAGGCAGTTCATATCAGTTTGTGGGCAACGCTAGCCACCGGCAAAGAGGAGGTAATCAAGGTTGCCGCAGGGATGAGATCGCGCGCTTGACAAACCTCCCGATTACCTACACAATGCAGTACATATCGTGCTTGGTGAATTTGAATACGTTCTGATAACCGCAGCGGCTGGCCTGGGCGAGAGCGCCTATGGTGCGGCCATTCGTGAAGAGATTGAGAAGGTAGCAGGCCGAAGATGCTCGATTGGGGGTTTATACACGACGATTGAGCGGCTGGAGAAGAAAGGCATGCTCAAGACGTGGATGGGCGAGGCTACGGCCCAACGCGGCGGCCGAGCAAAACGCATGGTGCGCGTGACGCCGAAGGGCATGCATGCGGCGAAGGAGTTTTACGAAGCAATGATGCGCGTAAGCCGTAACGCTTCATGGGCTACGAGCAAGCCGGAGCGTGCGTCATGAGTTCACTGGTAGAGATGGCGACGATCTTTCTTGCGCCGACGGATCGGGAAGCGGTGCTGGGCGATCTGGCGGAGACGGGTGCCAGTGGATGGAACGCCCTTGGCTCTGTGCTGGGACTTGTGGTGCGGCAGCAGATGGAGCTTTGGCGCGCGTGGCAGCCGTGGGTTGCAAGCAGCGTGGCCTTCGCGGGGAGTTTGCTCTTACTGGGCGTGTCCTTTGGGCTATCGGTGGACTCGCGTCATCTTCTACGCGGCGAGCGTGGATATGGCAGCGTGCTCTGTGAAGCTCTGCTGATGCTGTTGTGGGCGTGGACGAGCGGATTTGTGGTGGGGTCACTCTCCGGGAAGACGCGATGGGTGAGCGGCATTCTGTGCGCGATTCCGTGCCTCTTCTGTGTGCTTCGGTTTCAGGACACGTCTCTCTCGCGTCTGTGCGTGCTCTTGTTTCTGCTACCAGGTGTGGGCGGTGTCGTGCAGGGAGTACGTCGCGCTCGTTTGTCCCATAGGACAGCGCTGACGTTGGCCACAGCCATGACTGCCCTGATGTTGGTTTGGGGCGGCGGCATGTACATCCGGAACTGGTTCTTGTTCCTGCCCGCGTGGTGGCTTGTGGCTCATGCAGAACGATCGGAACTCTCCAACTAAAAGGTGGCGGCATGAAGACGCAAAAGAGAAAATTTGCAGCGGTTCTCTGCGCACTCCTTTTGAGTGCGGTTTCCGCGGTCGCTCAAAGCGATGGAAGCAAGAGCCAGATTGTGGAGCGAGTGATTCATTCGAAGAACTTTGAGGGGAACAAGATTGGCGTAAGCCCTGACCGCAAGCTGGTGGTGTATCTGCCTGCTGCGTATGACGGAGCGTCGAAGCGCTATCCGGTTCTCTACTTTTTCCCGAGCCCAATGGATGGATATCGGACGCTCTTCGATACGAGCGGCGCACCGGCTCTGTTCGACCGCGCCATCGCGCGAGGTACAGTTCGCAGCCTCATCCTTGTCTCTGTGGATATGACGACTCCACTGGGAGCTTCGTGGTTTGTGAACTCTCCTGTAACCGGAAACTGGGAAGACTTTGTGGTGCAGGAGCTTGTCCCCTATGTCGATGCCAGCTTCCGCACGATACCGACGCGGGATGCGCGCGGACTTGTGGGAGAGCATATGGGAGCTTATGGCGCCATCCGCATCGGCATGAAGCATGCGGATGTCTTTGGTTCGATCTACGGCATGAATCCCGTGGGCACAGGATCAGGCGTGCAGATTATGGATTCAAGGCCTGATTGGGATTTGCTCGCGCATGCGGCTTCTCTGGATGAAGTGAAGAAGGATGGATTCTCTGCGATCTTCACGTCGATCTTTCAGGCCCATTTGCCGAACCCGGAGAAGCCACCGCTCTATGTTGATCTGCCTGCGCATCGGGAGGGTGGAAAGTTGGTGATCGATTCGAAACTCACCGCGCGATTAAGAGATAGCTTCTTTCTGGAGTCGATGATCCCGCAGTATGCGGACAATCTGAAGACGCTGCGCGGTTTCAAGTTTGACTGGTCGCGCAACGATTCGATCTGGGACCACGTGTACGCGAACCAGGCGCTCACGCACAAGCTGAATGAGTTTGGCATTGTGCACGAAGCCGAGGAGTACAACGGGCTTTGGGACGCGGATCACTACTGGGGCGCAGAGGGTCGCGTAATTGCCGATGTGTTGCCGTTCTTCCAGCAGCATTTGGAATTCTAGTCGGGATTAGCACTGCGGCTTCTTTAGAGAAAACAAGAATGGAAGTGCGCCGAGGTTCATACTCCGATCAGTCCCGGAAAGTCTTATCGGAAGTTACGATCACTCCCGAGTGACCGGCTATCCTAACGGTCCGGAAACGATGTGAAGAGCTTCGCGCGGCGTGCGGCCGGAGCGGGGAAGCTTCGAGCCAAGCGCCGGTTACAGTGCTTTTGGTCAGCAATTCGGTGGGTCATAGTCGTCTGGCTTCATTCGGATCGGTCTACCGGCACGGACGTGAAAGGTAACATCCATTACCATTGCGGAAAATGTTTTAAGGCCGCATCCTTTCAAAACAGCTACTCGATTAGAGATTCCCTAAAGCTCAGGGCCAGAATTTCCGGATGCTCGCCACGTTGTATTTATAGGTTTCGCGCTCTACAAGTTGCGGTTTGCCAAACCCAAGGAAGCCCCTATCTTCCACATACCATTTCCTTCTGACGATCCGATACGACTGCTTATAGAAGGTCCACGCGCCATTCTTACGCACTCCGAATACCGTTCCGTAGTGGAGGCTTTGGGTCATGTCGCTAAGACCGAATGCATTCGGAGTAAACCGCGTCGTTGAGCCGCGGTCATATTCCAGCAGGTCGAAGTGAGCCTTATCCGGAGGGTTTAACACCGGCGGAGGCGGGTTCTTGGGCGGAATTGCACTGAACACCGCCTGGTTGGTCTTCATTTTGTCGATCTTGATGACGTTTTCGACAAAGCCTTCGTTGGTGGCGCCCATTGCTCTATCAAGGAGGTCCTGCTCGTCAGCAGTGAGCGGCGCATTGGACGCATTCGCGTGATAAACGGTGGGATTCTGCGGAGTGCCTTCAACTGTGACCATGCAGCCGTCGAGGTTGGGAGTGAGGAAGAGATTTCCATTCAAACCCGGCGTGTTTCCGGCTTTTGGTCGAATCCGGTAGATGGACGTTTGCGACCAGGGCAGGAAATAGATTCGTGTATCGCCGGTGCCGAGGTTGGTGGCTTCAATCGACAGGCATCCAGTCTCGGCTGTGCATTTGGCATAGACAGGCGTACTGGCATGGACCTGCATCAAGGTCAAGTCATGAGGGACATGAGTGGGCTTTTGGCGGACGGCACCGGCGGCGCCGGAGACGACTACGGCAAACTCCCCGGCCGTTTCGAGGGGCGATTGATAGAGCTTTTCCAGGCTCGACACGTTCTACCTCCGGCATGGAGTCAGAGGACCAGCATAAGCAGAATGTGAGTCGCCCGCAAGTTGACGGCTGCTGGCCGTGTCCGGCGGGTAGTGTGTCCACTTCGATCCCTCCTCACTTCGTTTGAACTATAAGGAATAGAAGAAAGCACCTTGGATTTTGGCTGATGAAAAGGTGAACGCCACTGTCTTTGAGCAGTGGCGTTCGTGGTTGCGGGGGCTGGATTTGAACCAGCGACCTTTGGGTTATGCGATCTGACTCACCTTTCGGTGAGAGTCGGACTGTACCTTCACCCCGGAGGGGTGCTCGCCATCCAGTCTCTACGCCTTCCCCCATTCTTTCGGGGGCTTGGTTCGGTATTGCCCTATCGCTCGCGCGACGTAGGTTTCACCGACTTTGACGAGTGATCTTCCGACGCATTGCTGCGTCGGACGCCCACTTTGCATAGCTCGATCAGAAAATCCCAAAAGATCTTGGAACACCCAACGAGCGACAGGTTATGAGCCCAACAAATAAATGTTAAGTCCCATTGATTTCAATACCCTTAGCTCATACCAAAGCCCTAAAAAGCCATCAAATTCACCTAGTTTTGGACCCTAGTTGGACCCTAATTCTATTGGTCGAATTGAACGCGTCTTCTACGCTCGCCGGCAAAAGAAATCTCATGCGATGCACTCCCAGCTGTATTCGATTCCAATACAATGTAATATCAAGAATATGGCGACCACTCGTACTTCCCGCGTCTATACGATCAGCCTTCCGCCCGAGCTTGCGCAGAAGGCCGAGGCCCTCGCCAAGCGCGACAGCCGGACGATGAGCGAGCTCTTCCGCGAAGCCTTCCGCAGCTATTACGCACAGCAGGCGCGCAAAACGCTGGAGGAGATCGGCGAATATGCGGCCGCCCGCAATCCCAGCTACACCGAAGCCGATGTGCCGCGTCTCATCCAAGAGGTGCGCTCTGAGAAGCCTACTCGTCGACGGAACCGCAACTCACAGTGATTGTTGTTTTGGATACGAACGTCTGGATCTCGGCCCTCCAATTCGCGAAGCATCGTGGCACGCCGACGCGAGCGCTCGAAAAGGCCATGACCGAAGACGTCATCGCAACTTGCACTGAAATCGAAATGGAAATACACCGGGTGCTGACTGAGAAATTCTCCTGGGAAGCCACTCGCGCTCGCGCTGCACTGGACTCGGTTCTGGCACGTGCGATTCGGGTAGAACTCCGAGGCATAGTGAAGGAGTGTCGCGACCCAAAGGACGATATGTTTCTAGAGTGCGCCGTGCGTGCAAAGGCTAATCTCATCATCGCTGGAGACAAAGACCTCCTGGTTCTCGGTTCCTACAGAGGGACTCGCATCGTGACACCTTCGGATTATGTAGTTGGTACGTTCTAACCCCAACCGCGTTGTCTGGCGCATGCTGGCGGGGATCGTGAACGCTCGTATTTGATGGAAAGTGCAAACGGGTCGCGAAGCGTTCTCCGAAACGGACGCGCCCGCCCAGATGGTGGATCGCTCGACAGGCTTGTGTGATAGGGCGTAGTTCGTGAAACGGTCAACTGGGAAGTGAGAAGCCTTGAACGAGCACCGACTACACGGAGAAGTGCTTCCAACATTGCTCGCTGAACTATCAAGTGTCCGACAAGCGAACTACACGGCCATGTGGAATCTCCCCACAACGGAGATTAGTAAACACTGGCGCGTTTTTCGTTACTAATCCACTCGGGAGTCCCAACCTGAAGCTGGAAACGCGCATTGCCCTGTTGGCAACAGTTGAAAACGACACTAGCTACCTGCCGACCGTGGATATCTGGAGCACTCTGCGTGTGGAAGAACACATAGAGAGGGCTCAATGTCCGTAGAACTACCTGGTCGCAGCTCGGTCCCGACGGTTGCCGCATTCGTTGCGGATGACGTGGCAAATGCGTCCCTGTCAGTCTTTATATCGAATACGCCCATGAACCCTCGCTGTAGCATGCAACCTCACGTATCGTTGCATCGTAACGAGGTCGATGGCCTGATTCCCATTACATATTCCTTGTAGTGCGCCGCGCCATAGATGTCTGGTATGGATGAATCTTGGCTGCTTGCACGCCGAACAGGTCGATCGGACAGTTCGTGTACACGAGCAGGTCTACCAAGGGACGGTGTCCCAGGTGATGTTTATGCTCTCGCGCCGAACACGACGGACAGATTCTTGTGGCTTGGGACGATGCAGGGCCTCTGTCGTCGATCCTCGATACGTTGTTCGGGCGCTGGAGGTCTGCCTTTTCCTCGCGCTTGCATGCTCGTATTCTGCCGCGTTTGATAGCGATCGGACCATCGCCCAATTCGCGCATACAGCATGGGGTCCGAAAGACGGCGCGCCAGGTGTAGTTGAAGCGTTGGCACAAACCTCGGATGGCTTTCTTTGGCTGGGAAGTCCCGAAGGTCTGTATCGATTCGACGGTCAAGTCTTCGAGCGCTACACGCCTCAGTCGGGTGGCTCATTGCCGACCCAAGCTGTCTATTCCCTTTTGGCTCTTCCCAACGGCGACCTTTGGATCGGCTTTTCATCCGGGGCGATCAGCCTTCTGCGGAATGGAAAGGCGACGACCTATACCGTCCGCGAAGGTGTGCCAAACGGAGGGATATCCAATCTAGCGCAGGATCGGAAGGGAACGATTTGGGCTGCGACCGAGAGTGGGCTCGCGCGGCTGGAGAACAACCGATGGAGGGAAGTAGGAAAGGCTTGGAATTTCACAGGGAAGTCTGCCCTCGCAATTTTTCTCGATGGTCAGGGAAAACTTTGGGTTTCGACCGAGGACACCCTGGTTTTTCTTCCACCGGGCGCCAGGCGGTTTCAGCCGACGGGCATTCGAGTGGGCCAGGTGTACCAAATTGCACAAGCAGCAGGTGGAAAATTGTGGATGGCTGAAACGACAAGATCCGTCCGCCCCATCCCACTATCTGCTAAGCGGCAGCCTGCTGACGAAACCGAAATCCAGGTCGGTTCCCAGGGAATTCTTTTTGATAACGACGGAGCTTTGTGGATCACCAGCCAGGGTGACGGGCTTCGTCGTTCTCCTGCTCCCGAGTTGCTGAGGGGTCAGATCAAGGAATTCAGCACCGCGGTTGAGTCGTTCAGCGCTAAGGATGGATTAAGCGGCGATGTTATCTTCGCTATTCTTCAAGACCGCGAGGGAAATATTTGGGTCGGAACGAAGAACGGTGTGGATCGCTTCCGCAAAACGAACCTCGTGCCAGTCGTTTTCCCCTTCAAGATTCATCAATCGGTTTGGGTTGCCGGGGACGCCGGCGACGTCTGGGTACAAGACCGGAATGTCATGGTCCGGGTTCACGGGGGAAGCGCTGATCGTGGTCATCCGTTTCCTGGCCAAGCCCTATCTGCGTATCGTGACCCCGCCGGCGCGATTTGGTGGCTTTGCCTTGATGCCATCTATCGCTATGACGCGGGAAACTACACCAGGATTACGCTACCGTTCCCGAAGCCTTATTTGGCGAATCCGCCCCAGGCAACCGAAGACGGCTCCGGCGCGCTCTGGCTGAGCGCGCAAAGAGAAGGTTTGTTCTATCGAAAAGACGGGGTATGGCATCGACTCGAAACCGCGTCAGAATTCGCAAAGTTATCCCCCACGACAGCATTTACGGACTGGGTGGGCCGCGCATGGTTCGGATACGCGGGGGGCACAATCATCCTCCTGAAAGATGAAAACATCCAAAGAGTTTTCCCCGCTGATGATTCTCCGGTTGGGAGCGTGAGAGCAATCGGGGGCCGGGGGCGGCATCTATGGGTTGGTGGAGAATTGGGGCTGGCTTTTTTTGACGGGAACCGCTTCCGGCGGATCGTCCCTGCAGATGCCGACACATTCGGATCTGTTATGGGAGTTGAGGAGACTTCCAATGGCAGCTTGTGGTTGGCTGAGAGCAGAGGCGTAATCGAGATCCCAGCAACCGAAGTCCAAAAAGCCTTGGACGATCCTTCCTATCGCGTGAAGTATCGTATCTTCGACTCTTTCGACGGCCTTCCAGGCGCACTCTCGAGTGCTTCAATACATCCAAGAGAAATTCAGGGAACTGACGGCAGACTTTGGTTCGCTGCGTCAAACGGAATTGCGTGGGTCGATCCTGCCAACATCTCCACAAATGCACTTCCTCCCCCTGTTCTGATTCGGTCTGCGAGAGCGGATGGCAGACAAGCTGGTTCGCTGACGAATCTGGTTCTGCCCCCGCGAACAACCGATCTGCAAATTGGCTACACGGCATTGAGCTTGTCTGTTCCGGAACGGGTACGTTTTCGGTACAGGCTGGAAGGAGTGGATAAAGACTGGCAGGACGCGGGCACTCGCCGCGAAGCTTTTTATACCAGGCTTGGTCCCGGCAAGTACCATTTCCGAGTAATAGCCTGCAATAACGACGGAGTCTGGAATGAAGAGGGAGCGCATCTGGACTTCAACATCGTGCCCGCTTGGTACCAGACGATTTGGTTCCGAGGGTTTTACGTGCTCGCTTTCTTCACGCTGCTCTGGGCCGGTTATCAAATGCGTGTTCACCAGTTGCAGGAGCAAGAAAAGAAATTCCGCGACGCGGTAGAAACCATGCCGGCCATGGCTTTCGTTGCCGACCCCAAGGGCAGGTGCACGTTCTTGAATAGGGAATGCCTTGAATACACCGGCTTGAGCTCGGAACAGGCCTCAGGTTCAGGATGGGAGAAGGCGATTCACCCCGACGATCTCAAGCGCGTCACCGAACGATGGCGCGAGTCGCAGACGACTGGCGAACCGCTGGAGTATGAAGCGCGGCTTCGGCGCGGATCGGACGGAGTCTATCGCTGGTTCCAGACGCGCGCCCGGCCTCTGCGCGATAACCGAGGCAAGATCGTGAAGTGGTGTGCAGTGGCGAACGACATTGAAGATCGCAAATATGCTGAACAGCTCCAGGCGGATCTTACCCATGCGAGCCGGGTCAGCACGATGGGAGAACTGGTCGCCTCCATCTCGCATGAACTCGCACAGCCCCTTACGGTCACAACCGCTAATGCCAAGGCATCTTTGCGATGGCTTCAGCGCGACCCGCCCGATCTGACGGAAGTTCGCAAAGGGACGGAAAGAATCGTCGAAGCCGGCGCCCTTGCGTCGGAAATCATCAACCGTCTGCGGTCGTTGTACAAAAAGTCCTCCCCCAAACGAGAGTTGGTCGCGATCAATGAGGTCATCGGCGAAATGGCCGGGATGCTGAGAACCGAAGCCAGAAGAAACGGTGTATCAATCTACACCGATCTCAAAGACAATCTTCCAATGACCGTGGCGGATCGAGTGCAGCTTCAACAGGTGCTCATGAACCTGATGCTGAATGGAATCGAGGCGATAACGGACGCGGGCGGCGTGGTTACAGTGAAGTCACAATGGGGAGAGGACGGCCAGATCGAGATCTCTGTAAATGACACAGGCCCTGGGCTACCCCTGGGCGATGCCGACCAGATATTTGATGCGTTCTTTACTACGAAACCACAAGGCAGCGGCATGGGTCTGGCAATCAGCAGGTCGATCGTCGAATCGCATGGCGGACGGATCTGGGCCAACGGCGACGGCGAGCGTGGCGCGACGTTCCACTTCACCTTGCCGGCGGCTCCCGCGGAAACAAACCCTCCCGTGGATGCCGCGTGATTCGGCGTTCAGCAGAGTTGGGTTCGCGGGCCCAGTCGGCGTCATTTGATGCATAATCGCCGAGTCACTCACCTACACGGATTACTACCCGAAAGTCGGCATGTCGGCAGGAAATCTTAATATGCATCGCCGCCGAAAGGATTGCTCGATGCTACCGCGTTTTTCGTTACCGATCGCACGCACCCAAGGACGTGCCCGGTAGCCAATCCTCAGCGCGACCCTAGCAGCACGGGCTCGGTCTCGATGAGCGTAAGGGACTTGATCATGTGCTGGGTCGCCTGCTTATACCGTTTGAAGTGCGAAGTGCTTAGGTGGGCCTGATATGACGCCTGATCGCGATACATTTCGAAGAGGCGAATCTGATTGGGATGATCCTTGACTGAGACAGCATAGAGCTTTAACACGCCCGGTTCGATCCGGATCGATGCTGCAATCTCCTCTTTCAGCGCAGCCTTATAGTCTTCCAGTTGTGTTGGATCGATTTCCAACTCGGCGAGCCGAACCAGCGGCTCCTGGGAAGGCAAGGCCATAGCGCTGCGGGATATGAAGCAGTAGCAGGCACCCACCAGTGCGCTTATCCATAAGATTTGTTTTGCTTTCATGTTCGACTTTCCTCGAGATTCAGCACACCGGAGTGCAAGTTTTCTCTCAGTGCCTTGATATCCCGTATCGGTGGTTGACCAAAAAGCCGCCCGTATTCGCGGCTAAACTGGCTCACACTTTCGTATCCGACCTCATATGCGGCGCTGGTGGCATCGAGTCCGTCCATCAACATCCGCTGGCGTGCCGTTTGGAGACGCAGCTGCTTTTGATACTGAAGAGGACTCATTGTCGTCAGAGCACGAAAGTGGTGGTGCAGCGTCGAGACCCCCATCCTCGCGGTGTCCGCAAGCTCTTCCATCCGGAGGGGCTTGGCATAGTTGGCCCGCAGCCAGGCAATGGCGCGAGCTGTCCGCTGGCTGAGATCTCCACTGGTTGCGATCGCGCGTAGACGATCGGCTTGCGGTGTCCGCAGAACGCGATAGACAATCTCGCGCTGGACCAGGGGGCTAAGAAATGGAATGTCTTCGGGCGTCTCCAGGAGGTCAAGCAAACGCAGGCAGGAATTCAGTAGTCCTTCAGTTGTCTCTCCTACCGCCAAACCTTGCTTATGCGTCGATCTCTTCCCAGGCAGTTGATCTTCCTGACTTACCACCTCTCTCACCGCCGGCATGTCGAGCTTCAGAAACAGACTGACAAGCGGCTTTTTGGGAGTAGCCTCGATGATCTGACTTTGAGCTGGTACGTCGATAGAAGACAAGAGAAACGACGTTCCATCGCACACGTATTCGGTGCCCCCGAGAATAACCCGCTTCCTTCCGCCTACAAAAACGCTGAGCCCCGGCTCATAAGAGGCCCGATAGCAGGGCGTAGGCGTTGTGCGGTGATAGAGCCACAACTCCGGAATTGTCGTAGCGTGTTCTCCAGGTGTGGCGGCGATCTTGAGAATTCTCAGTGCCAACGCTTGCCGCAAGTCGCTCACTGAGTTCCGTGAAGTTGCTGTGCTACCCATCCTGGGTTCCAATCCTCCCTCCGGTAAGAGTACTGCTCCAATACCAAACGAGCACACAAAATCGTGCTCTCAGACAGAATTGTGCAAAGAATCGGCAGGATCGGGGAAGCACGTTGGGGCGACACCGACTAAGGTGAAAGATGTGGCAGGTACGTCTGGAGGAACCATGTTGCGAGTGTGCCTGATGGGAAATACAAGGTCTCTGCTTGCAGCGTCCATCTTCGTCCTTGCACTTCAGGCAGGGAGTAAAGCTTTGAGTCAAACATCACCCACCAGCTCTCAGATTTCCATCACATCGGCAAATAAGCAAAGCGTCACAACGGGATCGCATGAGTGGTTCACCGGCGATGTTCAGGTTCGAGCCCTGTTCGCTCCAGAGGGACAAAGCCGAACCAGCGGCGGGCAGGTGACCTTTCAACCCGGAGCGCGGTCGGCGTGGCATACGCATCCGTTCGGGCAGATCTTGATCATCACCGACGGAACGGGGTGGATTCAGGAGTGGGGTGGTCCCGTGCGGGAGATGCACAAAGGCGATGTCATCTGGATTCCCGCAGGCGTGAAACATTGGCACGGAGCAACACCGACTACGGCTGTGACCCACATCGCGATCCAGGAGACGGAGAACGGCTCAGCCGTCACGTGGATGGAACAGGTCACGGACGAACAGTATCGCCAGAGTAAGTAAACACGGGCAAGAAACGGAGGAGAAGATCGTGAAGATATCGTTTGAAAACAAGGTAGCTCTCGTGACGGGAGCGGCGTCAGGTTTGGGTCTTGCGACGGCTATCGCGTTTGCCGAAGTTGGTGCGTCGGTAGTCCTCGCTGATTGGAACGAGAAGGAAGTTCAGGTCGCGTCTGACGACCTGGCCAGCAAGGGCCATAAGACCTTGTCCGTTCTCTGTGATGTTTCGGATGACGCGCAGGTTGAGGCAATGGTGAAGAAGACCGTCGCTGCGTTTGGTCGGCTCGATGCAGCGTATAACAACGCAGGCATTCAGAACGTGCTAGCTGAGACTGCTGATTCACCGCGCGACGACTATGACCGCGTGATGGCGGTCAACCTCCGCGGTGTGTGGAGCTGCATGAAATATGAGCTGCGGCAGATGCGCGAACAAGGAAGCGGCGCGATCGTGAACTGTTCATCGCTCGGCGGTCTCATCGGCGGCAACCAGCGTGGAACATACCATGCAGCCAAACACGGTGTGATCGGCTTCACCAAGAGCGCTGCACTCGAATACGCCACGCGAGGTATTCGTGTGAACGACGTTTGCCCAGGGATGATTCAAACGCCGATGTCAGACAAGATGATCACCGAAGGACAGGGGCCTGAGCTGGATAGAATGCTGAAGGCCTTTGTTCCGATGAAGCGTTTGGGTCGCCCGGAAGAGATCGCGGATGCTGTTCTGTGGCTTTGCAGCGACAAGGCGAGCTACGTCACGGGCCAGTCGATCTCTGTCGACGGCGGATACGTGATGCGCTAGGGATGATGGCAACTCAACGAATCGAACGCGTCGGAGGGTCTGTCCCGACGCGAGTTCCTTCAAGCGGGCATTGCGTTCCTCATTCTCTGCTCTTCCCGTGGTGAAGGAAGTCTTTCAGAAGCGACGCAAATAGACGCCGGGAGAAAACATGAGCGCCTGGACCGAAAATGAATTGAAGAGCATCGCCAGCACGGACGATCTTCATATCTCACCATTCCGTGAAGATGGAAGGACGTACGGCACGCCGACCTGGATATGGTCAGTGGTCGTCGACAGCGAACTCTACGTTCGTCCCTACAACGGAACATTGTCCCGCTGGTACGAAGCCGCCGTGTCACAGAAGGCTGGTCGCATCACTGCAGCCGGCATCAGCAAGAACGTCAGCTTCGAACCCGTACATGGCGCCGTCAACGACGCTATCGATGCCGCTTACAAAAGTAAGTACAAGAGCAGCCCATATCTTCAGCCAATGATTGGCCCGCGTGCTCGTTCAGCGACGGTGAGGATCGTGCCAATCAACGCGAATACTCAAGATCGGTGACGAGAATGTATGGTCCGCCGATCTGTCCAGGCGTGATCCTCCGGTTGACGCCAACAGGCGAGTCACTCATCGAACTTCCATTTAAAAAAACAAGGCGCAACGCTTGCCAGTGCTTTTTTCCTCTTGAAGTTACTTCGCGAAAGGAAAACCTAGGAAACATTCTGGATCAGATCGCACCCGGCAGTCCTAAAACGGGAAACAATCAGAAAAAACTACTCATCGTCGCAAGGACTACTGGCACTTCGCCGCTGAAGAGAGCTTGATCCAAGGCAACAATGCTCGGGTCTTGATAGTGATCAGCACGCACCCCGTTCACACGTTCATAATTATTTATCCGCTGGAACCGAACTTTCAGCGCCCCCAACACCTCTTTCAAGCATGCAGACCCGAACTCAAGCAAAGGAGCCTGCGACGCCCGACCAAACCCTGCTGGTGCCTCTCGCGCAAACCGGCGACCGGACCGCGCTGGAACAACTTCTCCGTGACGCCTATGCGCCGTTGCGCCGCTACATTACCCGACTCGTCGGCGACGCCCTGACCGACGACATCCTCCAGGAGACTTCGCTCCAGATCTTCCGCAAGCTCCCGTTCCTGCGCGAGCCCGCCGTCTTCCGCCCCTGGACCTTTCGGATCGCTTCGCGTATTGCCTTCTCGCATCTCAAGCACGCCCGCCGCTGGCAAACCCTTGACGATGCTCCGACTGAATACCTCACCACCGTTGACCCTAGTCTCGGCGAGCCACCCGACGAGGCCTTCTTGACCCTCCTTGACCACGTCTCGCCCGCCAGCCGAGCCGTCCTCCTGCTCCGCTATCAGCACGACCTCACACTCGAAGAAATTGCCGCCATCCTGGAGATTCCGATCGGCACCGCAAAGTCGCGCCTCCACTACGGAGTCACCACCCTTCGCAAAAGCCTCACACCCGAAAGGAAACCAGCATGAGCCCCGAACACCAGCAGCCCAACTCCGAAAATACCAACGCGGAACTCGCCTTCGTCCAGCAAGCCCTCGCAGCCGCGGACAGGTCCGAGCGCTCCTCCCGCATTATCGTTGGCGTGCTCGCGATCCTCGCCGTCGTCGCATTTATCTGGATGCACCTCCATATGTTCCCGCCAGAAACCCTCGGCGGACTCTTGCACTCACTCCTTCGCGTTGACCTTTTCTTTCTGGTCCTCCTGTTCGCGGTCACTATGTACCTTCGTCAGGTCATGAACAAGAACACCCGCACGATCCTTCGGGCGCTCGCCAACACACGCCAGCGCTAACTTGATCGCCGACGAAAGGCGGGCCGCAGAGACCGCCTTTCTTTTCATGTTTCCAAGCTCATGCACGACGGTCGAACAGTGTGGATGGATTGTCCGCAATTCGTAAATTGCCAATGCTCATTCACATCGGATCGGTAACGACAAGTCGGCTAGGCTTCCGTAAACAAATTCTGAGGCTGAGCGATTGGCGACGCCATCGGCGTTTCCCGGTACTGATCTGGATCGAGCATCCCTCAGCGGACTACTACGTATGTGAGCAGGACAGCTGCGGTGGCGAGAGCGGCTATGCGCACTCGATGTCTCCGGTCCCAAATCCGATGTATCTGCTGCCAATCAGCAGCACCTTCCGCCACGCGACTAGCGAGTGGAACCAAGACAAAGATCGATGCCACCGAAATAAGAACCCAGATCGCATCCGCTGTAAGCAGGATTGCGCGCCCAGGCGTGTGCCAGCAGAGCCAGGTCTGGATACCGAGAAACAGGGTAGAGACCGTGTACCAGACCGGCATCACCTTTCCAAGCACGAGAGCAGAACGGCTTAGCATCTTCAATTGCGATTCGGGTTCGAGCCGCGACGCGGCAGGGTTCACGAATGCAGATACAGAAAACTCGACGCCTGCCAGAGTAAGAACGACGAAGAGGGTCGCCATGTTGAACAAGTGCATAAGAGGCTCCTATTGACTCTTCGCTAAAGACGCTTTCGAATGGAGCACTGATGCAAAAAGCAGCACTGACAAAATTGTCAGTTGGAGTAATCTATGGGCGTCTCAAAGAAAGAGATCTCACCATGCCCCATCGATGTGACGCTAAGCGTCATCGACGGGCGATGGAAGGGCACAATCCTCTGGCGACTGTTGGACGGGCCGATGAGGACGAACGAATTGCGGAAGAGTATTCCTGAAATTACAGAGAGGATGCTTCTCCGTCATCTGCGGGATATGACAGGGGCTGGGATTCTGGAACGTCACCAGGAGCAAGGCTTGCCCCTGCGAGTGCGGTACTCGCTAACGCCGTACGGACGGACGTTGGTCCCGGTATTGGATGTTCTCTGTTCGTGGGGCAGAGAACATTTGAAACGAGATCCCTCTACCTGATCCTTGCTGAGATATTGTTCACTCTTCCTGCGGCAAACGAGATGCTGCCGCTGTCGGCCCTGTTCGCAGGCAAGCACCGAGAAGTCGGCATCGCGGCAGGAATCCAAAGCACCGCCGCGGAAGGACTACCCGATGCTGCGCCGTTTTTCGGTACCAATCGAGCTAGCAGAAGGAGAACGAGCGATGTTTAGTCCGAAAGTCGAAGCGTGTTGATCAGGGCAGCAAGAGCAGCAGGCTGATTCCGACGGCTTGGATAGTAAAGAAAATAGCCGGGGAAGGTTGGACACCAGTCCCTCAGGACCTGGACCAAGCGCCCTTTTGCGATCATCTCCGATATAGGTTGTTCTACTGTCGTTGCGATACCTACACCGTTCAACACTGCTTGGACAACCAAGTCTGGATCGTCGAACGTCGCTGGTCCCTGCGGATTGACGGTTAGTGCCTTACGGCCTTTCTCAAACTCCCATCGGTAGATGCCTCTGCTAAAGCGAAAGCCTATGCAGGCATGATCTTTCAGTTCTCGAGGCGTGCGGGGAATCTTGTGGGACTTGAAGTATTCCGGCGAGCCGACAACTGCGAGACGTAAGTCCTTACTGACACGGACTGCAATCATGTCACGTTGGATGAACTCACCGATCTGTACGCCAGCATCGTACTCTCCGGCTACGAGATCGACCGGGTCATTCGAGGACGTGACCTCCAAGACGATTTCAGGGTAGGTGCGTGCAAACCGGGCCAATTTCGGTAGGAGCACCATATACGTGGCTGGTCGCGGAATGATCAGACGAATCCGGCCTGTCGGACTCTTTCTTCGTTTTCGTGCTTCGGCCAACGATCGCTCGATACGTTCCAGAGCGGGGGTGAGATCTTGAAGGAGTGCGGTACCGGCTGCAGTGGGTGATACGCTTCGCGTCGTTCGGGCAAGGAGCTGGAGACCTAACCTCTTTTCCAAGCCTCGCATGGAATGGCTGAGTGCGGATTGAGAGATACCAAGCCGGGCGGCGGCGCGGGTAAAGCTTCGTTCTTCAGCAACAACCGCGAATGCGGCAAGTTCGCCAAGATCATTCTTCATGATTCATGAATTTTACTCATAACTGCATCCGATGCCAATGGTCTAGTCTCATAAACGATTCGGGCCTAGACTTGAGTTCAGTCGTGGCGGCTCCATCGCGTGGCGACGGAAGCGCATTCCAACGTGGATTCGATCGGTATAGACGGCGCTGGCAGCCGAGCACGGACAGTCGGCACGATTTCGGAAAGGACAACAATGCAAAAACGCATATTAGGAAAGAGTGGACTTGAGGTATCAACGTTGGGCTTTGGCTGCATGGGGTTGAGCTCCGGCCTTGGTCCAGCGACGGAGAAAGAAGAAGCTATCAAGGTAATTCGCGCTGCGGTAGAGGGCGGTGTCACCTTTTTCGATACGGCCGAGGCCTATGGTCCTCTGGTGAATGAGGAACTGGTCGGCGAAGCTCTGGCACCGTTTCGTGGTCAGGTTGTGATCGCGACCA